>Ga0315281_10011235_pt1 | contig 12274 bp, 14 predicted proteins | sample YL17G07_0_MG_FD_204540 | JGI IMG/M metagenome (GOLD analysis project Ga0315281, IMG submission 204540) | Sediment microbial communities from Yellowstone Lake, YNP, Wyoming, USA - YL17G07_0 | ecosystem: Environmental > Aquatic > Freshwater > Lake > Sediment | place: USA: Wyoming | collected... | reverse complement strand
CGCAAGGTTCTCGAAATCGCAGAACACGGCCATGTTGCGGGTGTCGTTGGGGTTGCTCATTGATTGTGAACCAGGGATGAGGGACGAGGGACGAGGGACGGGGGGCGAGTAAGGGCACTAGAGAACTTATACTTTTCCCTCGACCCTCGACCCTCGCCCCTCGCCCCTCGCCCCTGATTTCATGCCGCTTTTGCCGCAGCAGTGAAAAACTCTTTCACGGCTCCTACGAAGCGATCCACATCCTGCCGGTCGATATCGAGATGCGTCACCAGCCGGATGCTGCCCTGTCCGCTGATCAGCATGCCCTGGGTTTTCAGGACCTCCCGCATCCTGAGCGCGCGCTGCGGTTCGACATTGATGTAAACCATGTTGGTCTGCGCGCCGCCCGGCGCAACCGTCACGCCCTCGATGGACGCAAGCGCCTGCGCCAGTGCGCGCGCGTTTTCGTGGTCGGTGGCAAGGCGCGCGACGTTGTGCTCCAGCGCATGAATACCGGCCGCCGCGAGCACGCCGGCCTGGCGCATGCCGCCGCCGACGACTTTGCGCCAGCGCCGCGCTTTGGCGATCAGTGGCTTCGATGCGCAAAGCACCGACCCGACCGGTGCGCCGAGTCCTTTGGACAGGCACACCGACACGGAGTCGAAATACCGGCTGATCTCGGTGACGGGCACCTTCAGATGCACGGCCGCATTGAACACGCGTGCGCCATCCAGATGCAGGGCGAGTCCGCGGGCGCGGGTGAATTCCTGCGCCCGTTGCAGGTAGTCGAGCGGCAGCACCTTGCCGCCCTGCGTGTTCTCCAGGCACAACAGCCGCGTCTTCGCGAAGTGCGGATCGTCGGGCTTGATCGCGGATTCGACGCGGCCAAGATCAAGCGAACCATCCGCTTCGTAGTCGAGCGGTTGCGGCTGGATGCTGCCCAGCACCGCCGCGCCTCCCCCCTCGTATTTGTAAGTGTGGCCCTGCTGGCCGACGATGTATTCGTCGCCGCGCTCGCAATGCGCCAGCAGCGCCAGCAGGTTGCTCTGGGTGCCGCTACAGACGAAGATTGCCGCCTCCTTGCCGAGCATGGCGGCGGCGAGGGCCTCCAGGCGGTTGACGCTCGGATCTTCTCCATAGACGTCGTCGCCGACTTCGGCTGCCGAAATGGCGGCTCGCATTTCGGCGCTGGGCTTGGTCACGGTATCGCTGCGCAGGTCGATGACTTTCATGGGTTGGCTCCGAGGACACGCCGAGCGGCATGTTTGGTATTCTCCTTGGGCAAGTTTACCGCGTTTGCCCGTCCGCTCCAATGCAGATCCCGGCGAACGCTCCGCAACAAGCTTTCAGCCCGCAGAGGCCGCCATGCATTTGCGCATCATCGCCGTCGCTGTTCTCGCAGTCGCATTCTTCGCGCCAGCGCGGGCCGCCGAGGAAGCATCGACCCGGGGAACGTTGATCTGGCGCGACGACAGTTGCTTTTTCTTCGTGCTCAAGACGCCGGAAGGCTTCGGCCTGTATGAATTCCTGGGCGGACCCAGCCCGATGGTCGGCCACGTGTTCGAGGGCAGGCTGACCGGCTTTGGCGGCCGCCGCCTCATGAACGTGACCGAGGGCAAGCCGACCATGGCCTACTCCGAGACCTTCACCGATACCAAGAAGCAAATGGAAAAGAAGATTCCCCGACAGTGCCGCAAGAAGAAGGGGTTCGAAGCGCTGGAGGTGGAATGACCGCGGCGCCTGCCCGGCGGGGCTTCTTCCTGCCCTCGTTCGCCCTGCCCTCGTTTGCAGGGGCAGTCGCGAGACGTTATCATCCGCAGAGTTCCATTGGCGGCCATCCGCGCGTTTTAGCGCGGTTTGCGTCGGTGGCTCCCTCTCGCAAGGATTTCCCATGCTTCGAAACATCATCCCGGCTTTGCTGTTGAGCCTGCTGTTCACCAATCCGCTGTTTGCGCAATCTGAAAACGAGCCGCCGTCGCAGACCGGCGAGCTGATCTGGCGCGATCCGAGCTGCTATTTCTTCGTGCTGAAAATAGGCGAGAACTACGCGCTGTTCGAGTTCCTGGGCGGGCCGAGCCCGATGGTCGGCAATGTTTTCGAGGGCAAGCTTGCCGCCTTCGGCACGCGCAGGATCGAGAACAAGACGGAAGGCAAGCCAACCATGGTGTACTCGGAAACTTTCGACCTGCCGAAATCCAAGATGGACCGGAAAATACCGCGTCAATGCAGGAAGAAGAAGGAATTCGAGGCAATCGCGGGATGAATACGCGTCTGCCCGTGCGGCGCGCGGCCGTGATGCTGTCGCTCGTTACGGCGGCGGTGTCGAGCGTTGCGCGCGCCGACGAAGGCACGGTCATCTGGAAGAACACCGGGTGCGGATTCTTCATTCTGCAGATGAAGGCCGGCTATGGACTGTACGAGTGGGTCGCCGGTCCCTATCCCAACCACAGCGACGTGATCGAAGGCGATCTCAAAGCGCCGGGAGAACATCGCGTGAACAACAAGACCGCCGACATGCCGACGACAATTTTCCTGAATACGTTTTCCGATAAGCGTGCCGCGATCTCCGCACACATTCCGGCCCAGTGCAAGGCCAAGCCGGACTACAAACCGTTCGTAGGCGAGTAGAAAACGCTACCGGCCTGCCGGCAGGCCTTCGAGCAACTGCGGCAGCGCCGCGCTGCGCAGGCTTTCCGGATAGGTCTTCGCGAACTCGCCTGCCATGACCCGCGCCTTCTGCGCAAACGCGGCCCTGCCGCTTCCCCGTTCTGCCGTGCGCGCCGCCTGCACATAGTGGACCACAAGAATAAACGACGCTTCTTCGCGCTCGGCGTGCCGCGGGACCTTCTTCAGCAAATCTTCTCCCAGCCTGATCTGCTCCGCGAGTTGCGCCTGAGATTGCGCCGCCGGCTGCAGCGGATCGTCACTGAAGCTGTCGTAAAAATATCCCTTGAGCAACCGGAACGACGCCTGCGCCGCAATCGGCCCCGACGGCGCCAGACGCAAGGCCTCGCGGTAGTACGTCAAGTTGGCGGTAAACCGATTGGTGCGCGCCGAGTACGCGAGCGGTGCGCCATGCCCCGTCAACTCGCTCATCAGCACACTGGAGGCAAGGCCCTGAACCTTGCCGTGCGCTTCGAGATCGCGATTGAGCAACTCGCGGATTTCGTCCAGGGTCTCGCCGAGTTGCAGGCTGGCCTGTGCGCGCGCCTCGCCGGCATTGCCTGAGGCGAGCGTTTTCTGCAGGTCCGCCACGCGCGCGAGGTAAGCCTGGACAGATTCGGCGCTGAGCAGATCGTGCGCCACCGCATCCAGGGCCAGGCTCGCCATCAGGCAGGCAACGAATCGGCGGATCATGCATTCACGCATCGCGATGACCCCCCGCGCACAGCACGGGTGCGGCGGCAGGATGCTACTGCCCGTCGCGCGGGTCCAGAGGCCGCCCCTCTGCGAAGGCCAGCGCGCCCACGTGCGGCGGAATTTCGCCGGCGTCGGCTGCATTGCGCCCGGGAATAGACAAACCCAGGTCGGCGCCGTGTTCCGTCAACGCGTGTTCCATCAAGGCTTCGGTGAGAAGATATCCGTGCTGCGGCAGGAAATCTTCGCGGCAGACCAGTCGATACGCGTCGTTCTGGACCAGCACGCGCAATGGGATGGCTCCGTATTGCTGGAACGGTTCTTCGCCGTGATACATGGCCAGCGCATTGGGGCGCGACACCACGCCGACCGCCACTTGCCGGGTGGAGATCAGGCTGGCGATGCGCTGCACGCGCGGCCCGCGCCCGACCGCCGCCTGGCTGTCGGGCAGCGCCCCGCGCACGATGGCGGCGAACTTCTCGCCCAGATCGTCGGCGCCGAGATCGTCGCGGCTGGTCAGAATGATCAGGTGTGTTTCCCGGTAAACGATCCACTGCCGGTAAGGCGAGTGCCCGCATAGCAGAACCCAACCGGCGGACGCGGCCGTGAGAGAGAGGAATTGTCGGCGCTTCATGATCCCCTGCCTGCGGTCTTACTTGCGGATGTTCTCCAGCGGGCAGATGGTGGTGACGGCGTAGTTGGGCACGTCCACCACGTTGCTGATGCGCAGGTCGCAGGCGACACTGGCGTAGACGTAGGCCTGCACCGGTTCCCAGCCGTAGGTACTGACCAGCCAGTCGATCATCTCGTTGAGCGAGCCGCGCGCAGCGACCGTAAGGTCCTCGGACAGGTTGGTGAGCGGCGCGATCTTGTCTCCGTTGAGATACTTGTGCTGCGGTGGCACCTCGCCCGCCTTCTTGAGCGGGTAGGCAATCGTGGCATGGAACACGTCCGGTTCGAGTTTCTTGAGCTGCGAGCCGCCCTCGAAATGCGGACCCGCCTTGATCATCGAGGCCATGCCCTTGCGGATCTCGGTGCGCACCGTCACCTTGGCGCCCATTTCGATCGCGGTCCCGGCCACCTCGCCGTCGCCCTGGGCATAGTGCACGTCGCCGATGAACAGCCCGCAGCCGTCCACGAAGCAGGGCAACAGCAGCGTGGTGCCGACCACGATCTGCTTGACGTCCATGTTGCCGCCGTTCTCACGCGGCGGGATGGTGCGCAGGCACTTGTCCTTGTTGCTGCCATTGGGGCCGCAAACAGCTGCCGGCAAGGCGCCGGTGGGCTGCGGCGGCAGAGCCACGCCACCGGCCTTGCCGAGCTGGGTCTCGCGCGCCTCCCAGGCATCCACTTCCGGCAAACCGGGCATCACGCCCACGGTGCCCATGAAACCGTTGAAGGGGACGCGTACGCCGGGGAGCTGGTCGGACGTCGCCTCCACCCGGGTCAGCTTCCAGTTGGCCACATAAGGGTCCGGGAAGCGGTCGCGCAGAAAACCGAAGCCGGGTACCACCGTCGTGTAGCCGTATTCGTCCGGATCGATGTCGATCAGGGTGATCGCCAGCACATCGCCGCGCTTCGCGCCTTCGATGTAGACAGGGCCGGTAAGCGGGTGCACGAGGTTGAGATCGACCGCGCGGACATCCTTCGGCAGCGAGTTGATGTTGAGATCGGAGTCCAGCGCATCACGCGTCTCGAAGGTGAGGTACTGACCCGGCTTTACCATCATCACCGGCTTGATGGCCGGGTGATAGCGGTTGAAGCAATTGCGGTCGTCCACGCAGTGGGCACCCATTTTCTTCACGAGCACCCGGGCCTGCGTCTTGACGTCGGTGGTATCGGCGATGGCAGCACCGGCAAACAGCCCGGTTACCGCCAACGACAGAATCAGCACTTTGCGCTTCATGGTGTTCCCTCCCCTTTTGAGTTGTTTTGATCCGTCCCCTCGGTACAACGTGGGTCACTATGCGGCGGTCGGCCCGCCGCTGTCAACCGTGCGCCCGCCGACTACCGGGTGACGCCCAGCGTCCCCAGGATGAAAGCATAGGTGAAAGCGATTTCCTTGAGATAATCGTAGCGCCCGGATGCGCCGCCATGGCCCGCGTCCATGTTCACGCGCAGCAGCAGCGGATTGGCATCGGTCTTGAGCGTGCGCAGCTTCGCCACGTATTTCGCCGGCTCCCAGTACATGACCTGGCTGTCGTTCAGTGAAGTCTCCACCAGCATGGCCGGATAGCTTTCTTTCGTCAGGTTGTCATAGGGCGAATAGGCAGACATGGTGTCGTAATACGCCTTGTCGTTCGGATTGCCCCATTCCTCGTATTCGCCGGTGGTGAGCGGCAGAGTCGCATCGAGCATGGTATTGATGACATCCACGAATGGCACCTCCGCGACGACCGCCCGGAACAACTCGGGCCGCAGATTCGTCACCGCACCCATCAGCAATCCGCCGGCGCTGCCGCCTTCGATCACGAGCCTGGACGGCTCGGTGTAGTGCTCGCGGATCAGGTGTTCCGCGCAGGCGATGAAATCGGTAAAGGTGTTGTTCTTGTGCTGCATGCGGCCCTGGTCATGCCAGTGCTTGCCCATTTCCCCGCCGCCGCGCACGTGCGCGCACGCAAAGATCACGCCTCGATCCAGCAGGGACAGCCGGGCGGAGCTGAAATCGACATCGAGCGAATAGCCGTAGGCGCCGTATCCATAAAGCAGCAACGGCTGCGCCGCCGTGCGCCGGCGGTCGATCCGGTAAACCAGCGATATCGGAATGCGTGCCCCGTCGTGGGCCACCGCGTAGTGCAACTCCGAACGGTACTTCGAAGCATCGTAGCGTTTCACCTCGCGCTGCTTGAGCAAGGTTCTCTCGCGGCTGTCGAGGTGATAGTCGTATTCGGAATCGGGCGTGATGTAGGAGTCGTAGTGGAAGCGGTACACGTCGGTGTCGAACTCCATGTTCGCGCCGCCGCCGACCGAGTACACGGGTTCGGGCATGTCGATCAGGTGCTCGCTTGCGTCCGCCAGGCGGATCACGCACAGGCGCGGAAACCCTCCCGCGCGTTCGTGCGCAACCAGGTGGCGCGCAAAGACTTCCACGCCGTCGAGCATCACGTCGTTGCGGTGCGCGATGACTTGCGTCCAGCGCGACGGCGACGGATCATCGACCGCCACCGTCACCAGGCGAAAATTGCGCCCCTTGTCGTTGGTGACGATGTAGAACAAACCGTGACCATGGTCGACGTAGTACTCGTGTTCCGGCTTGCGCGCGAGAACCAGGGCCGGCGTCGCCTGCGGCGCATCCGCCCGCAGGCTGCGCACTTCGGACGTGGTAGCGCTGTGGGAAGTCAGGAACAGATACTCGTTGCTCCTGCTGCGGGAAACCGAGACGGAAAACCGCACGTCGGTTTCCTCGTAGATCAATTGGTCGTCGCGACTGCCGAGCAAGTGACGATATACGCGATAGGCACGCTTGGCATCGTCTTCCCTGACGTAGAACAGGCTGCGGTTGTCGGATGCCCAGGCGACCGAGCGCACTTTCTCGATCCGGTCGGCTAAAACGCGGCCGTCCCGCAGATCCTTGAACTGCAGCGTGTACTGGCGGAATCCGCTGGTATCCGACGAGAACGCCAGCAAATTGCCGTCCGGGCTGACATCGAACACACCCAGGGAGAAGAACTTGTGCCCTTTCGCCGCCTGATTGGCGTCGAGGACGATTTGTTCGGATGCATCCACGCTGCCGCGGCGACGGCAGAAGATGCGATACTGCTTGCCCTTGCGGGTGCGCGAGTAGTAAAAGTAGTCGCCGTCGCGATAAGGCACCTCGACGTCGGTTTCCTTGATGCGCGCCAGCATTTCGCGATACAGCGTATCCTGCAGGCGCTGCGATGGCTTCATCATCGCGGCCGTATAGGCGTTCTCCGCCCTGAGATAGGCATTCACGGGGCGGCTGCCCTTGTTGCGCAGCCATTGGTAGTCGTCGACACGGCGTTCCCCGTGGACTTCGGTGATGACCGCATCGCGGCGGGCAGCCGGCGGTACTGGAATCGGGGACACTTGCGAACCTCCTGATCGGTATTGGGAAACGGGCGCTTCCCGGGCATCAAGTGGGGGCAGGCCGGAGAATTTCCAGGCCGGCATCGGCGCCGGTTTGTCCAAAGGGCGGCCAGTTCGGTAGCATCATCGGTCAAAAGTGAAAACTATCATGAAGAACTATGAATCCGAAACAACGCAGTTCATGCGCGACTTCCTGAAAAAGCATCCCGAAGTGGTCGACAAGCAACGCGCAGCCCGCGCCACGTGGTGGGATCGTCCGCAAGATTTCAAGGAGCGCGAGCGCCTCGAATCCGCCGACGTGCCCAAGAAGAGCTACGAATACTACTGATCTGCGCAAGGAAACCCAATGCTGCGTAAATTTTCCGTCACCTGCGCCCTGTTGCTGTGGCTGGCGCCGCCGGCCGGTGCGGCGGACGAACCGATCCCCATCGAGCAGGAGCCGCGGCACCGGCTCAAATTCGAAAACGAGCACGTGCGCTTCTTCGATGTCGAACTCGAACCGGGCTACGAATCCCGCTATCACTGGCATCGCAGCGATGGCGTGTTCGTGAACATTTTCTCTGCCCCCACCGTCGCGCAAGACCTGGGCAAGGAACCGGTGCGGCGCGCTGAACGGGCAATCGGCGAGACCTATTTCATCGACTACTACGCCAAACCGAAGGCGCACCGCGTCAGCAACCCCGGCAGCACGCCTTATCGCGTCATCGACACGGAAATCCTTGGCGGCTGTGGAACGGCGGACGCGGTCGCGGAAGGCCCGAACCAGACCCTGCTGATCGACAATGCAAGCGTGTTCGTGACGCGCATCATCCTGCATCCGGGCGAGAGCACCCAGCTCTACGGCCCTTGTGGCATGCTGGTGTCGGTGTCCGGCGGCAGCGTTGCGCTGGAATCGCCGGCCGGCAGCGAACGCGTCGACCTGCAGCCGGCGGGATACAAATGGCGCCAGCAGACCTACACCACGAAGCTCGTCAACACCGGGAAGTTCGTGTTCCACGGTGTCGACATCCGGCTCAAGTAGTTGCCGCCCCTTTACGCGCATGAACAACGACCGCAAGAACGTCGTCGCGCTCGCCGCATGCCAGGCCCTGCTGGTCATGAACAACGCGACCATGATTTCCATCGGCACGCTGGCCGCGGATACGCTGGCCACGAACAAGATGCTGGTCACCATTCCGGCCACCGCCTACATCATCGGCGGCGGCCTCACGACATTGCCGATCTCGCTGTTCATGAAACGGCGCGGCCGCCGCGCCGGATTCATGATCGGCTGCCTGTTCGGCATGCTCGGCGGCGCGCTGGCGGGCGCGGCCATGCTGGCGCATAACTTCTGGATGCTCTGCCTGGCGGCGCTCGTCTCCGGTGTCTATACGGGCTCGGGCGGCTTCTACCGCTTTGCCGCAGCGGACAGCCTTCCGGCGAATGCCCGCAGCAAGGCCATCTCGCTGGTGCTTGCCGGCGGCATCATCGGCGGCGTCTTCGGGCCGGAAGGCAGCAAGCTCACCAAGGGTCTGCTGGAATCCCTGTTCGCCGGCACGTTTCTGTCGCTGGTGGTGCTGGCGGCGGTCGCGATGCTGATCCTGCGGCGCCTGGAGCTGCCGCGGCCCTCTCACGAGGAACAGCATGGCAGCATGCGAGCCCTTCCAGCGATCATGCGCCAGCCGGTGTTCATCGTCGCCGCGCTGGGCGGCATCACGGCGTACGGCGTGATGAATCTGCTGATGGCCGCCACGCCGCTGGCGATGAAGATGTGCTCGCATCCCTACGGCGCCGCGATGCTGGTAATCGAATGGCACATCATCGCCATGTTCGCGCCGGCCTTCGGCACCGGCTGGCTGATTGCGCGCCTCGGCAACCTGCCGGTTATGTTCGCCGGCCTCCTGCTCAATGCGACTGCCATCGCCATCGCGATCTCCAGCACCACGGTGAGCGCATTCTGGTCGTCGATGGTGCTCGTCGGCGTGGGCTGGTGTTTTCTGTTCGTCGGTGGCACCACGTTGCTGACCGAGGCCTGTACCCCGGCCGAGAAAGCCAAGACCCAGGGCATGAACGACTTGCTGATCTACCTGACCATGGGCTCGACCTCGCTGACATCGGGCGCGATCCTGTATGGATTCGGCTGGAATACGCTGAATCTTACCGCGCTGCCACTGCTGGCGGTCACGGCCATCGCGATCCTCTGGCTCGCCACCATCCGGCGCGGCGGGCGCCGGGCCATCGGCTCCGGTAGCGCCTGATCAGTCCATGGCCCTCCGCTTGAGCGTCCTCGATCAATCCCCGATTGTCAGCGGTTGTTCTGCCGCCGACGCGCTGCGTGCAACCGTCGTGCTGGCGCAACGCGCCGACCAACTCGGTTACCACCGTTACTGGCTGGCAGAGCACCATAACATGCGCGGCCTTGCCGACCCCTGCCCGGAAATTCTCGTGGGCCACGTTGCCGGCGCGACGAAAAACATCCGCGTCGGCACCGGCGGCGTGATGCTGCCCTATTACAGCCCGCTGAAAGTGGCTGAAGTCTTCCGCATGCACGAGGCGCTGCATCCGCACCGCATCGATCTGGGCATCGGACGCGCGCCCGGCGGTGACCGGATGACCGCCAATGCGATGAATGCGCAGGCGTTCGACGACATGGAAGGTTTTCCACGACAAGTCATGGAAGTCGTCGGCTGGCTCGATCGCACACTGCCGGAAGAGCATCCCTACGCAACCGTGCAGGCGATGCCGTCCGGCCTGAGTTCGCCCGAGGTCTGGCTGCTCGGCTCTTCCGAATACAGCGGCGCACTGGCCGCGTATCTGGGATTGCGCTTCGCCTTCGCGCATTTCATCAACGCGCACGGCGGCGATGCGGTCGCCCGCGCTTACCGCAAGGACTTTCGCGCTTCGTTGCGCGAACCCGCGCCCTACGCGATGGTCTGCGTATTCGCGCTGTGCGCGCAAACCGATGCCGAAGCCCAGCGGCTCGCCGCCAGCATCGACCATCGCCGCCTGCTGATGGCGATCGGCCGCGAGGCGCCGATCGCCTCCGTCGAAGAAGCGCGCGCCTATCCGTATACGCAACGCGACCGCGAGATCATCGAGCGCGAGCGCTCGCGCGCGGTCATCGGCACGCCGGACAAGGTGAAGGCGCGCTTGCTCGAAATCGCGGAATCTTTTGCGGCGGACGAGTTGATGGTAGTCACCATCACCGGCGATTACGCGAGCCGAATGAGATCCTACGAATTGCTGGCCGCCGAGTTCGGTCTCGACCCTGCGGCCAGGTCGTCGGCATGAAACAGGACGCCCCGATCAACGAACGCTCGCTGGTCCTGGTCCTGGCCGCTATCCAGTTCACGCACATCATGGACTTCATGATCATGATGCCGCTCGGCCCGCAACTGATGCGGGTGATGCTCATCTCGCCCTATCAGTTCGGGCTGCTGGTTTCCGCCTACACGCTTACGGCGGCGGTCGCAGCGCTGGCGGTGGCCTTCTACGCCGACCGCTTCGATCGCCGCAAGACGCTGCTGTTTCTCTATGCGGGATTTGTCGTGTCGACGCTGTTTTGTGGCATCGCGCCGGGTTACGGTGCACTGCTGGCCGCGCGCGCGGTAGCCGGCGCCTTCGGCGGCGTGGCGGGCGCCACCGTACACTCCATCATCGGCGATGCGATTCCCGAACAACGCCGGGGTGCGGCGACCGGCATGATCATGTCCGCGTTCGCGCTTTCGTCCATCATCGGCGTTCCGATCGGCCTGGTTCTTGCCGTGCATTTTTCCTGGCGCGCACCCTTCCTGTTTCTCGTCGTCGTTTCGACGCTGGTGCTGATTCTCACCTGGAAAATTCTTCCGCCCATGCGCGTTCATATCGTCGAGGGCGAATCCCACCGGCCCTTGCATCGGATGAAAGCGGTGTTCGGGACCGCCAATCACCTGCGCGCCTTCGTCTTCATGTTCACGCTGATGTTCGCGGGGTTTTCGGTGATTCCGTTCATCGCGCCCTACATGGTGTCCAATGTCGGCCTGAAGGAAACCGACCTGCCTTACCTCTATCTCTTCGGCGGGCTCGCCACCGCGTTCACGTCACGTTACATCGGCCGGCTTTCGGACCGGCACGGCAAGCGGCAGATATTCACGCTCATCGGCCTGATCTCGATCGCGCCGCTGCTGATCACCACCAATCTGCCGCCGGTCCCGGTACCGATTGCCATCTGCGCGTCGGTCATTTTCATGGTCTTCGTATCGGGGCGTTTCGTGCCGGCGATGGCGCTGGTCATTTCCAGCGTGGAACCACGCCTGCGCGGCGGTTTCATGAGCATCAACTCCGCCGTCCAGCAGCTTGGATTGGGAGCGGCGTCCTTTCTTGCGGGAACCCTGATCGGCCATGCTGCGGATGGAGCGCTGACGCGCTTCTGGCTGGTGGGCTTCATCGCGGTAGGCGCGACGCTGCTCGCGATAGCGCTCGCGTGGCGGGTCAAGCCGGTGGCCTGAAGGGGAGGTGCGAGGTGCGGGGTGCGGGGTGCGGGGTGCGAGGTGCGAGGTGCGAGGTGCGGGGTGCGAGGTGCTAGGCTCGAGGTGCGAGGTGCGAGGTGCGAGGTGCGAGGTGCTAGGCTCGAGGTGCGAGGTGCGAGGTGCGAGGCGCTAGGCTCGAGGTGCGAGGTGCGAGGTGCGAGGTGCGAGGCGCTAGGCGCTAGGTGCGAGGTGCGAGGTGCGAGGCTAGAGGTGCTAGTGTAGTGCTTCATCCTGATTGGAACTTATGCGTTTCTGTAGCCGAAAGACTCCTTCCCTCGCTTGCGGGGGAAGATCCTATGGTTTTTGTCAAGCGGTCTTAAGATGTTTTTGAGCATCAAAGACTTCTCCGGACTTATAGAGCGCAAAGGCAATGCGTGCGATCTTGCGCGCCAGGATCACGATCG
>Ga0315281_10011234_pt1 | contig 12275 bp, 11 predicted proteins | sample YL17G07_0_MG_FD_204540 | JGI IMG/M metagenome (GOLD analysis project Ga0315281, IMG submission 204540) | Sediment microbial communities from Yellowstone Lake, YNP, Wyoming, USA - YL17G07_0 | ecosystem: Environmental > Aquatic > Freshwater > Lake > Sediment | place: USA: Wyoming | collected... | reverse complement strand
AGCGCTTGATATTTTGCTTCTATCGTCGTCATGTCACCCATGCCTCCACGATAGAGGAACTGTCTCGATTGTTCAAGTTATTTTTGCTTAACTACTAAGTGGGTCGAGCTTGAAGGCGTGGTGCCGGCGACTGATACGGTAGGTGCTCTGATTGAACGCTACCTGGTAGAGGTCGCCCCGCGTAAAGCCCCTCGTACTTACCGCGACAATGTCGCTGAAGCCAAGCGGCTGACTGTGGTTTTCGGGCACATGAGGCCGACCGACGTGAAGCCCATGCATATTGCCGAATACCTGGACCGCCGTGGCCGGCAAGCGCCTGTTCGTGCCAACCGCGAAAAGTCTCTTCTCTCTCATGTCTTCAGCATGGCTATGCGCTGGGGCGTTGTCGACTTCAACCCATGCCGCGGCGTTGCCCGCAACCCGGAAAAGGGCCGCGATCGTTACATCACCGACGCTGAGTTTGCCGGCGTGAAAGCGCTCGCCAGTGAGTTCATCGCTACGGTGATGGACTTTGCCTATTTGACTGCGCTGCGCAAGGGCGACATCTTTGGCTTAAGGCTCGACCAAGTGACGTCCGATGGTATCTTCGTCAAACAGGCCAAGACAGGCGCCAAGCAGGTGTATGAGTGGTCGGCATCGCTGCGGAGTGTCGTGGATCGTGCCAAGGCTCTTCCTCGCCCGATCCGGGGCATGTACCTGTTCTGCACGCGTCGTGGCCAGCCCTATTCTGATGCTGGCTTCAAAGCCATGTGGAACCGCGTTCAGGTGAAGTGGGCGGAACAAGGTGGGGAACGTTTCACCTTCCACGACATTCGTGCCAAGGCCCTGACTGATGCGAAGGCCTTGGGCCTGGATGCACAGGCTTTGGCTGGACATAGTTCGCCGGCGATGACTGAGCATTACATCAAGCAGCGCGAGTTTCGAAAGATAAAGCCGCTGCGTTAATGGATCTGATAATAACTACCGGCCGCGTTATTCTTCTTCTTGTTACGCCGTAACACAAGCATACTGAAATCTGTGACAGATGGTCTATGGGTGGCCACGAGTTTCGCATGCGAAATTGTAGCTGGGTTGCTGGCTATCTTAGACAATTGTCTAAGATGCGTCTAAGAAGTAGGTCTTTTGGATATCAAAACGTTGTGTAACGTATTGATGTAATTGGGGTGGCTGATGGGGCTCGAACCCACGACAACCGGAATCACAATCCGGGACTCTACCAACTGAGCTACAGCCACCATTAAGACGCTTTTGCGGGTATTTGACCAGACTCACGATCGTGAAACTGGTGTGCCCGACAGGAATCGAACCTGTAACCCCCAGCTTAGAAGGCTGGTGCTCTATCCGGTTGAGCTACGGGCACTATACTCAACCTGGGCAAATGGTCGGGGTGGAGAGATTTGAACTCCCGACATCCTGGTCCCAAACCAGGCGCGCTACCAGGCTACGCTACACCCCGAAAGCGCGCAACTATACCCCGGCCCCACAAAAAGGTCAATCCGCGGCTTGAGCCCATGTACCCAAAAATGCGATCATATACACTTTCGCACAAACAAGACCGACCCCCATGCCCGCAAGAATTCTCGACGGCAAACGCATCGCCGATAACATGCTCATCGATATCAGGCAGCAGATCCAGGCGCATCAGGCCAAGGGCCTGCGAGCGCCGTCGCTGGCCGTGATCCTGGTGGGAGACGACCCCGCCTCCACGATATACGTGCGCAACAAGCGCCGCGCCTGCGAAACTGCAGGGGTGCGCTCTTTGTCTTACGATTTACCGGCTTCAACAGGGCAAGAGGAGCTCCTTGCCCTGATTGAACGACTCAACCAGGATCCGGACATCGACGGCATCCTGGTGCAAGACCCCTTGCCCCGCCATATCAACAGCGAAACCATAGTAGAGTGCATCCACCCTGACAAGGACGTGGACGGCTTTCATCCCTACAACATCGGCCGCCTGGCCTTGCGCATCCCGGTCTTGCGTTCGTGCACCCCGCGCGGAATCATGACCCTGCTGCAGACTACGACGGACGACCTGAAAGGCAAACACGCAGTGGTCGTGGGAGCATCCAACACGGTCGGGCGTCCCATGGGTCTGGAGTTGCTCCTTGCCGGTTGCACCGTCACAACGTGCCACCGCTTCACACATGACCTGCCTGCCTTCGTTGCGGCTGCCGAAATCCTGGTCGTTGCGGTAGGCAAGCCCGGACTGGTGAAGGGCGAATGGGTGCGTGAAGGCGCCACCGTGATCGATGTCGGAATCAATCGCCGCGCCGACGGCAGCCTTTGCGGGGACGTGGAATTCGAAGCCGCGGCCCAGCGCGCCGCGTGGATTACCCCGGTGCCTGGTGGCGTGGGCCCAATGACCGTCGCCACACTGCTGGCCAACACCCTGGAAGCGGCGATCCTCCATCATCCCGAATCGCCGCAACCATAGCCTGCTCCTCAGCGCGTAAGAGCGTGCCCGCGTTCGAGCAGTTCAAGATCAACGTACTCGCTAGCTGTGGCGTTCCCGCTCAAGAGCCGGAACGGCTCCCCCGGTTCGCCGAGATCGCTCAGCACCGCGAGCGCCCCGGAAAAATCGTGGTCAAGAGTATAGTCGTTGACCGTGACAAGTGTCTTCAGGCCCGCGCCGCGACTCGATTTCAAGCCGTTTTCTGAATCCTCGAAAGCCATGCACTCGGCGGCATCGAGCCCCATCTTCTGCAGCGCCCAAAGGTAAACGTCTGGCGCCGGTTTCTTTGACGGAACAATATCCCCGGCCGCGATGACCTCGAACCAGGATTCCGCGTCCTTCGCGAAGCTGTGTTGCAGCAGAGCAATCACGTTGTCGGGCGTGGTAGTAGTCGCTATCGCCAGCCGCACGCCTGCCTCCCGCGCCTCATCCAATAAACGCTTGACGCCCTTGCGCAGCGGTATCCCTCCGGCGGCAAGCATTTCGGTGTAATGGCGGGTTTTCACGCGGTGCAACTCGGCCACCAGTTCGTCAAAATCGGCGGGTTTGGCGAAACCAGTCAAAAATGCGTCAACGAAATATCTGATGCGCTCCTTGCCGCCGGTGACTGACAGCAACTTGCCATAAAGCGCTACGTCCCAATCCCAGTCCAAACCGAGCTCACGGAACGCGGCATTGAACGCCGGCCGGTGACCGTCGCGCTCGGTGTCCGCCAGCGTTCCGTCAACGTCGAAAATAAATGCCTTCAACCCCATACCCACCCCTTGAATGTCTTGATAGAATGCCGCAAGCTTGACGACATGGTCAATTTCCTGCTATTAAAGCCGCTTTGCCTGAAACGAGTAAAATCCAAGATGCCAGCAGAACAGAAGAAGCAGTTCGCTCCATATGCGCCCAAAAAAGGCGAGGAGTACATGAACCCCAAGCAGCTGGGGCATTTTCGCAAAATCCTCGAAGGTTGGAAAGCGGAACTGAGTCAGGACATCGACCGCACGGTCCACACCATGCAGGATGAGGCCACCGTTTTTGCCGACCCCAACGACCGCGCCAGCCAGGAGTCCGACATGGCTCTGGAACTGCGCAACCGCGACCGGGAACGCAAACTGATCAAAAAAATCGATGAAACCGTCGCCAAGATCGAAAATGGGGACTACGGATACTGCGAGAGTTGCGGCGTGGAAATCGGCCTGAAAAGACTGGAGGCCCGTCCTACTGCAACGCTCTGTATCGATTGCAAAACATTGGACGAGATGCGTGAAAAGCAAGTGGCCAAATAAAGTTCAACTACTTGTTATCGACGTAGATTAATGTTTGGCTCAATCCAGCGCAAAAGCAGGTTGCAGAGTGACACGCCCAGATTTCGTGGCCTGCTTTCCGCAAAAACCGGGCGTTCTCGCAGGATGCTTCGTTAGGCATGCCTACCGTTTCCAAAGCCTCTCAAATACTCGATTTTGACCACGCCCTGAACGGCGTACTCTACAGCTTGCTCAGTTGGAAGCAACTCAGCGAGTTCTGGCCAAAAATCGACCCTGCCGCCGGCTGGTATCTATACGCGGTGGGAGAAACCCTGCCCGCATCAGCTGCCCACGAGTCCCAAGTCAAAACGTTTGTGCGCGAGATGGACGCACTGTTGCACCGCGATCACGACGAAGACTATTGCGGCATCGTTTTCGCCAACGACCTGGAGCACCCATCCCTGGTCAAAATATACGATCCGCACCACTTGGGCTCCTCGTGCGGGTCGAGCAAAAACCCTCCGCTACCGGGCTGGATCATGAGCCGGATGCCCCCTACGGAAATCCGCCCGCAAAGTGCCGTTCCCGAAAACCGCAAGCGCTGGTGGCAAACGCTCTTGTCAGGCAGTTAATCATCATCCGCGCAAACAAAAAAGCAGCCTGAACGGCTGCTTTTTTGTTTTCTTCACCTGGCGCAAAGCCATCATGTAGCGCTTTGCTCATCCCTCTTAGGCGCTTCCAGCAGGGCCTTCATACTCAGGCGCAGGCGACCCTTCTCGTCGGCCTCCAACACCTTGACATTGACGACCTGACCTTCCTTGAGATGCTCCCCTACAGTGTTGACGCGTTCGTGCGCAATCTGCGAGATGTGCAACAAGCCATCCTTGCCCGGCAACACGCTAACGATCGCACCAAAATCCAGCAACTTCAGCACGGTGCCTTCGTAGACCCGACCGACCTCAACCTCGGCCGTCAACTCCTCGATGCGTCTCTTGGCCAGTTCGCCGGCTTCGGAACTCAGGCAGGCAATGCTCACCGTCCCATCCTCGCCGATGTCGATGGTGGTCCCGGTTTCTTCCGTCAAAGCACGGATAACGGCACCACCTTTGCCGATCACGTCCCGGATTTTCTCTGGATTGATCTTGATGGTAAGAATACGCGGCGCATAAGCCGACATTTCTTCACGCACCGTCGGCATCGCCTGCTTCATGATCTCCAGGATATGCATGCGTCCTTCACGGGCTTGGATTAGCGCGGCCTGCATGATGTCCTTGGTGATGCCGGTAATCTTGATGTCCATCTGCAATGCGGTAATGCCTTGCTCGGTGCCGGCTACTTTGAAATCCATGTCACCGAGGTGATCCTCATCGCCGAGAATATCGGTCAACACCGCGAAGCGGTTGCCTTCCTTGATCAGCCCCATGGCTATACCGGCAACGTGCGCCTTGAGCGGCACACCTGCGTCCAGCAACGAAAGACAGCCACCGCAGACGCTCGCCATCGAGCTTGACCCGTTGGATTCAGTAATCTCGGAGACCACGCGCATGGTGTAGGCACACTCCTCTGGCGGAGGCAGGACCGCAATCAGAGCGCGCTTTGCCAGACGCCCGTGGCCGATTTCACGGCGCTTGGGCGTACCGACACGACCCGTTTCACCTGTTGCATAGGGCGGGAAATTGTAATGCAGCATGAAACGGTCGGTATAACTGCCCTGCAACGCGTCGATCATCTGCTCATCCCGGCCGGTACCAAGAGTCGCCACCACCAGCGCCTGGGTTTCGCCACGCGTGAACAACACGGACCCGTGAGCGCGCGACAGCACGCCGGTGCGGATGGTAATCGGACGCACGGTGCGTGTATCCCTTCCGTCAATGCGTGGCTCGCCGTCCAAAACCTGCCCGCGCACAATCTTCGCTTCCAAGTCCTGGAAAATGCTCTTGATCAGATTGGAACGCGCCGAATCGGTCTCGGCGTTAATCAGTTCGCCAAGCACGCGGCTGCGAATCAACTCCACCTGCTGGTAGCGTGCCTGCTTCTGTTTGATCTTGTAGGCGTTGTTGAGATCGTCCGCAGCCATATGACCAATCTTTTCGATCAGCGTGACGTCCTTTTCAGGCGCTGCCCAGTCCCACGGCTGTGGCGCCACTTCGTCCGCCAATTCATTGATGGCGTCGATGGCGGCCTGCATTTGCTCGTGGCCGAAAACAACCGCGCCCAACATGACGTCTTCCGGCAACTCCTGGGCTTCCGATTCCACCATCAACACAGCTTGCTGCGTGCCCGCCACAACGAGATTCAGAGTGGACGTCGGCAGTTCTGTCGCAGTCGGGTTCAACACGTACTCGCCACCAATATAGCCCACCCTCGCCGCGCCAATCGGCCCATCGAACGGTAGCCCGGAAATCGCCATGGCGGCCGAAGCGCCCAGCATCGCAACGATATCAGGATCGATCTCGTTGTTGGATGACATTACGGTTGCGACGATCTGCACCTCGTTGTAAAAACCTTCAGGGAACAGCGGACGAAGTGGGCGGTCGATCAGGCGCGAGGTGAGAATCTCCTTCTCCGAAGGGCGGCCTTCGCGCTTGAAAAAGCCGCCAGGTATCTTGCCCGCAGCATAGGTGCGTTCCTGGTAGTCGACCGTGAGCGGGAAGAAATCCTGCCCCGGCTTGACATCCTTCATCCCGACCACGGTGACCAGGACCATCGTGTCATCCATGCTCACCATTACCGCACCGTGTGCTTGACGAGCAATCTCGCCCGTTTCCAGCGTCACTTGGTGGCGTCCATATGCGAAGCTTTTCTTAATATGTCTCAAAATGTTACCCTTTAAGAGATGCCACAACAGAATGCCCTGGTCAAAAATCGACTACTTGCGCAGGCCCAAGCGCTCGATCAGTGTACGGTAACTGTCCACATTCTTGCCTTTGAGATAATCGAGCAACTTGCGGCGCTGGCTCACCATTTTCAACAGACCACGACGCGAATGATGGTCCTTGATGTGGGCCTTGAAATGGCCAGTCAGATCATTGATACGTGCCGTCAGCAATGCAACTTGCACCTCGGGGGAACCGGTGTCGCTGCCCGCCCTCTGGTACTCCTTCATGATTCCCGCTTTCTGTTCAGTTGTTACAGCCATTTTTTTCTCCAATCCGAAAAACGTATTTTACCTTTTAACCAGGCATTTTCTCAAGCAATTCATAGCATTTCCCACTGAAACAATAGTGGAAGGTTAAACATTCACCCCTGAGCCGTTGTCACGACCAGGCGTTTTGGCGCGAGCTTCCCGTCGTTGGTGACTTCGCCGATACCGAGAAAGCGCTCGCTGTCGTCGTAGACACGCACCGTGGTACCAACAGACTGCTTGGGACGCCAAATGGATTGCCCCTGTCCCAAGTAGTAAGCGCTCCCGGCATCCAGCGTTACCGCCTCCAACCCTTGCAGCAAACAGTCAGGAGGCAACAGCAAAGCGTCCCGTTGCTCCATGTCCATTGCTTCCAACTGCGGCAGTGTCACCGCCTGCTCCAGGCCAAACGATCCGCTGCCGGTGCGGCGCAGCGCCTTCAGGAACGCGCCGCATCCCAGCGCCCGGCCGATATCCTCGGCCAACACGCGAATGTAAGTTCCTTTGCTGCAACTAACGGTGATGCTCAACTCATCGCCCACGAAGGCATCAACCCGCAGATCGTGGATGATAACCTCCCGCGGTTGCCGCTCAACTTCTATGCCGGCGCGGGCATAGCTGTAAAGTGCCCTGCCTTGATATTTCAGCGCCGAATACATGGGCGGAACCTGGCTTATCCGCCCGACAAAATCCCCTAACACCACTTCGACTTGAGCCCGGCTCAGGTCAACCGGCTGCTGCGTAAGTATCTGCCCCTCGGCATCGCCGGTAGTTGTGGTCTGGCCGAATTTGATCTGTGCCTGGTAACTCTTGTTGGAATCAAGCAGAAATTGCGAGAATTTCGTTGCCTCACCGAAGCACAGCGGCAGCAGGCCTGTTGCAATGGGATCCAGGTTACCGGTATGCCCCGCTTTCGCCGCCTGATAGAGCCGCTTCACCTGCTGCAACGCACCGTTCGAACTGGGGCCAGCCGGCTTGTCCAGAAGCAGAACGCCGCTAATATTGCGCTTGACGCGCTTTACCTGCAATGGCGCGGTGGCGGTAAGTGAAGCAACGCCGTTCACGCATCACCCTCCACGGCGTGGCTCTTGTCCGCAGCGACCGCCTCGTCGATCAAGTGCGAGAGGTGCACACCCCTCTCGACGGAAGTGTCGTAGACAAAATGCAGTTGAGGAATAGTGCGCAACAACAAGCGGTGCGCCAACTGGCTGCGCAGAAACCCGGCCGCGTGCTGCAACCCCTTGACCGCCGCAGCGGCCTGCGCTGCGTCGCCAAGCGAGGTAAAAAACACCTTCGCGTGTTCATAGTCCTGTGTGACCTCAACGTCGGTCAAGGTGATCATGCCGACACGCGGATCCTTCAGTTCCAGCCGAACGAGTCCTGCCAGTTCACGCTGGATTTGTTCGGCGATGCGGCGGCTTCTGGAAAAATCCTTTGGCATAGAATCACGAAGCATCTGGAATGGAAAGGCAGGTGCGAGAAAAGGATCGGCACCTGATTTCCCGCCTCCTAGAGAGTTCGCGCCACCTCCACAACCTCATAGACTTCCAGTCTATCCCCGACATTAATATCGTTGAAGCCCTTCAACGACAAGCCGCACTCGAAGCCGGATTTGACTTCCTTCACGTCATCCTTGAAGCGCTTCAGGGAATCCAGTTCGCCCGTATGAATTACCACATCGTCGCGCAGCACGCGCACCGGGGAAGCACGTTTTATAGTGCCGTCCAGCACATAGCATCCGGCCACCGTCCCAACCTTGGAAATCCGGAACACTTCCCGCACCTCCACCAGCCCGATAACGTTTTCCTTCCGCTCCGGCACGAGCATACCGGACATTGCCGCCTTGATCTCGTCCACTGCATCGTAAATGATGTTGTAATAGCGCACATCAACGTCCGCCGAACTGATCAACTTGCGCGCCGTTACGTCCGCGCGCGTATTGAAACCGATCACCACGGCACCGGACGCCAACGCCAGATTGGCATCGGACTCGGTAATCGCACCCACTCCAGTGTGGATAATATTCACCTTCACTTCATCGGTGGACAGCTTCTGCAATGCATGCGCCAGCGCCTCGGCCGAACCCTGCACGTCCGCCTTGATGATCAGCGCCAGGCTCTCGACCTCTCCCTCGCCCATGTGATCAAACATATTCTCCAGCTTCGCAGCCTGCTGCTTGGCCAGCTTTACATCGCGGAATTTGCCTTGGCGGAACAGCGCAATCTCGCGCGCCTTTCGCTCGTCGGCAAGTGCGGTCACCTCTTCGCCCGCCATGGGCACATCGGACAGCCCCTGTATTTCAACCGGTATGGAAGGGCCTGCTTCCTGAACAGCGTGACCATTCTCATCCAGCATGGCACGCACACGGCCGAACACGGCGCCAGCCAGCAATACATCGCCGCGCCGGAGTGTACCCGACTGCACGAGTATCGTGGCAACAGGGCCGCGCCCCTTGTCAAGCCGTGCTTCAATCACAATCCCTTTGGCAGGACTTTCCTTCGGCGCTTTCAGTTCCAGCACCTCCGCCTGCAGCAGCACACCCTCCAGCAGGCTATCAATCCCCTGACCGGTCTTGGCCGACACCTCCACAAACATAGTGTCGCCACCCCAATCTTCGGGAACGACCCCTTCCGCAACGAGTTCCTGCTTGATTCTTTCCGAATTAGCTTCGGGCTTATCGATCTTGTTGATAGCCACTACGATCGGAACGCCAGCCGCTTTGGCGTGATGTACCGCTTCCACCGTCTGCGGCATGACGCCATCATCGGCAGCCACCACCAAAATCACCAAGTCGGTCACCTTGGCGCCCCGGGCGCGCATGGCAGTAAATGCGGCATGTCCCGGTGTATCGAGGAAGGTAATCATTCCCCGCGGCGTCTCCACATGGTAGGCACCGATATGCTGGGTAATCCCGCCGGCTTCGCCGCTGGCCACACGGGTGCGCCGAATATGGTCGAGCAGTGATGTCTTACCATGGTCGACATGGCCCATGACGGTGACCACCGGCGCCCGCGGCTCTGCTTCAACCGCAGTAGGCTGCCCAGCGTCAACGAGAAACGCTTCTGGACTGTCGAGGGCTGCAGCCTTGGCGATGTGGCCCATCTCTCCTACCACGATCATCGCGGTTTCCTGGTCCAGCACCTGATTAATGGTTACCATACTACCCATTTTCATCAGGGTCTTAATGACCTCGGCCGCCTTGACCGCCATTTTTTGCGCCAGAGTCGCAACGCTAATCGTCTCTGGCACCATCACCTCATGCACGGTGCGCTCGGTGGGCATGGAAAAGCCGTGCTCTTCCTGCTCACCGCCCTTGTGGCGTGTAACTTTGCGCTCGCGCCACCCCGAGCCGCCGGACGTATCACCGCGCAGCTTGAGCGCCCGTTTCTTGGCGCCCTCGTCAGCCCAAGTAACCTGCTTCGGCTTTTTGGCAGCCTTTTTCTCCGCCTTCACTGCCTTTTCGGCAGGCTTGTGCAGGGTCCCCTCCGTGGTCGGCGCTGCCGGAGTTACCGCAACCTCGGCTGGTGCAGCCTGCTCAACTGCCTGCTCGGCCGCTGTGACCACCATGCCCTGCTTGCGCTGCAACTCAAGTTCCTGCTTAACGCGGACCTCGGCGCTCTGACGGGCTATAAGTTCCGCCTGTTTGCGCGCCTCTTCTTCCCGGAGCGCCAACTCCCCCGCGCCCAGCAAAAGCCCGGCCGGTTTTTCCTCAGGCACAGCCACGACTCAGGCGCCACAACACCGGCCATATCCCGCTTGACGAAGACACGCTTCTTGCGAACCTCCACCTGAATCGTGCGCGACCTTCCGGTGCTATCCGCCTTCCGTATTTCCGTCGTTTCCCTGCGCATGAGGGTAATCTTGGTCTTCGATTCTTTCGCACCGTGAACACGGCGAAGGTATTCCAGCAGCTGCGTCTTATCCTGCTCGTTCAGCGCATCGTTGGCCAGGGTCTTTTCAACGCCGGCGGCGCGCAACTGCTCCAATAGCAGCGCAGCCGGCAAACCGAGCTCTTCGGCAAACTGTTCTACGTTCATTTGTCCCATTCGGGCCCCCTGTCCAATTTAAGCAAACCACGGAGCGCGCGCCGTCATGATCAACCGCTTGGCAATTTCGTTATCCATACCGGTCATCTCGACCAGATCGTCTACCGCCAAGTCAGCAAGCGCCTCCTTGGTCGTCACTCCCTGCGAAGCCAATACACGCGCTGTCTGATTGTCCATCCCCTCCAGCGTCAGCAGGTCCTCAGCCTCGTTTTCCACCTTTTCCTCGCTGGCAATCGCCTCTGTCAGCAGCGCATTGCGCGCACGGCTCCGCAATTCATTCACCGTTCCTTCGTCGAACGATTCGATCTCCATCATTTCGGAAATCGGCACATAGGCAATTTCTTCCAGAGTGCTAAACCCTTCCTGAACCAGAATATCGGCAACCTCTTCGTCCACATCCAGCTTTTCCATGAACAGTTTGCGTATCGCAGAGAACTCTTCCAGATTTTTGCTCTCGGCTTCATCTACCGTCATGATGTTCAATTCCCAGCCCGTCAATTCGGACGCCAGCCGCACGTTCTGCCCACCTCGTCCGATCGCTTGGGCCAACTGATCCTCCTCGACCACGACGTCCATACTTTTCTTCTCCTCGTCGACGACAATGCTGCTAACTTCCGCAGGCGCCAACGCATTGATGACAAACTGGGCGGGATCGGGGGACCACAAAATGATATCCACACGCTCACCCGCCAACTCTCCGGTCACTGCCTGAACACGTGATCCGCGCATGCCGACGCAGGTACCAATCGGATCAATGCGCTGGTCATTGGATTTCACCGCGATCTTTGCCCGCGCACCAGGATCCCGGGCCGCCGATTTAATCTCCAGCATGCCCTCCTCAATCTCGGGCACTTCCAACTCAAACAACTTCACCAGAAACTCTGGCGCGACCCGCGAAAGGACCAACTGCGGACCCCGACTGCTCCGCTCGGTCCGTAAAAGAAAAGCGCGCACCCTATCACCAACGCGCAGATTCTCCTTTGGAATCATCTGGTCACGCGGCAGCAATGCCTCAATCCGACCCGACTCTATAATGGCGCTGCCCCGCTCCATGCGTTTGATCACCCCGGTAATCAGATGTTCCTTGCGCAACAGGAAATCATTCAGGATTTGCTCCCGCTCCGCATCGCGTATCTTCTGCAAAATCACCTGCTTGGCGGCCTGCGCACCAATCCGTCCAAACTCTTCCGGCTCCAGGCTTTCTTCGACAAATTCGTCCAACTGAATTTGCGGGTTACTGGCAATAGCGTCGCTCAAGGGGATTTGGTGCGCCGGAAACTCCACAGCGCCATCCGCCACCACCTGCCAGCGACGAAAGGCGGCGTACTCTCCGGTGTCGCGGTCGATTTCGACGCGCACATCCACATCATCGCGGAACCGTTTCTTGGTTGCCGATGCCAATGCCAACTCCAAGGCGC
>Ga0315281_10011233_pt1 | contig 12275 bp, 15 predicted proteins | sample YL17G07_0_MG_FD_204540 | JGI IMG/M metagenome (GOLD analysis project Ga0315281, IMG submission 204540) | Sediment microbial communities from Yellowstone Lake, YNP, Wyoming, USA - YL17G07_0 | ecosystem: Environmental > Aquatic > Freshwater > Lake > Sediment | place: USA: Wyoming | collected... | reverse complement strand
CGGGATCGCCGCGGCGGCTGCCGATGAAGGACCTGTGAGCTCATGGAATACGCCCTGCAGGTCCTTAACCGGCACGGCCCGGTGTCAGGCAAGCCCACCCGCCGGAAGCGGTTCGTGGATGAAGTGATCTGCGCCTACTGCGGCGGCCGGGGGGCCGACCCCAAGTACAGCAGCGCCTCCGGGTGCCCCGTGTGCCGCGGCGCCGGGGCCGTGCGGGTCATGCCCCCGGTGGTGGCCTGCCGGCGGTGTAGTGGCTCCGGCCGGGTGGGGGGTGATTTGATCTGCCTGACCTGCAAGGGGGTGGGGGTGGTGTCGGTGCCCTTTGAGGCTGATACTTGTCCCCGGTGTGGGGGGACAGGGGAAGAAGGGGTTTTCTATTGCAATGCCTGTAAAGGGCAAGGGATCGTCTGACCTCAGCAGACGTCGGGAAGGGAGAATTGACATGAAAATTAATTGTCTGTCCTGCGGCTTTAAAGTGGATCTGGACGATACGTATGACGACTTTGAGGGTCCCATCAAGTGCCTGTGCGGCGCTTTGCTGGAGATCAGAACCGAAGAGGGCATGCTCAAGGGCATCAAGATGGCGGCACCACTGTCCCGCCCGGCCGCCCCGGCCAAGGGAACGGGGGGCGCGACAATCCGCTACTAGGGGGCACGGCCCGGGAGACTGACGGATTCAGGCCGACGCTGATGCAAAACCTGATCAAGGGGCCGGAGGATTGATTCCCCGGTTCCCCGTGGATGTGAGACAAAGATATGGCAGCGCGCACAGCAGCGAAAAGCGGCAGATACTTATACGCCATAGTGACCGCTCCCGGAGAGCGGACCTATGATTTTGCCGGTATAGACGGGGCCCCGGTGTACAGCATCGCCAACGGGCAGGTGGCCGCGGTGGTGAGCGACGTGTTAGACGACCGGATCCGCCCGGAACGGCGGCATCTGGCCGCCCAGCAGGCGGTCCTGAAGGGAGTGTTGTCCCGGGCCGAGGCCATGCTCCCCATGGCCTTCGGCATCATTGCCGACGGTCCCAAAGCCATCCAGAAGATCCTGTCTCGCAACCACGCGGCCTTCCTCCAGCAACTCCAACGCGTGGCCGGGATGGTGGAAATGGGGCTGCGGGTCTCCCTGGACGTCCCTAATATCTTTGAATATGTCGTCAACACGCATCCGGAGTTGCGGGCCGCCCGGGATCGCTTCCTCGGCCCCTACCGCAACCCTTCCCAGGAAGACAAGATCGAGCTGGGGCGGTTGTTTGACCACCTCCTGAACGAGGACCGGGAAGCCTTTACCCAGAAGGTGGAGGAGATCTTGTCCGGTTATTGCCGGGAAATCAAGCAGAACAAATGCCGCAACGAAAGCCAGGTGATGAGCCTGGCCTGCCTGGTGCCCCGGGATGGACAGGACCGGTTCGAAGAGGGTGTATTTGCCGCGGCCAAGATCTTCGACAACAATTTCACCTTCGACTACAATGGCCCCTGGGCGCCCCACAACTTCGTGGACCTGAATCTTGAACTGTGACCCCGAACCTCTGAAGGAGATGCGATGTTTCTCGTTGACGACCTCTTACTGTCCCCGGTGAAAGGCGTTCTCTGGGTGTTCCGGGAGATTCACGACGCCGCTCAGCAGGAGTTGGCCGGCGAAAGCGAAGCCATCACCGCGGCCCTGAGCGAGCTTTACATGCGGCTGGAAACCGGGCAGATCACCGAAGAGGTGTTCGATGCCCAGGAAAAGACGCTCCTGGACCGCCTGGACCGCCTGCAGGCGGAAGAAAAGGCCGCGGCGGCGCCTGAGAAAAAGCCATCCAAGCCACACCCCAAGGCCAAACCGACCAGGAGAAAATCTCCGCCCGGGGTGAAACCGGCCGCTCTAGTCTGACGTAACGCCGGCAGGTAAGCGCCGCGCGAAATCAGGGGATCAACCCACGGCAGTAGGGCAGCGGGTGGCTCGGGACGAGGCGCCGGAAGCATGGGGAAGGGCTTGATGAGGTTGCGAACACTTTACCCGCTTGACACGGAAGGGGTCACCCCGGATGTCCATGATCTCGCGTTCCAACATTACCATGGGGGCCAAGGGCGTGCCCGGTTTCTTAGAGAATCCCCAGTTCAGACTGATATTCTTCGGCGGCAAGGGCGGGGTGGGGAAGACCACCTGCGCCACGGCCGCCGCCATCCGCTATGCCCGCAGGTCTCCCCAAAAGTCCTTCCTCCTGGTCTCCACTGATCCGGCCCACTCCCTGGCCGACAGTATCGGCGATTTTCATCCCCCCGACAATTTAAAGATCCTGGAGTTCAATGCCCAGGATTCCCTGGAAACCTTCAAGGCCAGGCACCGGGGCAAGTTTGCCGAGATCGCCGCCCGGGGCACCTTCCTGGATGAGGAGGATATTCGCCGCCTCCTGGATCTCTCCCTGCCCGGCCTGGATGAACTCATGGCTTTGCTTGCCATCGCCGGCTGGGCGGAAACCAGGACCTACGACCTCATCGTGGTGGATACCGCGCCCACCGGGCACACCCTGCGGCTGCTGACTACGCCGGAGTTGATCCGCCAGTGGCTGAAGGCCCTGGATGCCCTGCTGGCCAAGCACCGTTTTATGCAGCAGCGTTTCCGGGGTTCGTATCAGCGGGACGAACTGGACGAATTTCTCCTGGATCTGGCCGCGTCGGTGAAGCAGATGGAGAGTCTGCTGCGCAATCCCCGCGCCTGCCGCTTTGTGCCGGTGATGCTGGCGGAAGACCTCGTCATCCGCGAGACCTTGCAGCTCCTGGGCCAACTGAAGCGGATGCATATCCCGGTCACGGAGGTGGTGGTCAACCGCCTCTATCCGGAGAATTCCTGCCCTCTGTGCGCCGAAGGGCGGCGGCGGCAACGGCAGCTCCTGAACGAGCTTGTTAGCCGCGGCTCCTTAGGCGAATATACCTGGTGGGGCGTGCCCCTGTCCCCTGAGGAAATGCGGGGTCCGGTTCTTGAGACCCTTTGGGATGGGGTCAGTGTGTTTGATGCCGCGCTGCCGACCCGTCTCCAGCCCCCCCTGGAAATACCCCCCCGGGTAGAGACCGCGCCCCCCTGCCCTCCCGCCGACCTCGCCCTTCTGATCTTCGCCGGCAAGGGCGGCGTGGGCAAGACTACCCTGGCCTGTGCCACCGCGGTACGCCTGTCCCAAGAGTTTCCCGGCAAGGAGATCCTTCTCTTCTCCACCGACCCGGCCCACTCCCTGGCCGCCTGCCTGGAGGCGCCCCTCGGCCCCCAGCCGGTGCGCCTCGGCCCCGGCCTGACCGCCATGGAGATCGACGCCCCCGGGGAATTCGCCGCTTTGAAGAGACAGTACCAACAAGAGCTGGAGAAGTTCCTGCAAACCGCGTTGGAGAACTTCGATGTCCCCTTTGACCGCCAGGTGATGGAGCGGATGTTGGACCTGTCCCCCCCAGGCCTGGACGAAATCATGGCCCTGGTGCGGGCCATGGATTTTCTGGAGCAGGGCCGCTACGATCTGTTCATATTGGATTCGGCCCCCACCGGCCATCTCCTGCGCCTTCTGGAACTGCCGGAACTCATCGACCAATGGCTCAAGACCTTTTTCGGAATGCTCCTGAAATACAAGCTGACTTTTCGTTTCCCGGATCTCTCCCAGCAGTTGGTAAGGATTTCCCGGAACTTGAAGCAACTGAGAAACCTGTGGCGGGACCCGGCCCGGGCCGCGCTTTATGCCGTAACCATCCTCACGGAAATGGCGTTCCAGGAGACCGGCGACCTGCTGGCAACCTGTGGGCGCCTGGGAGTGCCGGTCCCGGTGGTATTTCTCAACCAGGTGACCCCGGCCTGGGATTGTCCCTTATGCACCGCCCTTAACCGCCGTGAGGCGCTCATCATGAACAAGTTCCAGCAAACCTTGGCCGGCCGGCAGCAAACCGTCATTTACCGCCAGAATGAACCCCGGGGCCTGAAACGCCTGGGAGAATTGGGACAAGTCCTGTACCTACCCAGGGTGATGGAGAAGCATTATGCCGCTGTTCCTGATCTGTCCGCTTTGTCGGGATAAGGCGCCGCTACCTGCCAAGACCTGCGGGCAGTGCGGCGCCAACCTGCGGGATCTGCCGCCGGAAAGCCGGCGTTACTTTGTGGATGGACCGGAAGCAGCCGCCACCGCGCCTCCGGCATTGGAGTTAAGCCCCAAGCCTATCTTAGAGGCAGTAGGAGTGGAACTGCTGGAGCCGCAGCACCAAGCCATGTGGTCAGAAAGCTCCCTCATGGAGAATAAAGACGTGTCCTTGTGCGAAGTCCTGGACCGCATCCTTCACAAGGGCGCGGTGCTCTTTGGGGAAGTGATGATTTCCGTGGCCGATATCGACCTGGTCTACCTGGGGCTCCAGGTCATCCTATCGTCCATGGAAACCGCTCGAGGACTGAAGCCGCTGGGGGAGGGACAGATGGGACTGAATCTTTCTAATAACGGAGATCGCTGATGAAACCTGCGGAGCCGGTGCAAGTCGAGTCCCAAGTCTTGAGCGACTTCGCCAGGATAATGCAAGGGGGCTCTGAGGCCCCGGCCCTCCGGTCCCCGGTGGGGCAAACGCGCCGGATCAACCTGGATCAGGATAACCTCAAGAACGGCCTGGGACAACTGGTCCTGACCCTGGTGAAATTGTTGCACGAACTGCTGGAGCGTCAGGGAATCCGGCGCATCGAGGCCGGCTCCCTCACGGACGACCAGATTGAGCGGCTGGGGTTAACTTTGCTGAAACAGGCGCAAGAGATCGACCGTCTCCGACAGGAGTTCGGCCTCGAAGAAGAGGACTTGAATCTCGACCTTGGCCCCTTGGGGCAACTGCTATAAGGAGGGCAGGCAAATGGCAAGACCGCACGGCATCCAGAGTTCCATTGAAAGCACCAACCTGGCGGATCTCCTGGAACGCATCCTGGACAAAGGCATCGTTATCGCCGGAGACATCAAGATTCGGCTGGTGGAAGTGGAGCTCCTCACCGTGCAGATTCGTTTGGTCATCTGTTCGGTGGATAAAGCCAAGGAGTTGGGGATGGATTGGTGGGCCGGCAACCCTGCCTTCAGTCCCCAGACCCCCTCCGAAGATTTGGCGGCCTCCCTGTCCAGGATCGACGAACGCCTGGGCCGGTTAGAGTCTTCCATGGATATGTCCGGAGCCGGTTGATCGTTCTCAGCCGAGCCCAGCGGGAAGCAACGGAGGCAGAGGACTATCCTCCGAGCTCTGCCTCGATGGCCTGATGCCTGTCGGTTCCGCCTTTCTCCCAACCCAGCCTGCCCTGGAGCTATAACCCCAGCGAGCCTTGAACCATCTGTTCAATGAGGGCGTGGTGCGCCTATTGGCGGGTGAAAATTCCTTTTTCAGCCAAACTTGTGCTATCATGTCCTCGGCGTGAGTTAAGGCTGCCTCCTAATCTCGGTTCAAGCGGGAACCTCAGATGCCTCCCCTCAGAAAATATACTATCCAGGAATCGGGAGCCTTTGTCGAGAGTGTGGCATACCCGCCCACGGCTGCGGGGCCTTTGGACGGCTTGCGCTTTGCCGTGAAGGATATTATCGACCTGGCCGGCCACCGCACCTCTTGCGGCTCGCCCGACTGGGGCCGGACCCATCCGCCGGCGGCGGCCAACGCCTTCTGCGTGGACCAACTGTTAGGGGCGGGGGCCCGCTGCGTCGGCAAGACCATCAGCGATGAGCTGGCCTTCAGCCTGGACGGGGAAAATTATTTCTATGGGGCGCCGTTGAATCCCAGGGCCCCGGACCACGTGACGGGGGGCTCTTCCAGCGGTTCGGCCTCGGCCGTAGCCTGCGGCCTGGCCGATTTCGCCCTGGGGACCGACACCGGCGGCTCGATCCGGGTGCCGGCCGCCAACTGCGGCATTTTCGGTTGGCGCCCCTCCCACGGATTCATTTCCACGGCCGCCGTCACTCCTTTTGCCCCCGGCTTTGATACCGTCGGCCTCCTGGCGGAGTCAGCCGACCTCCTGAGCCGGGCCGGCTCGGTGCTGCTGGCTGCCTCGGTGCCGGCCGCCGTGGAAGTGGGCGCCCTCCACCTGATCAGAGAGGCCTGGGCCATTGCCGACTTAGAAATCAGGGCGGCCCTGGGCCGCACCGTTAAGTTATTGCGAGGCCTTTTCGGTGACCAGGTCCACGAGACTTCCCTGCGGGAAATCGACGGCGGCGGGGCGGGCTTGGGATTGGCCGGCTGGTATGAAACGAGTTCCATCCTGCAGTGGTGCGAGATGTGGAGCTGCTTAGGGTCCTGGGTGGAGAGCGCCAAGCCGAGGCTCAGCCCCAAGGCCGCCAAGTTTTTCGACCTCATCAAGAATGCCGATCGAGGCAGGCTGGGGGACGCCGTCCGCACCCGGGAGCGCTATTTCCGGCGCCTGAAAAACTTCCTGGGGCCCCGGGATCTCATCTGCTTCCCCACCGTGCCGGCCCCGGCCCGGCTCAAAGGCGGCGTGAAAGCCGACCGGCCGGATCAGCCCAAAACCAACTACTACCCGCGCACTCTGTCACTGATGGCCATTGCCGGCATCGGCCGCCTGCCCGAGGTCTCTTTGCCCCTGGCCGAGGTGGGGGGCGTCCCCGTCGGTCTCTCTCTGTTAGCCGCGCCTGGCCAGGACGCTTACCTGCTCGGGGTGGTGCAGCTGGTGGCCAGCCGGTCCGGCCTCTCCGCGTAATCTCCGTCTGCAACTGCATCGATTAGGTCTACGGCCGCAAACAGATAACTTCCGCGCCTGTGAGAAATTACGCGCCGGCGCCGATGCCCAACCCGTCGAACCCAACAAGCTGGGGGGCACCTTTGCCGGGCTCCCGGTTATCAACAGGACCATCGCAGAAAAATTCGGGGGCGGACGGTTTCAAGCCAGCGCTGAGAATTGCGGTCAGCGCGCTTCGGCCCAGTAGGCATCGACCCTGGCTTGAATTTCCTGAATGAGCGCCTCGTTGCGCTGCGGCTGGAACAGGTGGGCAAAGCGCCCCTGGGTTTTCAGGTAGGCTTCCACCGGCAGGCGGGGGTGAGGGATTTTGGTGTGCACCATCCGGCCGTCGCGATATTCCTTCAGAGGCCAGATGCCGGTTTTGACCGCCAGCTTGCCGATCTCCACCGCGTCCTTGGGGTCGAAGTCCCAGCCCGGGGGGCAGGGAGCCAGAGTTAAGATCAATCTCGGGCCCCGGAGATTTTTGGCCGTGTCGATTTTCTTGGCCAGATCCAGCGGTTCAGCGGCCACCGCGGTGGCGGCGTACACCGGTCGGTGCGCCGCCCAGATGGCGAACAGGTCTTTCTTATAGCCCGGGAAGCCCCGGAGGCTGGTGGCGGTCCGGGCGGCGTGGGGCGTGGCCTCGGAGAACTGCTGCCCGGTGTTGCCGTAGCCCTCGTTGTCGTAGCAGATATAGAGAAAATTGAGGCCGCGCTCGATGGCGCTGGAGGTGGCCGAGAGCCCCATGCCATAGGCGGCGCCGTCCCCGGTCAGCACCACCACTTCCAGGTCCTCTTCCGGCTCCATCCGGCCCTTTTGGAGGAGTAGGTCCAGGGCGTCCCGCACCCCCTGGGCCCCGGCCGGCGCCGAGGCCATGGCAGTGTAGAGCCAGGAGCCCCGGAAGGGGGTGAAGGGATAGGTCGCCAGTAAGGTCAGGCAGCCGGCGGCGTTGACGAACACGGTCTTGACGCCCAGGAGGTCGTAAATCTCATGGACCGTGGCCAAGCCCCCGCACCCGGCGCACATGGGCGTCCCGGTCCCCAGGAGGTGGACAGAGGGCAGGGGTTTGGGGGGGTTGGGTTTGGTGGTGGTCATGTCGGCTCTTCCAGAATTCTACTCTCGTCCTGCGAACTTTCATCCTAAGAGGTTGTGAAATTCTCCTATCCAATATGCTATTCGAGCTTTGCCCATTTTGGAAATGCATAGTTTGGGTCATTCTCTATCTCAAATTGCTCGATACCAGGGCATATCAGTATCTTTCTTTCCAATTGGATGGCAGCAAAGTAGTTATGATAGACTTTAATTGTGACGTCATTTTCAGTTTCTTCCATCACTGCAATAGCGCTAATAGTAGTATTATGTTGTGCGGTCAACCTCTTCCTTGAACCATACCATCTACGTAGTATCTTTGCACCACCTTCGGGAGCCATCTCTGAAGAGATAATTGCTGTCTCAATTCCATACATTGCCACTCGAACGGCATATTCATCCGTTAACTCTGGCCATGCTCTTATGTTGTCGTATATAATAAGAATCGTTGGCAATTTTGCCTTAGCAAAAGCTTTCAACTGCGGCAGGGCATCCGTAATCTTCTTCCTTATTCGATCTCCAGGAGTGCCCCAATGAAAGACATCATATTGGTCCCATTCCTCGAATGGCTTTTGTAGGATTTTCCTTTCTTCTTTAGTCGCATCTATCTGCTTGACTTCAATAACAACATTACTACCACTTAAAACAAGGTAGTAATCAGGTGATTTTATTTCTACTTGTGGTATCCTATTGAAATTTAGTCCTCGCTCCGTACAAAAGCGTTCAAATATTTGCTCTGATAGCATCATTATGAACTAGACCTTAGCGCTGGGGCTGAGTAAAAGTAGAATTGCGCTAACCAAAATTATTCTCCGAAAGCAAACGTAGGGTGGGCACTGCCCACCAAAATTATTCTCGGAAAGTCTCCTCCGAGTCAAAAGAAATATTACCTCCCCAATCATCTGGGTAGATTCCCTGCCTAACAAACCTGTGAAATGTGGAAAAAGGCCAATCTTTAACCCTGGAAACCAGGCCGTGTTTTACGGGGTTGTAATGAATATAATCGAAGTGCCTATGGAAATCAGCATCATCGCGGACTAAATGTTCCCAGAACCGCCTTTGCCAGATAGCGCTTTCCCGATGCTTAGCTCGTGATTCCGTCATACGATCTGCTTTATGAAATAATTCCTTTGCTCTTTTGGCAAATTTCGCCTTAATCAATCCCCAGCGTTTCGAGAAATTCGCTTCCTCGGAAGGCAAGGTCCACATACAATGCAAATGGTCTGGTAGCAACACCCAGGATTCGATGGTGAAAGGGTGCTTTTGTCTGACCTCGTCTAATACTTCCCTTAAGATTTGCCGGCATTTAGATTTGGTGAGGAATTTTTGTCGCTGAAAGGTCACCACCGTAAAGAAATAGGTGCTGCCGGGAATCACTATTCTACGATATGTTGGCATGTCAATAACAGAGGTTTTGGTGGGCAGTGCCCACCCTACGTTTTCTTGCCGGCCAAGAGCGCGAAATCAGTCTAATCCCAAAATCCTTCATGGCAATTCTCCCAATCTCTGCCGCTCCACCTGGGCAATGGCCTGGAGTTTCCTGACCTCCCTTAACTCCTCTTCGGTGTAAAGGAGGCGGGGCGGCGGGGCCTGGCCGTCTTGGGCGGCCTGGCGAGTAACCGCGGCCATCTCGTAGAACTCCTCCGGGCTGATGTCCCGGCCGCCCAGGCCGCCGATGAAACTGGTCAGGACCGGGGCCTCCTTTTGGCCGTAAAGGGCCGAAGCCAGCTCGGCAAAGAGGACTCCGCCCTTGCCCATGGAGAGATTTTGGTCAATGACCGCCACGCCCCGTTTGCCGGCCAAAAGCTGACGCAGGCGGGCTTCCGGATAGGGCCGCAGCAACCGCGGGCGCACCAGGCCGATCTTCCAGCCCGCCTCTCGGAGCCGGTCCACCGCTGCCTTAGCCTTGGTGGCAAAGGAGCCGATCATGAAGAAGACCAGTTCCGCGTCATCGCTGCGGTAGGCCTCCACCGTCCCGTAGCTGCGGCCGAAGGTCTCGGCAAATTCTGCGGCGATTTCGTCGTGGACCGTTAGGCCGTTTAGCGCCGCCAGGTGAGTCTCGTAACGGAAATAGGAGTAGGGCGTGCCGCCGAGCACGGCCACGGCCTGGCTGATTGGCGCGCTGGCCCGGAAGCGGATATTTTCGGGGTCAAAAGGGCCGACAAACTCCTGGACCGCGCCGGCGTCCGGAATCGCCACCGGTTCCCGGGTGAACGAAAGATAGAAGCCGTCCAGGTTGACCAGGACCGGCAGTCGCACCCGGCGGTCCTCGGCCAGACGAAAGGCCATGAGGGTGCTGTCCAACACCTCCTGGCAGGTGGCGCAGTGAAGCTGCAGAAAACCGCTGTCCCTCGCCGCCAGGATGTCGTTGTGATCCGGCTCCAGGGTGATGGGCGAGGCGAGCCCCCGGGAGACGTTGACCAGGACGAAGGGCGCCCGCCAGCCCGCCACGGTGTAGAGCATCTCCATCCCATAAAGCAGCCCCTGGCTGGAGGTGGCGGTAAAGACCCGCACCCCCGTGGCGGCCGCGGCTGCCGCGGCGGTGAGCATGGAGTGCTCGGATTCCATGGTGACCATGCGGCAGGCCATCTGACCTTCGTCAATCCATTGGCCGATGGTTTCGATAATCTCCGTCTGCGGAGTGATGGGGAAGGCCGGCACGTAGTCCACCTGCGCCAGCCGCGCGCCCCAGGCTGCGGCGCCGTTGCCCGTCAACAAAGTCCGCTTCATGACCGTCCTCCTGCCGCCGTCTCGGCTGCCGCTTCCTGCTCCGGTATGGCCCGGATGGCATGCGACGGACACTGGGCCAGGCAGATCAGGCAACCCTTGCAATGCTCGTAGTCTATCTGCGGGTAGCCTTCTTCATTCAGGCTGATGTTGCCCTCAGGACAGAAGGTGCTGCAGATCCAGGCACAACGGTGACACCGGCTATAGTCGATCACGGGACGCATGGTGCGCCAGAGGCCGGTTTTGACCGCGTCGCTGCTGGCCGGGGCCAAAATTACCGGAGCCGACCGGCTGGCGTCTTCAAACGGCAGCTCGATCCACCCGGGTTTCTCGTAAGAGACTGCCGAAGGCTCTTTTTCTTCCCTCACGCACCCGGCGTGGGGGGCCATGAGATCATAGGCCTCCAGGGCCTGGTCTCGATTCTTGCCGACCACTGCCTCTCCCAAAGGGGCAAGTTCGTCATGGATCGCCCGGGTCAGAGAATCCCGGGAGATAATACCCACGAGCCGGGCCGCGGCGCCGGTACAGGCAGCCCCGAGGTACCGAAGTTGCAGCCGGTCTTCCCCTGCGGCGGCGGCAGGCAGGGTCAGCACCAGACCGGAAAATTTTAACCTCTCCTGCCAGATGTCGGGTTTTTTCGGGCTGCTGATGAGCAGCACCGTATGGGCGGTGACCCCGGACAGGACGCCGGCCGCGGGGACGGCCACGAGCGTGTCGTCCGCCACCATGACCAGGTCCGGGCGGCGGATGATACCGCGCTCGTTGATCAGCTCACGGCCGGCGCGGACATAGGCAAACATGGGGGCGCCCCGCCGTTCGGCGCCATAGCGCGGGGCATCCTGGACCTCAAAACCTTCGAGGAAGAAGGCCGTGCCCAAAATGCGGCTGGCGGTCTTCATCCCCTGGCCACCGCGGCCGTGAAAACGGATGCGATACATGGCACCTCCGCAGTTTTGTGGGCGGCTGTTAAAGAATTGACCAGCGCTTAAAGGTTCGCCTCATGAACCCTGGGCTTATTCTAACGAGTTCGGGCCCTGGGGCCCAACCCGCCTCCGGAGGCGATGGGTTTGGGCCGCCTAAGGGTTTTTCACCCACTTAAAATAACATATAATCAGTTGCCAATCTGAAATAACTAAAAACTGAAAACGCGAAACCAAGGTGGGCTGGTTCCTGGTGCAGGTGGCCCGTCCGGAGTTGGCGGCCGCGGTGGCCGCGAAAATCGACGCGATTTTTAAGAATTCCCTGGCCGAGACCCTGACGGAGACCGAAGCCGCCTTCCAGATGAGCTTCGTGGAAATGACCTCGGCCATCCTGGTGGCCATCCAGGTGGACTCCCGGATGATCATCGGGGTGATCCTAGGGGTGCTGGCCAACACCATGGCCATGAACGCCCGGGAGCGCCTAGGGGAATACGCGGCGCTGAAGACCATGGGGTTCAAGCCCCGTTATCTGGCCGGCCTCATTCTGGGGGAGTCTCTGCTCCTGGCCCTAACGGGCGGCCTGCTGGGCCTGGCCCTGACCTTCCCGGCGGTGGGGATGTTTCCGGCCTCCCTCGGCCAATATTTCGGCGCCTTTTATGTCACGCCGGAAACCATGGCCCTCGGGGTGGTCACCGCCCTGGCGGTGGGCGTGCTGGCCGCCGCGGCGCCCGCCTGGCAGGCCGCCCGGGTCCACATCGCCGCAGCGTTGCGGCGGGTGGGATGAATCTTTTAGCTGAGTTAAATCCAAGTAATGACAAACCGTGTAATAGGGCCGAAGGGAGT
>Ga0315281_10011232_pt1 | contig 12276 bp, 10 predicted proteins | sample YL17G07_0_MG_FD_204540 | JGI IMG/M metagenome (GOLD analysis project Ga0315281, IMG submission 204540) | Sediment microbial communities from Yellowstone Lake, YNP, Wyoming, USA - YL17G07_0 | ecosystem: Environmental > Aquatic > Freshwater > Lake > Sediment | place: USA: Wyoming | collected... | reverse complement strand
TCCTTCCCTCGACAGACCATCTCCTGCGTCTCCCGCGCGCGGGGCGACTCTCCCAACGCGGCCACACAGATTGCCTCCAGCAGGTTCGTCTTCCCCGCCCCGTTCGGGCCGTGGAAGAGCACTATGCCGGGTAGCAGCGAAACGTCCACCTGCCGCCAGTTGCGGAAGTCACGGAGTTCCAGTCGGCGTAGGTACATGGAGCTGACGGACCTCTGACCCGGAATTCCCACGAACGCCGAGAGGCCGGCGCTCTCACCGCTTGTGCTACGTAGCGAAGCCACTTCGCGAAGTAGCATCGGCAGGCCCGTGCGTCGGACCAGGGCCTGCGGTCGCCAAAGAGCCGAGGCCGATGGTGCCGTTTTCTGCAGGGCTCGCCCTGTTTCCCCTCGCCTTGCCGCCGTTGACATCCCCTCGCGGCCTCTGCTACACTCACCCCGGTCGTAATGCGGGGTGGTGCAACTGGCAGCACGCCTGACTCTGGCTCAGGAAGTTCTAGGTTCGAGTCCTAGCCCCGCAACCAGACCTGCGGGGTGGGCCTTGCCCGCCCGCTGTCGCGGCCCCGTCGTCTAGCGGCCTAGGATGCATGGTTCTCAGCCATGAGATCGCGGGTTCGAATCCCGCCGGGGCTATTTCCAGAAGTAACTTTGCCTGTAAGCTGCCCTAGAGCTTCCAGGCTGCCTCTGACGACCAACTTCGCTCCGGGGCGCTTCTTGCCCGGCCTCGGGTCCTCGTGCACCTCGATGCTGGTCACCAGACGTGAGAGAATGCGTTTCAGATCCTCTACCCGACCCGCCTCCAGCATTGCCCGTAGATCTGAGACGACCTTGCGCACGGCGGTTGGGAGCATGTCCACACCGTCTGGCGGTGCGGCGGCCCGCGCCCTGGCAAGCTCGCGGCGCAGGTAGTCGCGCCGGGCCTCGGCCGCTAGCATCTGCCTCTCGAGGTCCTCGACCAGCTTGCCCTTGGCGATCCACTCCACGAATCGGCCGATCTGCGCCTCCACCTCGGCCAACTCGGACTTGAGCTTCCCCTCGGCGCTCTTCTGCCGAGACCGCTGGCGGCGCGCCTCGGCCAGGCGCTTCCGCACTTCTGTCTCCAACTGCGCCAGCACCGTCTCGTTGCAGAACAGGGGCTCGATCATGTCCAGTATCGCCTGCTCGGCCTCTGCCGCGTTCACGGTGGCCATGCAGTCGCAGACGACCTTGCCCCGATTCTGGCGCGTGGCGCAGCCATAGACCCTGGACCCGCGCAGCACGAAACGCGCGCCACATTGACCGCAGGTCAGCAGCCCGCTCAGCAGACGAGGCACGCGGGGCACCGAGGACCCCCTTGCCCGTCTTCGAGACCGCTGGCGCTGCCGGGCCTTCACGGCCTCCCACAGCTCCTGCGGGACGATGCGCAGTTCCGGGACGTCGTGGATTACCCATTGCTCCGACGGCAGCTCGCGCCGCACCTGCTTGCCGTCCCGCTCCGGGTCCCGGGGCCAGGTGGTGCGGTTCCAGATCAGTAAACCGCGGTACTTCTGGTTGTTGAGGATGCCCAGGCCGTTCTTCGGGTCTCCGTAGATGGCCCCATGAGACCAAGTGCGTCGCACGCCCCGGCGGTCTCTCCACCTGGCACCGGGGGGCAGCACGCACTCCGCGTTCAGCAAGGCCGCGATGCGGCGGGTGCTTATGCCGTCCGCGTACATCTGGAAGATCCGCCGGATCAGGTCGGCCTCGCCGTCGTGGATCAGATACTCGTAGCCGATGACCGGCCCCGTGCCCGGCGGATCGCCTGGCTTGTCTGCGTGCACGGGGCGGGTGCGGTAGCCGTAGGGTGCGCCGCCTGCGTGGTAGCCGGCGAGTACGCGACCCGCCAGACCACGGCGGCTCCGGTGGGCGTTCGCTTGGCCTTCGGCCTCGTTCGTGTAGCTCTTCAGGGCGATGATGGCCTTGGCTGCCTCCGGAGAGGTGACGGAATCCATTCCGTCGAGAAGGGCGACCAGGCCGATGCCCCAGAACCGGAGGCGCTCGTTGAGGCTGACCATCTCCGAGGAGCGACGTGCCAGGCGGGACACCTCGTCTGTGACGATCACATCGAACTCGTGTGCCTTGGCCGCTCTGAGCAGCCGCTGGTAACCGGGGCGGCCCTGCGAGACCATGCCCGGGATCTCGCTGTCCGAGTAGACAGCCGCCTCCTCCCAGCCCCGGCGCGCGATCTCCGCGCGGCACTGGCGCACCTGGTCCTCGATGGACGCAGGTCGCTGCAGGTCGGAACTGTATCGGCTATAGACTGCCGCTCGCATCATCACTTTCGCCTGGCTCGGCGCTCTCTCGATCCAGGAGGATGGCAGCCACTGCCTCCGCCAGGTCCTCGACACATTCATCCATAACATGCGCCGGAAGTCCAGCCAGAATATCGCCAGATTGGCGGGGTTCGGCGACCGTGAGCAGGGAGGTCTTGCGAGGACCGGTCATCTCACTGCCCTCCCGCTGCCGCAACGTCATCGTCATCACTGCTACTAAGGGGAAGTGACGGTGATGACGATGGCTCGAGGGGCCGCCACAGGCCTCTGGCGATAGGGGCGGCCAGCCCCCCTCTGCGCAGCTCGGTGAGCTTGTTCTTCACCGTGCCCACGCTCAGCTCGGTCGCCTCGGCCAGCTGCTGGGGCGAGGCCTCCCCCAGCCTCGACAGCGCCTGGGCCACCTTCTCCAGGCCGGCGCGACGGCGAGCAGCACGGGCGAAGCCCGGCGACGAGGTCGCCACCTGCTCGAAGCAGATGCGCTCTTCCTCGAAGGTCACCCGCAGGCCCAGTGGCTCGGAGAGCGGGCCGAAGTTGGACTTGGTCTGCCGCACGAGCAGCGAGAGGGAGACCTCGTCACCGCCGGCGCGGGCCACCCGTATCACCGAGCGGGCGATGTTGAACTTGTAGACGGAGCCAAACGGCTTGAGGTCGTCTCCGGTCTCTCCAGGCTGGAGATTGCGCACGTGGTCGATGAACAGACAGGTGCAGGGCAGCTTCGACACCCCTGCCAGCAGTGGAACGACATCCCTCGCAGTCGTCGGATCACCCAGGCTGGCCAAGCCGAAGGAGTCGATGACCACGAGTGTGATCTGGAGCTCATCCACCCATTCTCTGATCCGCGGCAGGGCTGCGCTCAGCGGAGACGCCATCTGGTGGTAGTAGAGGCCCGGCGCCGGGGCCGGATAGCCCAGGCCTGCTGCCACCCGGTGGGCGCGCCTGGTCTGCTCTTCCCGGTCGAGCTCCCAGTCCAGATAGAGCACCCGGCCCTGCTGGACCTGCCTGCCGAACAACTGCTGGCCGCGGGCAACGCACTCCCCGATCAGCAGCGCCTGGAGGGACTTCGCCATGCCGCCATCGCCGTACAACACGGTCGAGGCATTGGCAGGCGCCCAGCCCTCCACGATCCACCGCCGGGGGCCCGGCCAGGCCAGCGTGCACAGCTCGACCGGCCCCCGGCTGTCATCGTCATCACCGTCACTACTCCTAGGGGTGAGTGACAGTGATGACGTTCCGGGTGCCGACGGAGCCCGGGCGACCAGCGACTCCAGCTCAGCGCGGATGCCGTCATCGTCGAGACCACTAGCCCTGCGCTCCGCAATCCACTCGACGATGTCCGAGCCGTCAGTGCGGTCAGGGAAGAGGTCCAGAACCTTGATGGACGCCGACTTGCCCCAGAGCGACCCAGCGACCAACTGGCCATGGTTCCGGCCTGCTTTGTCTGCGTCGACGAGGACAACGACCGCGTGGCCGTGCAGGGCCTCGGAATACACCGGCCTCCACTCTCCCCCACCGTGGGGATTGCAGACGGCCACGAGGCCTAGAGCGCCCAGGGCATCGCAGCACTTCTCCCCCTCGGCCAGGTAGACAGACGCGTCGGTGAGCGACGTCAGCAGTGGCTGGTTGTAGAGCACCGGCGGGCAGGCCTGGAAGCAGGGCTTAGCCCGCAGATTCCAGATCCAGCCCTCGTGGCAGTCGCGCCGCTGCTTCTGGCAGTCGGCCCTCTGCGGACACTCCCGCCAGTTCGGTGGCGCTTGTCGGCGCAGGACGTAGCTCTTGCCGTTCGGCGTCTGGAACCGGCACTTCTGGAAGAGCTTCTTGCTGCCATCGGGCGTGTAGTAGTCCCAGGTCGCCACCAGCCGTCTGTCGCTGGCGTCGAGGTCGATCCCCAGATGCCGCGCCAGGTCCGCCAGGCTGCCCTTGGCCTTGCAGGCGAAGCAGTAGTAGCCGCTCGGGCCGATCCGGAGGTCGGGGGCATGCGGTGCCTTCCCGTTGCCGTCGTCGTGCAAGATGCACCAGGCGATCTCGTCACCTTCCGGGGTTCGCCGGCCGGTGAGCTTCGGGGAGATGGTGGGGTGTTGCAGGATCTGCTGCAGCAGCTGGTGGCGCGTCATGGGTAGTGCTCCCGGACTCGGACAGACCCGGCGCCGCACGACCTTGACGGTCCGCGCACCAAAGGGTACAGTGAATGTGGCGGGGTACGTACCCCACCGCTTGGGACCGTCGGGTCGGCGCCGTCAACGTTCGCCCGACGGTCTCCTTCGTTGTGCATCATCGTTTCTGCTTCTCTCCTCTCCCGCCACCTAGACGTGGCGCTTTGGCTTCGCTCCCGGGCGCCACCCACGTCCGTGCGGCTAGGTCTGGGGTGAGTGGCACTCGCCCGTTCTCCGCCATCCTCAGGCCACTTAGGTTCATGCCCAACTGCGCCGCGAGTTCGTACTGCCGCACCCCAGAGCGAACGCGCAGCACCTTCAGGTCGATCCGCTTCACGACTCTCCTCCCACAAACAACAAACCGGTACACCCCCATTATGGGGCGTACCGGAGTGTAGGCAATCCGTCGGTTATAGAGTCTGCTTTCCTCGACGCTCGAAGAAAGAAGAATCTATAGTTCGACACCCTCTGCTTACTTCTGGGCCCCTCTCGGGTTGCGCGACCGAACGTATTCGCGCCAGTGATCGTAGACAGTGGAGCGGGGAATCCCCAGCAGTTTGCTGATCCGGTACTTGGGCACCCCCGTTTCCACCATCAACCCGATCTTCTCAATGGTGCTCTCATCGCGTGACGGCCTGCCGCGCGTCTCTGTGCGTGGGTACCCGAGTCGGCTCCGTAGTCCGGCGACCCTGCCTCTCTTGAAATCTGCATCGGATAGGTCGCTGAGCAGATCGAGTGCTGCCCGCCCGCCCATGATGCCCTCGTAGATGGAGTGCAGTTGGTCGATGTGGTAGAACGCGATGGCTCCCAGTTCTGGCAGACGTACCGAGACAGTGGGATGCCTCGCGTTTTCATCATTGGCATCCACGGCGTACGGCAGCTTCGCCTTCCTCTCGCGGTACACGAGGTCCCAATGCTGTTGCGTGCACGCCCCACCTTCCTGAAGGCTATCTCCGCGCCTGACCTCGCGGGTTAGTGCTGTACGCGAGAGCTTCGTCAGCTGGACAGCTGCGGCGAGTGTCTCAGCTCGCCACCACGCGTTGGCGGATGGGTCCATACCCATCATCCATCCGTATTCCCACCTGTCCGACTCGTCGTTTGCTTGGTTCCAGCTGCAGTCCTCCCAGAACATGTTGCCGTAGAACACCCTGACGTATTGACTCTCTGCCACACGCCGCGTGTCCGGGCGGAGGCCGAGCGATTCTCGACGCATCCACAGGAACGGGAACAGCCCTTTGCGGAGGTCAAGGTACTCAAGGTCCGCTAGGTGGGGGCATATTGCATCCCACATGACCAACCAATGCTTCGGTCCCTCTCCGTCCCAGATCCACTTGTACACATCCCACACCGGTTTGGCCACGCGCCATGGCAGCAAGAGCGCATGCGCCGAGGCCGAGTTCTGCCGAATCCAGTCTGCCAGTACAGGGTCCCCACTGTCGTCCAAGAGAGTGGATGCTCGATGAGTCAGGTCAGACACGGCGGCAGCCATCGTGAGGCTGTCGACCAGCCCATGTTTCCGAAGTAGCGGCCTGTGCAACCTGGGCCCCCAAAGCTGCTCCCAGTCGAAAGTCACCTTGGTCGCTGGGTCAGGTGACATCGTGTCACTCGCTCACTCGTTGTTGCCTCTGGGACTCACCTCTTCGCTACAGCGGTAGTAGTCATAGAGCGTGGGCCGCTTCATCCTGAGCCGCTTCGCCGCCGCGTACTTGGAGAGTCCTTCCTCTTCGATCAGTCGGCGCACTTCCGCTATCATCATCGGGTCGCGTTTCTCTCGCCCTCTTGTCTCGACCCGCGGGTAGCCGAATCGGCCCCGAAGCTTGCCAACCTCCCCAGTCTTGAAGTCCGAATCCGCCAGGCGGCCGAGGAGGGAGAGCTTGACGTGCCCTTTCACCACTGCCGCGTGGAGGTCCGGCAACTGGTCCTTGTGGTAGAAGGGGATGGCCCCCAGTTCGGGCATCTCGACAGAGCGCACTGCGTTGCGCTCCTCCCAAGGGTCCGCGCTCACCAGTTCGCGTACCTGCATCTGCCGCGGTCGGTCGACGACATTCCAGAACTCTTGCGTGTCGGTCCCCCCTGCCGCGAACAGCACTGCTCGTTCAGCTTCCCCCGCGAGCCGTCGCGCGGACAGCCTCGCAAGATGCCGGGCCGCGGCCAGTGTTTCCTCCCGCCACCAAAAGTTCATGCCCAGTTCCATCCCGAGGATGTACACTCTGCCAGGCTCCGGTGCCGACGACTCGTCGGCGTAGGGGAGACCGTACATGAACGTGAGACAAGGGAAGCCATCCGCGGCCCGAGCCTTCGCACGCGCGCTCAGCTTGACATGCTCTGGCCGGACCCACAGCCGGGGTGACAACCCCTTCTGTCGGTCAAGGTACTCCAGGTCGAGGAGGCGGCCATATCTGGCGAAGAAGTCCGTACAGAACTCCGTTGGCCTCGTTTCGTCGAGCCGGTGTTCACTCGCTTCCCAGAGAGGAAGAACCACGTGGAGGGGGACGTCGAGAACAAGCCTCGGTTCATCCGGACGCAGCAACCACTCGCCCAGCGCCGTGTAGCCCTCCCGCTCCAGCAGCAGCCCTGCTTGCCGCTCCGCCTCATGCAGCGCTGAGGCCATCGTCAGGCCGTCGACGAGACCGCGCTTCTCAAGCAGCTGTTCGTGCCCTGTCCAGCCTAAGACGTCCGGCCAGTCCACCAGGTCCTTCACGGCCACGTCACCCCCAGGCGCAGGCTCTGCGCGACAGCGGTAGCACGTTCTTTCGCACTGCATTCACAACCTGCTGTCAGTGCGCCTCGGTCGGCGCAGTTGCGTTGGGCCGAGGGAGCTTCGTCGACCGAGCGCTCCGCGGCATACTCCCCGCGGACAAGAAGGCCCCTGGCCCATAGCGGTGGGGGAAGAGCCGACGCAGCTGAGCAGGCGTCTGAGCTGAGGTAGCGCCTGATCAGCGTGAACCCCAGCCCAGGGGCCGGTTTGTCTTCGGCACACAGACAAAGGTAGCAGACCAGAGGTCAGGAGGCGTCGCCGCCAAGGCCGGACACTGCCAGGCCACCGCTGCGACTACCTCCCGTCGCACTGACGGTCACCTCGCATGCTCCACGGCGTCAGGCAGTATCAGCTGCAGTTGGTGAGGTGCACCAAGAGGCTTGAAGCCAGGCCCTCCGCACGACTCCCCTGCCACGCCCGTGGGGGTGCCTGCTTCGAGTCCCCGACGTTGGCCCAAGACGACGCGCTGCCACCGGAGCCGGCCCGTGGCCTGGGGCCGGCGCGGGGTCGCACGAGCTTCTGCGTCTGTCCTGAGAGCGCCACAAACTTTTCCGCCCTCCATGCGAACATCTGTTTACAGAACCGTCGCGATTGTGGAACAACTGCAGACAGGGGACGCGAGCGCCCGGCCAACGGGGGTAGTCACCGGGTGCGCCTTCACCTTCCGCCGCACCTCGTCTCAGCCAGTAGGCTGCACCATGGCCCCGGCGCCACGCCAGGGTTGTCCCCTAACTCTTGGACCAGGAGAGCACCATGTCAGAGTTGTCCCGACGCGCCGCCGCGGGGATCGCCGCCGAGCCCAGGGAGCTGGCCTCGCTCCGGCCCCATCCCCGTAACTACCGCCGCCACCCCGAGCATCAACTCGCCATACTGCGCGAGAGTCTGCGGGTGCACGGCCAACAGAAACCGGTAGTCATCACTCCTGACGGCACCATCCTCGCCGGCCACGGACTGGTGGAGGCAGCCAGACTGGAGGGCTGGCAGGACATCGACTGTCACGTCTACGACGGCCCTTACCCGGAAGCATTCCTGGCGATAGACAACCGCGCTTCCGACCTCGCGGAGGATGACGAGGCGGCCTTGGCCGCACTGCTGCGCGACCTCGACGCCCAGGAGCAGCTCAGCGCGGCGGGCTGGGGCGAGGACGATCTCAAGGAGTTGCTGCTGCGCCTCGACGCTGAGGACAAGCAGGGCCGGGACGAGACCTTCGACGCCGAGAAGGCGATGGCGGAAGCCGAACAGCAGCCGGGCCCCACCCGCGTCCAGCCCGGAGAGCTTTGGCAGCTGGGCCGGCACCGGCTGCTGTGTGGGGACGCCACCGACCCGGCGAACTGGACCCGCCTCATGCAGGGAGAAGTCGCGCAGGCCGTCGTCACCGATCCTCCCTACGCCATCAACTACCTCGGCGGAAGGGCGGCCCAGGAGAAGCGCATTGGGGCGAAGCGCCGCGGTGCCGATGGACAGGAGGGCGACGCCTACTGGGACGACCTCACCGATGATGAGTACCGTCACCTACTCACCGAGAGCCTGGCCCTTGCCCACCAGCACTCGGATGAGCGGGCTCCACTCTATCTCTGGTTCGCCAGCACCCGCCTGCGGGAGGTGTTGGACTGCATGACTGAGACCGGCTGGCAGGAGCGCAACCTCCTGGTGTGGGTGAAGAACAACGGCGCCGGGGCGCTCTTCGCCCAGTATAAGCACTGGTATGAGCCCTGCTTCTACGCGTTCAAGCGGGGCCAGGCCCCGCGCTGGCACGGCCCCACCAACGAACGCACGGTGTGGGAGCACGACAAGCCAGTCGTCAATGACCTGCATCCCACGATGAAACCGCTGGCGCTGATCGAGCGCAGCATCGCCAATAGCACTGAGCTCGGGCACCTGGTGGTGGACCCCTTCCTCGGCTCCGGCACGGCGATCATGGCCGCCGAACGCACAGGCCGGCGCTGTTTCGGCTTCGACCTGGATGCGCGCTACTGCGACGTCATCCTATCCCGGTGGGAGTCCTTCACCGGGGAGAGGGGAGAGAGAAGAGATGGCTGAGCAACTACAACAGGAGAAGCATGCGGGCGGCCGGCCCCGGCTGTATATCGATCTGCGCCAAGTGGAAGAGTTGGCCCGCATCGGGTGTACCGACCAGGACATGGCGGCGGTGCTGGGGGTTTCCGTGGACACCCTCCAGCGTCGCAAGCGGGAGTCGGAGGAGTTTCGCGGCCTCATAGAAAAGGGCCACGCCTCCCTGCGCAACTCGCTGCGGCGGCTGCAGGTGAAGAAGGCCCTGGAAGGCAACACCACCATGCTAATCTGGCTGGGCAAGCAGTTGCTGGGGCAGAGCGACCGAGAGAACCTGCAGATGGGCCAGGACCCGGACTCTGGGCCGGTACGGATAGTGGAGATCGTGGCGGCGGAGCCGAGGAGCGAAAGAAGCGCCGTCAGCTAGGGAAGCGGCCGCGGCCGAGGCGAGCCCGCAAGAAGGCCGGCAGGGAGGGGGGCGCGGGGCGGCCGGCACGGGCATGGCGCCCTCACAGCCACCGATGTCCTTTGGTCTTCGGCCCCCCTCAGTCTGGAACTGGCTGATTCCGCGCCATCCCGCCGAGACGGGCCCAGAACGCCGCGCCACGTGGGCTTCAGGGCCGCGCTCGGGAGCCGGGTGGTGAGGGCCGCGGAGCTTCCCGCTCCGCCTCACGCGACCGCCCCGACCGCATTGGGCCGATAACTGTGCATTATGGGCTCACTATTCCCTGGACTTCTCGGCCGACCTGAGCGACCTATGTCGCCAGGAGGCCCGGCATGGCAACACCCACACGGCTCGGCTTCGAGGAGGCGGCCTCTGCCTTCCTCGACTACCTCGCTTCCTACCGCGGCTACTCGGTCCACACGGTGAAGGCCTATGCGCGGGATCTACGAGAGCTCCGCGGGTTCTTGGCGCGGCGGCATCGGTCCATCAAGCGCCCCGACCAGGTGCGGCGGGAGATGGTGGTGCAGTTCGCCATCAGCCTCAAGGGCCAGGCGCCGCTCACGGTCAGGCGGAAGGTCGCCGCGGTGGCTTCGTTCTACGGGTATCTGCAGGACACCGGCGCTGCCGCCACCAACCCGGCGCGAGGCCTGCCTCTGCCCAAGGTGGCGAAGACCCTCCCCACGGCATTGAGCGAGGAGCAGGCGAGGGCGCTGCTGGAGGCGGCCCACACCCCGTGGCATCGGGCCCTGCTGGCCCTGCTGCTCTTCGCCGGGCTCAGGCGCAGCGAGGTGACCGCCATCACCCTCGATGACCTCGACCTGGCGAACGCGCAGCTACTGGTCCGCGGCAAGGGGGCGAAGCAGCGCGTGGTGCCGTTGACGCCGATGGTGATCGAAGCGATCCAGAGGTACCTCCCGTGCCGGCCGCAGACCGAGAGCAATCACCTCTTCGTCAGCCGGATAGGGGGCCGACCACTCCATGGGCGAGTCGCGGGCCGCATGCTGGACCGCGTCCTGGAAAGAGCCGACCTCGATCACGCAGGCATCACCCCCCACCGGCTCCGCCACACCTTCGCCACCCACCTCATCCGCAGCGGCGCAGACATCCGCACTGTCCAGGAACTCCTCGGCCACGCGGACCTCCAGACGACAGCGCGCTACCTGCACTCGGACACCAGGGCGAAGCGGGAGGCGGTGGGAAGGCTGGCGGCGGCGTTCGCCGGTGCGTAGCCCGATGGCCAGTGCCTGGCTCGTAGCATGGCGTTCTTCGTCGGGAATGCCCTGCTAGCGGCGCCTTTTCGGGCAGGTCGAGGCCGAGACGAGTCAGACCGCCACCCGCCAGCGAGCATGCGGGAGATGGGCTTTCCAGTGGGCGGTTCTCGCGAGATCGCGTGTCGGGTGCGCTGGGGGCAAGTCAGCAGGTCCAGGGGAAGGTCTTGGTCTTGTGGCCGGCGGCGACGCCGCAGCTAAAGTCCTTTGAGCAGGAACGTACATACCGTCCATGCCCCAGTAGCACTCAAGGCGGTAAGCACAAGGAACCATAGTGGAACCGCCCACCATGCGCGCCAAGGATAGTCGCGGGCTGCCTTGATTGCACTCTCTCGATAGCGGGGCGAGACGACGGCAACTGTCGCCGCGAATGCGATCATCCCGAATCCCCTGAAGAACCACATTGACAGGGCGGTGGCCACCAATCCCCCGATGAGAAGCTGAGTACTGCTTCGTTGCGCAACCCCAAGAGCGTTAGGCGGCACACTGTGGGAGAACGCCTCCAAGAACCAACCACCAAGAATGGTCCCCGCGCTTAGAATCAGGGGGCCTAGCCAGGAACCCACCAGCCCCTTGTGCCGACGGGGGAAATCCGGCACAGCCGCCAAGAACAGCGTAAGCAGCGCGAACAATGCGAACACGACGAACGCCCAGACGTCCCCCGCCCTGAAGGTGACCAGGGCCGACAAGGCCCACCCGCCAAGCACTAGCGTCCAGATTCCGTGAGTCTCGTGAACGATGCGTCTCATAGGTGTGCCAATGGCCCGCGCACGCTCAGTACTCATGGGTACACGCATCGCGCGCTTCCTGGCAGGCCTTTTGCTCCGCCCAGAACGGCCGGACGCACTGGAAGTACCAGCGGACCAGGTTCACGATCTCAATCACGGCAGATCCGATCCCGCAGCCCGCGAGACACGGCCCGGCTGTTAGCCCGCCGGTCACGGGGATCGAGACCGCACACCCCGCCAGGCATCCGAGCACTCCTGTGCCCCCCACAAACCCGATGCCCAATACGCGTGACGTGCACTTCCCGAACTTCGCAGCTGCGGCGCCCATACACGCATTGTAGGCCAGTTCGCAATCCGGGCAAGCTTGAAGCCCGGTTGGGTCAGTCTGCCCGAGTGGGTCACTCCTGCTGTACACATACTGGTCCATCCCCTGGCGCACCGGGTCCCTCTGTACGAACCTCCCCACCTCCGGCCAGTAGGAGCGATGGCCGAGTTGGAGGAAGCCGGAGGGGTCGGTGATGTAGCCCCACGCCGCGCCAAAGCGGTACGGATTCGGGGTAGTGCCTGAACTGCTCACCTGCCTCCCGAAGGTGTCAAGTTCGTACCAGTCCGTGGCCGTCCCGGAGGCGT
>Ga0315281_10011231_pt1 | contig 12276 bp, 9 predicted proteins | sample YL17G07_0_MG_FD_204540 | JGI IMG/M metagenome (GOLD analysis project Ga0315281, IMG submission 204540) | Sediment microbial communities from Yellowstone Lake, YNP, Wyoming, USA - YL17G07_0 | ecosystem: Environmental > Aquatic > Freshwater > Lake > Sediment | place: USA: Wyoming | collected... | reverse complement strand
GTCCGCCGGATGCGCGATTGGCACATAGGGGAAGCTTTGTCCGATCACGGCGGCTCGCACGCCCCCACGGTCATAAATTTTATACGCAGGGTAAACAGCCTCGCCCCATTCCGCCTCGCGGATGTTCTGGGCCAGGAAGTCGGCCTTAAGCTCCTTGACGCGCTGATCCACAATCTCGCGTCCGTAGGTGAACTCCCAGTGGGGCGTCATGGCGTCCACGCCGAGCAGGTTCTGCGCCTCCACCAGCGCCTTCCCCTGCGTCCACAGAGCCACCGCCGTGCCCTGCCATGTGTCGCCCCCGTCGAGCATGAGAACCCGGTCGCCACGGTCTTTGCGCGTGTTTTTGACGAGCGTTGCGATGTGGGCGAACCCGCCCATTTTGCCGTATTTGCGCGACAGCTCATCGAACCCGGCGCTTGAACCGAAATACGCCTCCACCCCGCCGGGGCGCACTGCGTAGAACTTCAGGAAATCCTCGCCCGCCAGATGGCCGGGGGTTTTGCTCATCATTTTCGACGCCACGTTCACCGAAGGCTCGCGGTAATAATGAGGTTTGAGATGGCCGTGAGGGTCGGTGATGAAAAGGATGGTGAGATTGCCGAGCGGGTCGAACTCCAGGAACTTCTCCGGCGAAACAGCCGCCAGAGCCTCGAACGGGTCCGCCGCCGAAGCCAATCCGGCCGCCGCCGCCAGATGAAGGAAATCCCTTCGCGTCAAAGAGGACATGCGTATCACCTACCGTAATTGGATTATCAGATATTCGTTGCGCCAACATCCGCGTAGTGGCGCGGCGCGCCACGCCCTCTATCTTTTTTCCACGATCCGCCGTGGTGGGCGCTTATGCAAGCTTACGGATTGATCAGTATCGTTCCCGGCTTCCCATTGTCGGCCCATCCAACGACAGCCGACACAGTGTCGCCGCCTTCATGCAACCGCGCCAGCATTGCGTCCGCCCTGTCCGGAGCAACCGCGATAAAAAGGCCGCCCGACGTTTGCGGGTCGCACAAAACATCCACCTGCCCTTGCGTGACTCCTTTGGCGACTTCGATATAATCCTTGACTCCTTTGTAGTTGCGCTGGCCGCCGCCCTTTGAGTCGGACTTGGAATGCGTCTCCACGCCATCGTATCTGGGGACGCGCGAGTATTCGACCACCAGCCGGACGCCCGAAGCCTCCGCAATGTTGCGCGCATGGCCGAGGAAACCAAACCCGGTGACGTCTGTGCACGCATGGGCGGAGAATTCGAGCATCGTCTCCGACGCATGTCGGTTGAGCCGCATCATCGCTGTCTCCATCTCGTCGCGCAGGGCTTGTTCCGGGTGATGTATATTAAGGGTCGAAGCGATCACAGAATGGTCGTGCCTTGCGATATTGTTCAAAATGCCGACGCCGAGTTTTTTGGTGAGAATAAGCGCGTCGCCGGGTTTGGCGCCACGGTTGGTTATCATCTTGCGGGGATCCACCAACCCTGTCACCGCGAGGCCGTATTTGGGCACGTTGTCATCCACGCTGTGGCCGCCAATGATTAACGCCCCGGCTTCCCTCACCTTATCCGCGCCGCCTCTTAATATCTCCCTGGCCACGTCCATACCAATCGAGCAGGATATTGCGATTATGTTCATCGCGGTCAAAGGCCGCGCTCCCATCGCATAAACGTCCGAAAGCGCGTTGGCGGCGGCTATTTTGCCGAACGTGTAAGGGTCGGCAACAATCGGGGTAAAAAAGTCCACCGTCTGCACAATGGCGAGGTCTTCGGTGATTTTGTACACACCGGCGTCGTCACCGAACCCGGAGCCGTATATCAGGTTGGGGTCGGAGAATGGGGCAATGCCTTCGAGAGCCATTTTTAGGTCCTCCGGACCTAGTTTAGACCCTCAACCGCCCGATGTGGACAGCCTTGTCAGAAGAACTTTTTTATCATCCATGACTGTAATTTACGTCCTTCGACTGTATTTAGCAAGCCTGCCCTCAACAGCCTGCTCTCAACTTATTTTGGTGAGTCTTCTTTCCGCCAGTTATCCTTGACAGTTTGTTGAGAGACAGATCCAGCGCTTGGCCGATAATGGGGGATTCCAGAAAGTTGGACGCCACCCCAACCTTCTGGTTCCACATTCCTGGGTGTTATTCGGGCTGGATTCTTCACTTAGCAACCAAGACGGCGGGGCGAAGATACTCACCGCGCAAAAAGGCAAAGGAGGGCTGAACACTCTCTCTTACATCGTTTATTTGTAAACGTGGTACACGGCTCTTGCCCTTTCTATTTTCCCCTCCGCGTCCTGCACGTTCCTCACAAGTTCGCTCATGGACTGGTCATTCTCCGCCATCGCAAGCTTGCCGCTTTTTTCGTCCTTCCGAAGGTAATACAGCGAAACGGGCTTGAAAGATGTAAATCCGGCTTCCATGCCCCATGCCTCCACCGCCAGAGGATTGGGGCCCCAATAGTTGGTGGGATCGTAGTTGATCTGGCTACCCGTGTAATATGCCGCCGCAGGATAATCCAGGTCGAGCGCGTCTATATGGGTTTCCAGGATCATGGTTCCTTTTGTGACGGAGGCCACTTTTTCCAGAGCCAGGATAGGGTGTTTGAGATGATACAAGACGCCCAGGAAAAACGTCACGTCAAACACGCCGAACTTGTCCGGCGACAGGTCATACACGTCAAGGTCGTGAGCCTCGACATTGGCGCCTGTGGCGTGGCAGGCCAGGTCGAACTGCGCCCTGGGCGCCGCCCCGTCATCACGCCATTTGTCTATGGCGACGACTTTGGCTCCACGCTTGCTCGCCTCGATAGAGAAAAACCCGTTATTGGCCCCGATGTCCAAGACACGCAAACCGGCCAGGTTTTCGGGGAGTTTATATCTGGGCAGGCGCAGGATCGTGTTGACAACCCCTTTGGTTATGACGTTATGCCCTAGGTCTATCGTGTGATACCACGTCAGGGCGTCGGCCTTTTGCCTTAGCGAGCGTTCATCTATAATCATAACAAATGATAGCCGTTCCGCGCGATTATGGCATCAGGTTTTTAGGGTGGGCTGATTAGGCCATTTGGCGCGAAGACCTTTGCGGAAACCTTTGGCCGGGTCTGCGCTCCCTCTCCCGCGCTATATCGCGGGAAATGGCAGGGTGAGAGGGATGCAAAAATATCAAGATTCAAGACCCCATTTTTATTTTTACGGGCATACGTTCCACGGCACACTCACGGATATCGTTTTGGATATGGTACTGTCGGTGGCGTTATTAGCGATGACATAGTATTGATAAGTCTGCCCCGCCTTGATGACGTTGACACCGTTATCAACGCTTGTATTCGTAATCCCTCGGGCTACTAGCGTGCCGTCGGTGCGATAATAGTCAAATGATATTGCGCCGGACGCGTTAACGTTCAGCCTCACCACCGGAGTACCGGCATCGCAGTAAGCATTACCGCTCAATTGCACGTTGGTTGGGCGCTGGGGCGGCGGGGCTGGAAGCCCCTTAGCGCTGTGACGTTTCACGCTTCGCCATACCGTCCATAAACACCTCCCCGGCATGATACGACGAACGCACATACGGCCCGGCATACACTTTCGAGAACCCCATTGATTCACCCAATTCCTTTATCTCGTCGAAAACCTCCGGCCGGACGTATTTCACCACCGGCAGGTTTGCAAGCTTTGGGCGAAGGTACTGGCCAGCCGTAAATACATCACACCCCACGTCTATTAGACAGCGCATGACCGATGTCACCTGCTCCATTGTCTCCCCCAGCCCAAGCATGATCCCGCTTTTGGTCACGATGGACGGGGCGCGGTTTTTAACCCTTGCCAGCAGACCGGCTGAACGGGAGAAATCCGCTTTCGGCCTGACTTTGGCGTACAGTCCCGGAACGGTCTCCACATTGTGGTTGTACACGTCCGGCCCGGCGTCCGTCACTGTATCAATCGCCGAGGCGTTCCCGCCAAAATCCGGCGTCAACACTTCCACTGACGCAGACGGCAAAGAGGCGCGGATAGCCTTTATTGTCCGGGCGAACTGGGATGACCCGCCATCTTGCAGATCGTCCCTTGTGACAGACGTAACCACAACATGGGAAAGCCCCAAAATGGCGGAAGCCTCCGCCACCCTCTCAGGCTCCGTCTCATCCGGCGGAGGAAGGTTACGGGATTGTTCCACGGCGCAGAACCCGCAAGCCCGCGAGCAGGCGTCGCCAAGTATCATAAATGTCGCCACACGGTTAGAAAAACACTCCCCAATATTCGGGCATCGCGCCTCCCTGCACACGGTGGAGACCCTCATATCGGCCAGAGCCTTGCGGGTGAAGTCCGTTTGGTAATTGAGGCTAGTCCGTTTGGCGAGCCATGAGGGTTTAATCATTAATTGGGCGTGGCCATGATGGTTGAGCCTGGTCAGTCAGGTTTAGCCAGCGCAACCAGCTTGCTGAAGAAATGATGCACATCCTCGTGAATTTCGTCAGTGAGCATATTTAAGGCTATCTGTTCACGAATTAGTTCCACGGACGGCGATCCATTTCGTAGCTGGTGGAAAAGCGAGTCGTCGTTCTCGAACAGGATACGTTTTCCATCTACTGCGCTAAACACGTTTGCTGTGACATTTCGCCAAGTCTTTCCGCGCTGTAAGGTTAAATTTTCGCCGGCAAAAAAGTCCCTTATTGCCTGCAAGACCGATTGTGCAAACAGGTCGCCCTCGTCGCGTTTCATCTGCTTCAATGCGGCCCGTTCCCAGGCAGACGGCACAAGCAGGTAGTTTTCGATGTTCTTGCGTTTCCACTCAGCCAACGAGGGATTGCCCGGCAGGGGATTGAAGGCTTTCTTGCTGTCGTCATAGTCGAAAAGCATCAACCTTGAAACCTCTGGGATGATCTGCTGTAGCGCGGCAAAATGCTTGCTCGCCCAATCTTGAATACCCTTCTTATCGCCGCCGTCCATTGTTTTGAAACAGATTTTGTCCATCGCGTCCTGAGCGTCGCATTGATCTGCCCATGCGCGCAGGATGCGCTCATCGCTTTCCCCCTCCACATAAAGAATGTAGGGCGCTGTCATCAGCCGGGTGACATCCTCGTTAGACACTTCCGCCATTGCCTGAATTACTTCTGGCGTGGACTGGATGCGTTTTGGCGCTTGGCTCAACAGGGAAATGATCTGACTAGCTCCCACACCCCTGACAAACTCCTCGGCGTGAGTGGCGATCAGGAATTGAGTTTTTCTCTCGCTGGACTTCCGCGTGAAGTAATCAAGAATCTCACGTTGCAGGTTGACGTGCATGTGTGCGTCAGGCTCGTCAAGCAGGATGGTTGTCGGCTGATAGCCGTACATAAAAGCAAGCAAGGTCAACGTCTGGTGGAAACCGCTCCCCCCAGCGATAATGTCGTAGTCGTTGCCGTTATGGCGGTACTCGACGGTGATATAGACATCCTTGTCTGAGTCGTATCTTGGCTCACGAATTTCGACCGAGAACCAACGCTGGATAATTTCAGCCAGCTCTTGCCAGTCAGCAGGTTGTTTATACCCTTTGGTAATGCGCCCATTCGGATCACGCGGCGGCGAAGGGCAAACTTTCAGCAGGAGGTTTCTCAACACACTGCCGGGCTGTCCTTTGCCCACCTGCTGGCGGATCGGGGCAATATCCAGAGACTTCTCCGTCGGTTCCAGGCCGGAAAACGGTGGCACATACGCAATTACTGGCAGATATCCCTTCTCCTTGACATCTGAGAATTGACCCCAGTTACCGTGAGGAATGGCATAAATGGTTTGTGGCGAGTGATAGCGTAAATCCACTCCAAACGAACTGGTATCGCCTGATGACGACTGCCACTCCACGCGAATGCCGATCAGGATGTATTCCTGCTTTTTATTGGGTGAGCGGCGTATTTCCCTATCTTTCCAAAGCAAATTGAATTCCGGCACCGGCAACGCTGTGAAGTTAGGCAACACCACTTGGATGCCTCTGGAACCGCTATGTTTGGAACGACGAAATTCGTCAACGCAAAATTGCCAGATGGCCAACGCTTGGAGTACAGTACTCTTCCCGCTGTTGTTGCACCCGACCAGCAGATCAAACTGGGTAAAGTCGTAGACCTGTTTGCCAACGCTCTTGAAATTGCTCAAGGTCAATCTAGTAATCATTCTGCCGTCCCATTATTGCTGGATTGTAGAGCGTTAGCCTCACTAAACTTAATGGCGTTTTCTTCGCCAGTCATTATATCTTTAACGCTTTCATTATTTCTTGATCCCAAAACGAATCATAACCGTTCATGGCGAAGCTCTCAAGGCCAATCCAGATCAATATAAAAACGCCCAAAAACAGCAATAAGCGCCAACGGGGGGGGAAAACATGTTCATTTCATTTGACCATTTCAAGTATTTATACGATAATTAGCAGGGAATTAAATTAAAGGGAACCATTCAATGAAATGCCCGCACTGTAGCTATGTAAGTTTCGAGTACTTGGACTCTTGCCGAAAATGTTCCAAGGACTTAACGACTCATAAAGGGCAGTTCGGAATTGACTTCCTTGAACCCGTGTCTCTTCGCATTCTCACTTTCGTCGAGGGTCGCGCAACGGCAAGCCCTGCGGTTGGCGGAGCTTTAGATACCGCAACCTCTCACGATATGGGCGTTCTTATTGACGAGGAGCGCTCGACCGAGGAGCTGTCTTCCCAGGTAACTCAGGCCGACGACATTAACATTGATTTCGGCGGACAATCCACCGTGGAAACCCCGCAAGGTTCATCTACAGATGATATAGGCCTCGACATGGGTCCAAGCCTTGACAACATCGCCTCGGACAGCGGGTTTTCCCTTAACCTTGGCGATGACCTTGAAAGCGGCGGTGGCGGAGACCTTAACCTCTCCTTCGGCGAAGACGAATCCGGGACGGCGCTGGGGACAGTGGAAGACTCAGGCGGCATATCGTTGAATATGGATACTTCCGGCGATGAAGGCGGCCATGTCACGATGGCGGATTTGGACATTTCGCTGGCAGACGAAAGTGGCGGGCCGATTGTCATCGGCGGCGCGCCATCCAAGAACGGTGAAATGGAGCTTGACCTGGATGATCTGGGCGGGTTGGAAATAAGCATGGACGAGCCACATACCCAAAATGCGCCAACAAAAGAACCGACGATGAAAGTATCCGCCGTTGACGCCAAAAAAGCCGCTCCCAAACTGGATGACGATTTTGCGGATATCGAGCTTTCGCTTGACGACAAGGACCTTTTCACAGACATCAAGGACGATAAAGGCGGAGACATAGACCTCGGCGATCTTGACCTTCAGATCGGCGATGATGACATGGGAATGAAATTTTAGATAACCTTGCACGGATGGACACCCTCCCCTCCGGCTCTGCTCCGCATCCGGAAGATATCCAGGCGCCGTCTCTGGACGTTATCGCGTTCACCCCCTTGCCTATGGAGCGGATACGGTACGCCCCTTTTTTCAGGAGATTTTTCGCATATTTCCTGGACAACCTGCTTCTCGTCGCTTTCACCTGTTTCGTAACCGCGGCCACGATAGGCGATATCACAACGGCGCTCACAGACTTTGACAAACTTCTTTTCGTGGCAGAGTTGGCTTACGGCCTGAACACCGCCGCATTTATCGGTTACTTCACCATCACAACAGGTAGCTCTGGCCAGACAGTGGGAAAATACCTCCTTGGCGTCAAAGTAAGCCTGGATGGCGGCGGCGAAATTGGATACGCACGGGCTTTCGTGCGGTCATTAAGCTACTTCGTAAGCGGTTTTTTTGTTTACCTGGGTTTTTTGTTCGCTATTTTCAGTAAAAAAAGCCAGGCTTTCCACGATCTGATCTCCGGCACGGTTGTGCTGGAAAAGAATTAAGCTAGCCATTATAATCAACGTTCCCTGATCGGCCACATGAAAGGCCGGTCAGCCCACCCGGTTCCTGCAAAGCCCTGTTGATGGCGGGCTTTACGAAGCTTGAGCCGGGTAAAAAGCGAATGAGAATGGAGATAGAGCCCAGATGAAGAAGCAGTACCTGATATCCCCCGGCCCAACGCCGGTTCCCGAAGAGGCGCTCCTTGAGATGGCCAAGGCTATCATGCATCACCGCACACCCCAGTTCTCCGCGATATTCGCGGAGTGCGCCGAGGGTTTGAAGGAGCTTTACAAGACAAGCCAGCAGGTGCTCATGCTGGCATCCTCTGGAACGGGCGCCATGGAGGCGGCTATTGTCAACCTGTTCTCCCCCGCAGAGACTGTGCTGGTGGTAAACGCCGGCAAGTTTGGAGAGCGGTGGGGGAAGATATCAGAGGCTTTCGGGCTGACAGTGGAATGGCTCAACGTGCCGTGGGGAGAGGCGGTGACGCCAGACGCTGTGGCCGAGGCGTTAAACCGCAACCCGAAGATCGCTGGCGTGCTGGTGCAGGGGTCGGAGACTTCCACGACGGTGGCCCATCCCATCATGGAACTGGGCAGGCTTACACATGGGAAGGACACGCTTTTCATCGTTGACGGCATAACCTCCGTCGGTGTGGTGGACATGCCGATGGACGGCTGGGGCATAGACGTATTGCTGACCGGCTCGCAGAAGGCGCTCATGCTCCCGCCGGGCCTGGCGTTTATCGCGTTGTCGGAAAAGGCGTGGAAAAAAAGCAAGGCTGTCAAACAGCCCAAGTTCTATTTCGACCTTGCGCGGGAGCTTAAAAACCAGAAGGAGCGCACCACCGCCTACACCCCAGCCGTCTCGCTGATCTGCGGGTTACGCAAAATACTGGAGATGCTTTTCGCCGAAGGGCTGGAAAACACATACAAGCGGCACGACATCCTGGCAAAGTCCGTCCGGGCCGGGACTGCCGCCCTTGGGCTGGCCCCGCTTGCGCCGCATTCCCCCGCCAATTCCGCCACCGGCGTTTTCGTCCCGAAAGGTGTGGACGGCGGCAAGCTGGTCAAAGACTTGAGAGACAACTACGGCATCACATTCGCGGGTGGGCAAGACGACCTGAAGGGCAAGATCATACGCATAGCCCATCTTGGGTATTTCGACACGTTCGACATGATAACGGCGATAAGCGCGATAGAAATGGCTTTGGCCAAACACGGCCATCCTGTGCGGATGGGCGAAGGCGTGGCGGCGGCGCAGGCGGTTTTAAACACGCGATACATCTGAAACGCTCCCCGGCGTAAACCGGGGAGCCGTCAGGCGCGCTGTTTGATAGCATCAACACGAGAGGGGGGCGGTTACATGGGACTGGTCAGGATTCTGGTCAGCGACAAGCTTTCGGAGACCGGGATCAACATTCTCAAAGCGTCCGGCCTTTTCGATGTGGATGTGAAAACTGGCATGTCTCCCACCGAACTTGGAACCGTGATCGGCCAGTACGAGGGCCTTATCATACGGTCCGCTTCGCAGGTGACCAGGGATGTGCTGGCCTCCGCCGCCAACCTAAGGGTCGTCGGCAGGGCCGGGATCGGCGTGGACAATGTTGATGTGAAGGCCGCTTCCGAACGGGGCGTGGTGGTGATGAACACGCCCGGCGGCAACACGACTACAACAGCCGAACACGCCATCGCGCTGATGCTGTCCATGGCGCGCAAGATACCCCAGGCCGCCGCTTCGATAAAGGCTGGCAAATGGGAGAAGGGGCTTTTGGGGGTAGAGCTTTGGGGGAAAACCCTCGGTGTGGTGGGCCTTGGCAGGATAGGCTCGCTTGTGGCGAAAAAGGCCATCGGGCTGGAGATGAAAATCATCGCCTACGATCCGTTCATCAGCGCCCAGACTGCGGATAAAATGGGGGTGGAACTTGTTTCGCTTGACGACCTTTACGAGAGGAGCGATTTCATAACGCTCCACTGCGTGCTCACGCCGGAGACAAAAAAGATGCTCGGAGGCGAAGCCTTCGCCAAAATGAAAAAGGGAATGCGGATAATAAACTGCGCGCGTGGCGGCCTTGTGGACGAAGAGGCTTTGGCGGAAGCCATCCGCTCCGGCAAGGTGGCTGGCGCGGCTTTGGACGTTTTCGAAAAGGAGCCGCCAAAAGGCTCGCCCATCGTCGCAATGGACGAGGTCATCGGCACACCCCACCTCGGCGCGTCCACGGCGGAGGCGCAGGAGAACGTGGCTATCCACATCGCCGAGCAGATGGTGGATTTTTTCAGGAACGGCGTCATACAAAACGCCGTGAACGTGCCGTCCATAAGCCCTGAGCAATTTTCGATTGTCCGCCCGTATCTTACGCTTGGGGACAGGATGGGCTCGTTCGTGGCGCAGGTGTCCGATGACGGGCCCAAAAGCCTGGAGATAACCTACATGGGCGAGATAACAGACCTTCAAACAGCCCCCGTCACACAGTCCATCATCAAAGGCATGCTGGAAGTGTATGTGGGCAAGACGGTCAACTTCGTCAACGCCCCATACCTTGCGGAGTCACGCGGGATAACAATCTCCACCACCAAAAGCACCGAGAAGCGCGCTGTCGCCGGGATTGTGGGAGTGAGGCTTAAAACCGACAGCGGCGATATCTACGCCGAAGGCTCTGTATTTCCCGGCGGGGAGCCGCGCCTGACGAAGCTGTCCGGATTTTTCGTGGAGGCGCGTCTTGACGGGACAATGATCGTCTTCACCAACAACGACAAACCCGGCGTCATCGGCGCCATCGGGACGTTTCTGGGTAGCAAACAGATCAACATCGCCTCTTTCGAGCTTTCACGCATTGAATTGGGCGGTCAGGCGATGGCCATCGTCAACGTGGACTCAACCCCATCCCCCGCCAACCTTGCCGAGATGAAAAAAATCGTCAACGTGCTCGACGTGAAGCTAGTCCGGTTATGATGAGCGCGCCCAAGGGTGTAAAGGCTCTCCTTTACGATGAGGCCGTTTTAAAGGAGCGGATCGAGCGGAAGGTGCTCGCCCTGTTCCACAGCCACGGGTACGCCCGTGTGGAGACGCCGGCGATGGAGTTTCTCCACGTCCTTTCCAAAGGATTGACGGCGGAGTCGCTTAAAAAAGTCATAACGTTTTCCGACCCGGCTGGGGGTGGCAAACCGCTGGCCTTGCGCTCTGACATAACGCCGCAAATAGCCAGGATCGCCGCCACCACGCTTGCGTCCCGCCAGCCGCCGCTCAGGCTGTGCTATGCGGAATCGGTCTTCCGGTCGCACACGCCGGGAGCCGTGGGGAAAATGGAGATTTACCAGGCGGGCGCAGAGCTTTTGGGCGTCTCGTCCCCCGAAGCGGACGCGGAGATCATCGCCATCGCCATAGAGTCGCTGTTAAGGCTCGGCTTTCCCGGAGCGCAGATGGCGATAAGCCATGTCGGGTATATAGAATCCACAATGGACGAGCTAAACCTTCAGGAAACCCAGCGGGCGCAGATACGTCGGGCGATGGGAAAAAAGGATTCGCGCGGTTTAACAGACGCGCTTGACGGCGCCAAGGCGGAAGGCCCGGCCAGAGACGCCCTTTTGCGCGCCCCGGCCCTTTTTGGAAACCCGTCGGTACTTGCGGACGCCGCCACGGTGAACAGCGGAGCGCGGGCCGCTGTGGACAACCTGCTGGAGATAACCGAGGATATTTCGAGGTACGGCCTGCTGGAAAAGGTCATAATAGACATGGGTGAGACGCGGGGGATGGATTACTATACCGGTGTCACGTTCGAAGGTTTTGTCAAAGGTATCAGCTCGCGCGCGCTTTCCGGAGGGAGGTATGACAAGCTTCTTTCCGCGTATGGGACGGACATGCCAGCCACAGGTTTCGCCATCGGGATAGATGTGATACTCGACCATCTCTACAGGGCCGGGGAGCCTTCCGGCTGGGCTCCGGCGGACGCGCTTGTCGCCTGCCAGAAAGGGGCGGAGCGCAAGGCCGTGGAATTCGCCGCCAAGTTGCGTGAGCGAGGCCTGCGGGTCCTGCGATGTTTAAAGCCGCTACCCGGCGATGAGGTTGTAGAATACGCCCGAAGCGTCAAGGTTGGCGTGGTGGTGGTGGTTGGGGCGGAAGACGCGCCACAGGACCACGTTAAAATCACGAATGTTAAAACTGGAGCCGAGAGGATAGTGACAGAAGAAGAGGCGCTGGCGCGCCCCACCGAGAGCCTCTCATGATTTTGCTGGGAGTGAAAAAATGCCGGTTACAGTAGTTGTCGGAATGCAGTGGGGAGACGAGGGCAAGGGAAAGATCGTGGACATGATTGCCGACAAGGCGGACGTTATCGCCCGTTACCAGGGCGGGGCTAACGCTGGTCATACGGTAGTCGTGGGGGACGAAGAGTATGTCCTTCACCTCATACCTTCAGGCGTCCTGCGGGGAGGCAAAACGT
>Ga0315281_10011230_pt1 | contig 12277 bp, 10 predicted proteins | sample YL17G07_0_MG_FD_204540 | JGI IMG/M metagenome (GOLD analysis project Ga0315281, IMG submission 204540) | Sediment microbial communities from Yellowstone Lake, YNP, Wyoming, USA - YL17G07_0 | ecosystem: Environmental > Aquatic > Freshwater > Lake > Sediment | place: USA: Wyoming | collected... | reverse complement strand
ATAATACCAATCCCATTGCTTCTCCGGATGTTTATCGATGTGCGTTAATATATTTTCACTTATCACACTCTTAATTTCATCGCTGGTAATCGAATTCAATATTATCTGTTCCGCCAAATTATCCGTTAATGAATTAGTTAATACTTGTTGAATACTTTTCTTTTCTTCAAGTAACCGTTGGATTATCGACTTCACCATTTTAATGTTATTATTCACTACATAATAACAAACAATCCGAAATTTCATTTTTTTAATAAACAAATCGAAACTAGTCATCCAAATATTTTATAATATTTTGTGCTATTTTCTGACTTAAGTGACAATAGACGCGACTTGAAATCCAACACCAATCCCATGGCTTCTCTGGATATTTTTCAGTCATTTCTAATGTTATATTTGGATTCTCCGAAATGATATGCCAATCTCATTTCATTTCTGGATGTCTTTCTATCATCTCCATAGTTATATTTGGATGCATCGAAATTCTCATCCAACTCCAAGGCTTCTCTGGATATTCCTCTAACATTTTAATTGTCAGATTTATGTTCCATGACATTTCAAACCAATAATTTGAATCCTCTGGATGTTTTTCAATCATTCCCTTGGTTACATTTGGAACCGGCAAAATCCGTCCGTTATCCCATGGCTTCTCTGGATGTTTCTTTTGTAGTTCTTTTGTCATGTTTGGATTACGTGAAATTCCATCCCAATTCCACTTAAATGGAATCTCTGGATGTTCATCAATGTACGTCAATATATTTTCTCCGATCACACTCTTAATTTCATCGATAGTAATCGAATTCAATATTATCTGTTCCACTAAATTATCTGTTAACGAATTATTTAATATTTGTTGAATACTTTTCTTCTCTTCAAGTAACTGTCGGATTATTGACTGCTCCATTCTAATTATAATTGTATTTCATCTATATTCAGTTGTTTTTTCATTTTTTGACATGTTCGTCTAATGTTCTTTCGCAATAAAAACATGTTTTTGCTCCACAAGCTATCATTAATTTTATAATTTCGAAATCATTGTTTTCACACGCATTTGATAATCCATCATCGAATGCATCCGCCCCAAATGAAATTAATAATTTTATCGTGTTGATGTGTCCTTTCGCGCATGCAATTAATAAACCATTATTAATTGCATTTATATTTATTTTTTCCATTGCCAACAAAAAATTAATTATTTCGTTATGCCCTTTCTCGCATGCCGTCGCAAAACCCATTTGAACATTATTCGCTCCAAATTCAAATAATTTTCTCACTAATGAAATATTTCCCACCTTGCATGCTTCTATTAATCCAAAATTTATATTTTCCGAATTTTTCAGGAGTTTAATAATTTTATATCTTTCATCTAATTCACTTTGCGATGCATCTTTATAACATTTACATACGCACCGTAAACCCAATCCTTTCGCGCAGGTCTTCGGACTTTTAACAAGTAGAATTTTAACTAAATCTTTCCGACCTTGGATACATGACGTTAAAAACCCAAAAATATAATCATGATTCTGATTGTTTTCTAAATTCTTGACCATTTTTAATAAATTATATTTTATGCCATTCACAGATGTTTCCACTATGTTAATTCGTTTTGTGCATTGGAAATAATATTGGCATGTTTTTCGAATTATAATATTATCTTCTATTGTGAGATATTTAAAAATACGTTTCTGAATATAACAATTCATTTATGTTATGTATATTATTCATTATCACTATATATTTGATGTTACACTTTCATTTTTTTAAATAAAATTTTTAATATTCTAACATTAATAACAATTCAGTCATTTCTTCTGTATCTTCTTCGGATTTAGGAACTTCGAATCTTACATGATCTGTTGAATACATTACAATATTGTTGTTGTTAATGTTATTGTTAATGTTAATGTTATTGTTCATGTCAATGTTATTGTTAATGTTAGTCATAATTTCTGGTTTATAAAAATCAACCATTAGTGTTCATAATTTTTATTATTCATTTTTTAAAACATACTTGCATTTCATTATTTTTAAATATACTTGCACTCTGTTATCTTCTTATTAACATCCAGCGTCTCATAACCTTTATTGATGACATATGGACATGATAATGTGTATAAAGTAAATTTATTATTGATGTGTGGATAAATTACTTTAAAGAAAAATTCTAATATTTCTGGATAAACAAAAATCTTGCCAACATTAAACTGTTTGCAATCTTCGGCGGTTGATGTCATTTTATTTTCATCAAATAATACTGTTAATGGCGCACGTTTCATAATACCACCATATTTGTTCAGTAAATTTTGTGTTATTACAGAAATATTTACTTCTCCCAATAATTTCTCTGGTGTTATTCTGGTATCAATTGGTTCCACATAAAAATCTTCTAGTTTAGAATTATTATCATTAATCATCATCGGTACTTTGTGTTTAGTTTCTTTATTAGACACATACAACACTCTCACATTTCCATGTTTAACTACAAAATTATGTTTGTCTTTTTCCAGTTTCGTCGCCATGTGTAAATAATTGGGAATGTATGTACTCTTATCCAAATTGACACACATACAATCATAATCCGTACAATCTATATTGTAAAAATATTTATTTTTATTCACACATTCATTCTTATAAATAGACCTCGGATCCGCAAAAACTACGATTGTATGATTCAAATAAACCGCTTCTGTAATACTATGTTTTTTCATTATGTCGACAACACATTTGAGTTTATAACTATATTTCACAACATCACTCAGACAATGTGTTACCGCAAAATTATCATCACGTAATTTGACGGTTGAACAACATAGTTGTTCCACGGAACGATCTAGTGGGATAATAACAATATTATTTTGTGGCTGAATGTATTTAACATCATTATATTGTCCGACAAATATTTTCACATCTCCACTAAAAATTCTGATGTTTTTAATTCTCTCATCGATGTTCATCGAATCCAATAAAATTATTTGTGGATTTATATATTTTTTACTCAAAGTGTTCCTTAATTTATCGAATAACATTTTTCCAATTATTTTATACGAATATGCATCTCTATACTTTTTCTTATCATATATTTTCCTAGCGATCTGCACTAATCCCATTAATTGATTAAATTTCTGTTGTGATGGTTCTAGATATGTTTTCGCCTTTTCATATCCCATCACATTCACCATTTCTCCTGTGTTTTGTATTTTACTATCCACAAAATAGGCATCTTTCGCAAATTCATCCGGCGGACCCCCTTGCGTACATATAATTGATAAACCATGACACAATGCTTCCAAAACCGGAAGATTAAATCCTTCCGCTAAAAATGGTGAAAGATAACAATCCGAGACAGTGTAAAGTTCGACCACTTGTGATTCTTCCAAATCCGCACCAATGTACATTATATTCTTGATACACGTTATCTGTGTTTTCAATGATAACAATTGAATTATTTCATCTATTTTTCGGTTCGAATTATATGTCTTATCCAACCCTTTAATTAATAATGTCACATTCGTATCCGCTTTATATACATTTTCAAATCCTTCTATGATCGCAGATACATTCTTATTTCCAGTGAGTGAACTATTGTGAAAATAAACAAAATTATTTCTTGGTATCTTATATTTGTCTCTCAATTGTATTTTTGTGTAGGGACAATCATTGTACTCATAACTATGTGGAATGACAAATATCTTATTGGCATTAAAGCCTGATGCCACTATACATCTCTTGGAATATTCTGATGGTGTCATAATCCAAACGTTATCACATACGTCATATGGATCTTGGAATTCTGATAAATAATTAAATTCACTCGTCATAAACACAACTGTACATTTAGAATTGTTATCCGATTTTAAATTATATGGATATACAAATCTGATTGTTATATCAAATTTTTCATCTTCGGTTGGTTTTTTCATTTTGTCAAAAATACTCACATTACTTCTTTTCCACTCTTTATTATGATACACTGCTTCTGTAAATGAAAAGTCCAGCCCGCTATTCATCATTAATCCTTTAATATATGTTTCCGCTATTATCGAATACGAATGATTTACACCAGCCCAACTAACTATATGAACTTTCATTTGTTATATCAATATTTTAAGTATACATTAAAAAAAATATTTGTGTCCGCGTGTGCTAAAATATATATATTCTATATGTCGAACATATGTTCAATGTGTATTGAACATATCTAAAATATATGTTCAACCGTCGATAAGCATTGTGATAGTTCAGTCTTAATATCTTCTGTATTGATAACACTTTTTATCATCTTCTCGATCAAATTTTTACATGCCACAGAATTCATGGTTTTTTCCAAAACTGCGTCAAAAGTATCTCTCTCCGGATATTGCTCTTTGACATGCGCCAAAATGGCACTAATTTCCTCTGTGTATGGCTTACTTTGATACAACAATGTATCGTCAATAAGTTGGGAAATTTTTTCGTCCAGCAGTTGTTTCTTGTATTCACAGTGGCATCGTTGATTTAAAGCACTTAATAGTTCTTGGCTCCGTTTCTTCTTCAGTTCAATAATGATGTGTGATATTTGCATCATAAATACAGTATCCATCGAAATCTTTAGTGCCGACGCATTTTTCAGTTCGAACAAATACTTACAATACGCCTTCATACTTAGTTTGAAATTAGATTCTGGTACGTTGAGTGCCTCGCACACTTCTTCCAAAGTATAACCAGTATTCATGGTCATTTATATTTTAACTCTCTAACTCACTCGAATAATGTGTTCATATTTTCATTTTTTTATATCAACTATTTTCATACTACTCACCAGATACATGGATATAAATGAATATGTAAATAAAGTGATATTGCTTAAAACCAAAAATAATTTATATTTACACATTAGCAATATCAGCCAACATAATATTAATCCTGTATTCATCTTGACACCAGATAAAAGTGATGCCACCGAATTATTATTCGTTAAAAAAACAAATAATACTATCGCAATAAGATTAAATAGTGAAATGAAAAATCAAAATAATACTATCGGATATCATTTATATTCTATTCCAACGTCTGATTTGGTTTTCGGTTCTGGAAATGAAGGTGCGTTCGCAAATTTTTGCTTGGAACAGAACGCCGATTATATCCTAATCAAGTCCGGATATAAAAATAGTTATTTATGTTATGAATATGATATCATTCGCCTTCGACCATTAAATTTAGAAATGTGCTCATTTCTGATTGAAAATTCAGAACAATTAAATAAACAATCTAATGAAAAAACAATTTGTATTGTGGCATATGGTTATCCGAGAAATCAAATTGATTTGGATAAATCCCCCTTAATATCATCACTGTCTGAAATGTATAAAAAAGAAAATATTACAGTCTATATATTTGTCCCGGATACTCACAAAAATATAAATTCAAATAAATGTAATGTCATCGTAAAAACGCATGCAAATTATGATGAATTTTTTATTAAACAATCTATTTTACTCGGGCTACCGATAGTCACAACGACTGGTTTATATTCTCACAAATTATTGGAATTATTTTGGAATTTATCCAGTGCAACTGCTTTGTCTTCTTCAACTTATAATAATTATATTCTGTTGGATATTAATGCTATTGAAAATATGGAAATTATTAAAAAGAATTTCGACTCGTCACGCTATTATTGCCTAAACAATGGATTTTTTAACTGTTATTTTTCTATTGGAAAAGGATTATTGCAATTAAAATATCTTTATGATTTTTTTGTCAAAAATAAAATAATGTACACAAATGTCGAACCAGAAACTTTCATCCGAACATATTTAAATTCACAAAATATAAGTATGAGCGAAATTCATTTTATTACAAATTGTAACATTATTTCCAAATTATCACAACGCTGCGATGATAATTATTTTAAAGAAATTTCAACTAAATATATCGAATTATCATTTATCTAAGTTTATTTATTTATGTTTATTTATGTTTATTTATGTTTCAATGGTAGCAATGTTGAATGCCATCCGAATTCCGGGATGTATACTCATCTAAATTATTGATAGAAATACTATCATGTCTCAGCCCCACTCGAATTAATGTGTATGGGGCAAAAATTTTGATATATTTCTCATGCGAAAGTCTGATGTGTCTAATGTTATTTTTTTCAATAAATGTTATCGTGAATACATTCGGTTGCGTCCGACTAAAACGGACAATATATGAACGTTCTCCAATATGTCCCTCCTTCATTAGGCTTCTCATGAACTGTTCGCATCCAACACTATTCATATAGCCAACAAAACCAGAATGCGTTCCGACTACAATTTTTTCGAAATTTTCAATGAAATTCTTGTATGGTCCAAATAATTTAATGATTGTGTTAAAACGTGATATGGGCATAATTCCTAACTTTGGAAAATTAAATAGGTGCGTAAAGTAACCAATAAAAGCCTTATTTTGGATCCCATTATGATTTAAGAATTCATTGATGAATGTGTTGATATTAATCGCTGGACAATTTTCGCCAAACTTGGCAACCCAAATACTCTTCGCATCTGGATCTTCTATCAAGTCGGAATAATTTATCATTCCTACAAACTTCTTGGGAAACAGAATTTCAAAGTCATAAATCGTTTTCTTTAAGGCTATTTCAAAAATATCGAAATTTACTGTTATAAATCTATTCCCAGAATAAATATTACGCAAACAGTAGTACAATTCGTATAATTGATTGTTAATAGATGACAAGACAATGTATTGGATATTATATTTTCCATGGCTACCCAGAGACTCTTGTAATCCATCATAATAATTTCCAAAATAACTCCCGATCTTTTTAACTGTGTCATCTAAGAATTTTAATCTGTCCAAATTTTCTTTCTTTTCCCCATCATTCATATAATATTTTTTATCATCAACTATCAACCCAATTATAAATCGAATTGTTGCCGTCGTCTTAATTATACATAATGATGTTTCATGAATTCGTTTTAAATAATACTCATCTGAACTAAAAATGTCCCGCAAATTCCTGTCCACACACATCAGTGAACATATATCCGAGTCCCGCAAATAGGTAGATGTCAGTTGCCAAACGTGGCTGTGCGTTGTATAGTCACACATGTATATATATCTTTTAATAATAGATATTTTATGTTCGTCTAAATGCATACTTTTTTTCATTTTTTTACTATATAGAAAGATTCATGGCAAATATTCAGAAAACAATAAATTATTTATGCCAAAATGGAAAAATTAATGATGCTATCTCATATCTATTAAATCAAAATCAAACTCCAGAAATAAAATATTTATTGGCAACATGTTATAAAGATACAAAAAATTATAATGATATGTTAAAAGCTAATGCTATATTTTTAGAACTCTTACATAAAAAAAATATTAATGTCAAACTTAAATATGGCGTCAAGACCAATTTCATTTCAAATATAACATTTATTAGTTATTTTTATATACAACACGACAATTTCGCCAGTGCATTAGATATCACTCTCAAAGGACTCATCGAAACTCCTACCAGTTCTATTCTGACATACAATGCCGGATACATGTATAAGTGTTTGGGTCAATATGATGATGCTTTGAAATATTTATTTGCTGCGCGACAAAAAGATGCAACACATCGTGATACATATCATGAAATTATTAACATTTATAATGACAGAAGAGATAGAAAAAATGCATTAAAATATATTCTGGAGGGAATTAAAAATGTCAAAGATAATGCACCACTCTATAATGAACTTGGAGTATATTACACACATACAGATACAACTAAAGCACTGGAATCATTTAAAACGGGAATCGAAAAATGTAATAACGATATTGTCGTATCCGCGAAAATTCATACTAACATTGGGCATTTCCATTCAGTCAATGGAAATAATACAGAAGCTCTCTCTTATTTTGAAAAAGCATTCAATATCAATCCTAATGACATTCTACCAAGACAAAATTATGTTATGGATAGTATATATCTTGATGGTACAGACTTTGATACTATTCTGCGAAAACACTTGGATGCAGGATTTGTTGTATATAAGTTAAATAAAATTAAAAATTTACATGTTCCCGATCACCGCAATGAAAAAATACACATCGGGTTTGTTTCTGGTGATTTCTTCGGACGACATCCCATGGTTCATTTCCTAAAGGCACTACTTAATCAATATGACCAAACCAAATTTGAAATATATTGTTATAGCATTAGTGAATTAACTAATGTTGAATATTACTCTCCAAAGATTCATTGGCATAGCATCAAATATTTGACTCTGGGTGGAAATGTTAAAAAAATAATTGAAGATAAAATTGATGTTCTAATCGATCTGTCAGGTCATACCGCCGATAATCGACTTACTATTTTCGCCAATCGACTTGCTAAAGTGCAACTAAGTTATTTGGGATATCCTTGTATCACCGGAATGCCAGATATTGATTATCACATTATTGATACAACTTTCAAATGTTCCCATCCTAGAACTATCTCCATGCCAAATTGTTTTACACATTATACTCCTCCTTTCATGCCAACTTCTGATCGTTTAGTCCAACCTTTTCATCACAATAATTATATTACTTTATGTTCTTTTAATAAAGCCAATAAAATTAATAATTCTGTTGTTGCATTTTGGGATCATATTTTAGATGAATTCCCTGATGTTGTACTGACTATCAAATATATCCCTAATTTCATATTTAAAAATGCAAATAGAGTTAAGAGAATCCCACTCACAGATAAATATGAAGATTATGTCAATCAATATAATGACGTTGATATCGCTCTGGATACATTCCCTTATGCTGGAACTACTACGACATGCGAGAGTCTTCTCATGGGAACTCCAGTTATTACCTTAGCCGATTACGATAACCATAAAATTTATCAAAACACAACAGCCAGCATTCTCACTAATTCTGATCTAGATAATTTTGTGGCAAATAGTCAAGATGAATTTAAACAAATTCTCAGAAAAACAATCAGTGATATCAAAGAAAATAAAAATTATAAACAAATGATACAAAATAAATTCCTCACCGGAAATGTTACTAATAGTAAACAATATGTTACTGATTTTGAAAATTTAATTACTAAACTTTTCAATGAAAAAAAATAAAATTTATATCAATAATAAACGCAAGTGTGTCGCAGTAGAATATTCTTTTCCTGTTATGTATAAACGTAGCAACTGTAATAATTTTAGTTCTATTCGATTAACTTTAATATTATTGAATCCTAATCTTTTGGCGTAGGTAGAATTCCAATGGGGCATGTCATGTAAATACATTTTCCTTTCAAGAATTATCAGTCCCAGCAAAATGTAATCACGATCATCATACAATTTGTACAAAACTTCATAATCGTCCTCACAACATAATCTCATTGTGTACACCACGAGACACACTAATTCTTTATAACTAAATTTTAAATATTTATTTAAAATATTTATTTTATCTTCTACTTCATTAATGTCCCATTTATTTGAAATATATGTTGTAAATTTAAAATAAGATAATTTTGCTTGCCCACATATTTTCGCATTTATAATACACATATTCATCGCTATTTTTTTGACTAAATATTCATGAACCTCATCGCCTCCAGTCAAATGATGAAATTCTGTCACCATCGTATTGATGTAATCTGACAACAAATTTATTAAAAATACTTTCTCCCGCTTATCAATTGATGAGCCATGGCGTGCAATCAATAATTTCATTTCCAATAATTCGTATGTCACCAGTGAGTTATATTTGGTCATTCCGTCGTTATCACATATACTGTATTCGTTAGAACTTAATTTATTCGTTGTCTGTGACAGTTCCAATTATCATTTTTTTTTATACATTGATTTATACGTTAATATTACTCTAATGGTATTTTTCTTTATGTCCACGATGGGCGTCGAAATGGAGCAATTAGATATTGGTTTCTTCTCACTCCATTTATTGACATATTTGCATTCTTTGTCATACTTCTCTGTTTGTATATTAGGATTCAGAATTCTGAAATATGGACTGGATAGCGCAAGTTCACCAGAAACCCAAAACCAATTCATAATATTTTGTGTTACATCATAATCAATTAATTTCTTCTTAAAGTATTTCTCTCCTAATCTCCAGTCCACCAATAAAATTTTTGTTAATGTAGTCGCGACCAATAATCTAATTCTATTATGAATCCATCCAGTCTTATTGAGTTGCTTCATACCCGCATCTACAATTGGTATTCCGGTAGTTCCTTCCTTCCATTTTTTATAATGTTCAGAATTATTTTTCCAATTTATTTTATCATATTTTCCACCCTGTAAATAAAAATAATTCTCATTGAAATATATTTGATTGTAATAAAAATCTCGCCAATATAGTTGCCTTAATATTTCACTTCGATTTCCCAATTTATTTTTAACTAAATGATATACTTCTCTAATACTTACCGTCCCAAATTTGTTGTGTGGACTCAATAATGTCGTATCATAAATTGGTTCGTTGTGTACTTTATTATAATTTTCGTGAATACTAATTTGTTTTAATATTTTCAAGCCATTGTCTCTTCCGCCATGTATGTAAATATTTTTATTTTCTTCAAATAATAAATTATAATTCTTAAATATTTTTACTGGTGTGTCATAATTTGTTATCAAATTTTTATAATTATGTTTCATAACTTCCCTTATTTTATATTTTTTGGCTGTATCGTAATATGGTGTGAACTTTTCATAATGTTTTCCACTGCCAGTTTTAATTGTTTCAATATTGTTTAATAAACAATCTTCTTGGGTAATGAAATTTTTATTATATTTCTTACACATCCTTTCTATTTTGTCATCTCTATATTTACTGTACACCGTATAGTCTTTATTCATGCAAACATTTTCTATATTTGTATCTTTTTTTAACATTTGTTCGACAATTTCCCACGGCTTTCCATAATATGTATACACTTTACTGTTGTATTCACGTAATTGTCGATTCAAATCCATAATTGATTCCAGCAAAAATTGAACACAATTATTTGATTTATTTTTGTCCTCTATTTGATGTGGATCAAAAATAAAAATTGGTACTATTTTCATTTTTAAATTATCCGCATATATTAACGTCGTGTTATCATTTAGTCGCAAATCTCTTCTAAAAATAAATAACGTTTTCATATATTATTACGTCTCCTTTATATTTTTTAAAATTATAAAGAAAAATTATTCCACGAATCGAACAACGTCTATATTCTATTACGTTTCTTTCTCAGTTCTTCTAATCTATTCATCAATATTTCCTGTGCTTTGGCGTCATCATCAAATTTTAATTGTGGATTAACTTGTTCGCGTCGTGCCTTCTCACTCTGTTCGAGTGCTCGTGCTAGTTGTTCGTGCCTTTCATTTTCCATTTTTTCAAATTGACTGAGTCTTATTTTTTCTGGTTGTTGACGTTGTTGACGTTGTTGACGTAGGGCTATTTCTATTTGTTCGCGGCGAACTTTTGCTATCCGATCGCGTTCACTTTGCTCGCGTAATGCCCTTTCATTTTGTTCGCGAACGAATTGTTCACGTTGTTGACGTAGGGCTATTTCTATTTGCTCGCGTCGGGCTTTCTCTATTTGTTCACGTTCATTTCTTTCTTTCTCTCTTCGTTCATGTCTGGCTTTTTCTCTTCGTTCACGTTCTTCTTGTTCATGTAGTGCCATTTCATTTCTTTCACGTTCAAATTGCTCACTTCTTTCTTTCTCTTTTTGTTCACGTGCTACTTGTTCACGTAGTGCCTTTTCATTTCTTTCGCGTTCGATTCGCTCACTTCTTTCTGTCTCTTTTCGTTCACGTTCGACTTGCTCCCTTCTTTCTTTCTCTCTTCGTTCACGTCTGGCTTTTTCTCTTCGATCGTGTTCTAATTGTTCGCTTTCTAATTGTTTGCGTAATACTTCTTTATTTCTTTCACGTTCGATTTGCTCACTTCTTTCTTTCTCTATTCGTTCACGTTCTACTTGCTCTCTTTGTTCACGTCCGGCTTTGTCTCTCCGTGTAACTTGTTCATGGATGGCTTTCTCTTTCCATTCTATTTGCTCACGTTTTTCTTTCACTTTTCTTTCAAATTCTTCTTGTGCATTGATTATTGGTCTAAATTCTCGTTCTATTATTTCTTTCTCTATCCTATTGCGTTCGATTTGTTCACTTCTTTCTTTCTCTCTTCTTTCTTTCTCTCTTCTTTCTTTCTCTCTTCTTTCTTTCTCTCTTCTTTCTTTCTCTCTTCTTTCTAGTTGTTCGCTCTCCTCTTGTTCACTTCTTTCTTT
>Ga0315281_10011229_pt1 | contig 12277 bp, 8 predicted proteins | sample YL17G07_0_MG_FD_204540 | JGI IMG/M metagenome (GOLD analysis project Ga0315281, IMG submission 204540) | Sediment microbial communities from Yellowstone Lake, YNP, Wyoming, USA - YL17G07_0 | ecosystem: Environmental > Aquatic > Freshwater > Lake > Sediment | place: USA: Wyoming | collected... | reverse complement strand
CTAGAGCGCGCGTTGTGTCCGTATCTCTTTGCGAAATGACCGATGACGGAGGTCGGAAGACGGAAAAGTCTCCGTCGTCGGTCATCCGTCCATGAAATGACCCGAATCTCCGGCGCCGCCAAGGCAACATACCTCCGTTCAATGTTCGACCGCATCGCGCCGCGCTACGATTTGATGAACGCGGTGATGACGTTCGGTCAGCATCAGAATATGCGCCGCGCCGCCGCGCGCCTGGCACAACCACCGCGCGGGGGTCTCGCACTCGACCTCGCGACCGGCACGGGCGATTTCGCCGCCGCGCTGCACGACGTTGAGCCAACCTGCCGCGTCGTCGGGATTGATTTCGCAATGGAGATGATGCGGCTGGGGCAGACGAAGTACGACGCGCGCGTACTGTTTTCGGCGGGCGATATGCTGCGCTTGCCCTTGCCCGATGACACGTTCGACTGCACGGTCAACGGTTTCGTCTTGAGGAACGTGACCGACGTGCGCGCCGCGTTCGCGGAAATGTACCGCGTCCTCAAGCCGAACGGACGCGCGGTCAGTCTCGAAATCACTACGCCGCGCACGCCGATTTGGAAAAACGTTTTCGGAATGTATTTCGATCACATCATGCCCCGCATGGGCGGGTGGCTCAGCGGCAATCCTGACGCGTATCGCTACCTGCCACAATCGGTGCGCGATTTTCTCGCGCCGGAGCAAGTCGCCGATGTGATGCGCGCGGTCGGTTTTCATGAAGTGTACTTTCGCCGCTGGGCGCTTGGCGCGATGGCGGTGTACGTCGGAGCGAAATAACTGAGGAGAAAACATGAAAGGAAAGATAGTCGGCTTGCACATCGCCACCGCGCATCGCGCGCCAATGCAACACCCAGCCTCCGCGCGCGCGCTTGCCGGTCTGGGTTTGGAAGGCGATATGCATAACAAGCCCGGCAGCAAGCGGCAGGTGCTGTTGATGGATGAGGAGACGCTGAACGCGTTCGGATTGGAAGCAGGGCGCGTGCGCGAGAATATCACGACGCGCGGCATCGAATTGAAAACGCTTGCGCTGGGATCGCGCCTGCGCGCGGGCAACGCAGTGTTTGAAACCACCCAATCGTGCGACCCGTGCAAAATGATCGAGGACATTCGACCGGGGTTGCGCGCGCAGATGGCGGGACAACGGGGAGTGTTCGTGCGCGTGGTCGCCGGCGGGGAAATGCGCGTGGGAGACGTAATCGAAATACTGAACGGATAGCGCGGCAACAAGAACGACTAGGGCGCGGATAAGAAAATCAAAAAGATCAGCGTTTATCGGCGTTCATCCGCGTCCCACTATCACGCGTGCAGGGGCGACCGGCCGGTCGCCCCTGCATATTTCATCCTCTGCCCGCTTTTTGCTTCTCTTCTTCGACCAACTGGCGGCGCAGGAACTTGCCCACCGTCGTCTTGGGGAGCGAATCGCGGAATTCGATTTCGTGCGGACGCTTGTAGCCGGTCAGGTTCTGGCGGCAGTAATCCATCAACTCTTCTGCCGTGGCGGTCTGACCCGGTTTTAGAACGACGTACGCTTTCACGCGCTCGCCGCTCTTTGGATCCGGAATACCGGCGACGACCGCTTCCAAAACTTTTGGATGCTGATACAGCACTTCTTCCACATCGCGCGGATACACGTTGAACCCGCCGACGATGATCATGTCTTTCTTACGATCAACAATCTGGAAGTAGCCGTCTTTATCCATCTTCGCGATGTCGCCCGTGTAGAGCCAGCCGCCGCGCAGGATCTTGGCCGTTTCGTCCGGGCGATTCCAGTACCCCTTCATCACCTGGGGACCTTGAACCACCAATTCGCCCGCTTCGCCGACCGGCATTTCTTTGGTGCCGTTTTCAATGTCCATAATCTTCGCAATGGTGTCGGGCCAGGGCAAGCCGATTGTACCGATGCGGTTTTCGCCAAAGATCGGATTGCAATGTGTGACCGGTGTTGCCTCGCTCAAGCCATACCCTTCGACGAGATTCGCACCGGTGAGGTCGTGGAATTTCTTTTGCACTTCGACGGGCAACCCGGATGCGCCGCTCATGCACGCCCTGATGGACTTGACGTTGTACTTGTGCAATTCGGGATAATTGTTGATCGCGGTGTACATCGTCGGGACGCCGGGGAACATCGTCGGTTTGTGCAAGTCAATCGCCTTCAGCACACTCTCCAGATCGCGCGGATTTGGAATGAGTACCATCGCACTGCCGATGTACACAGAGAAGTTCAAACAGGTCGTCATCGCGTACGAATGGTACAGCGGAAGCGCCGTCAGGATCACTTCTTTGCCTTCTTGTACCTGCCCGATCCACGCTTTGCACTGCACCGTGTTAGCCACCAGATTCTTGTGCGTGATCTCGGCGGCTTTCGGCACGCCGGTCGTGCCGCCGGTGTACAGCAACACCGCCGTATCTTCAGGGCGCACGCCGACATTCGGTTTCGTCGCCGGCCCGCTCGCGAGAACCTGAGTAAACCAATGATCGCCAGGATCGAGTGTAACGCGATGTCCTTCTTTTTTCTCTAGCGCGAGGGTGAAAAGCAATTTGAGAATCGGCGAAAAGTACTCTTTGATGTTCGCGACGATCACGTTTTTCAGTTTCGTGTTCGCGCGAATCTTTTGCACGTTGGGGTAAAAGCGTGAAAGACAGATGATCGTTTCCGCGCCGGAATCGTTCACCTGAAATTCGAGTTCGCGGGGGACGTACAGGGGATTGTTCGGTGCGACGATCGCGCCCAGTTTCAGCGTCGCGTAGTACCCGATGACGTACTGCGGACAGTTCGGCAGATACAGCGCGACGCGGTCGCCTTTCTTGACTCCCATTTGCGTCAGCGCGTTCGCCAGCCGGTTAACATCGTCGTTCAGTTGTCGAAACGTGAGTTTGGTATCCAGTTTGCTACCATTCCCGAAAATCGTCACGGGGTTGTCGGGGTACTTGGCAGCGGCTTCCTCAAGGAAATAGTGCATCGGGAAGTTGGGGTACGTCAGATTCGCCGGAATACCTCCCTCATAGTGCTTGAGCCAGGGTTTTTCCATTTTTGCCTCCTTGCAAAAAAGATGAATCGCGCTGGGGATAAACTCTCGTGACTATATATACCACGAATTGACCTGCTTTGTCAACGGGTGACGGCTTCCTTAAAATTTCTGCAAACTCTCCAACTCGATGCACCACGCGAGAAAATATGTGCTATAATCCCAGAAGAAATGTCCGATTTTGTGCATCTCCACGTCCACAGCGAATATAGTCTACTCGACGGTCTGCCGCATCCGAAAGATCTCGCCGCGCGCGCCGCCGAATTGCAGCAGCCCGCGCTCGCGCTCACCGATCACGGCGCGCTCTTCGCCGCGATTGAATTTTACGACGCGTGCAAAGCGCGAAACATCAAACCAATCATCGGGATCGAAGCGTACCTCGCCAAGCGTTCGATGAAAGAGCGCGACGCGAAAGAGGATCGCAATTCGTATCACTTGCTTCTGCTCACCGAAAACAACACGGGCTATCAAAACCTCTTGAAACTCGTGACGGCGGCAGAACTCGAAGGATTCTATTATTACCCGCGCGTCGATCATGACCTTCTCGCCAAGCACAGCGCGGGCTTGATCTGCACGACCGGCTGTCCCTCGAGCCAAGTGCCGCGCCTCCTCACCGACGGACGCCGCGACGACGCACGGCGCGCGCTCGGCTGGTTCCGCGAGGTGTTCCCGGATCGTCTGTACGTCGAACTGCAAGAACACGGCATCGGCGAGTTTGCCAATCTGAACAAGGAATTGATCGCACTCGCGCGCGAATTCAATTTGCCGCTCGTCGCCACAAACGACGTGCATTATCTGCGCCCCGAAGATGCAGGCGCGCAAGACATTTTGCTCTGCATCCAGACGAACACCGTCGTCACCGATTCCAAACGGATGCGCATGGACGGCAACGACTATTATCTGAAATCATCTGAAGAAATGCGCACCCTCTGGCGCGAAGTGCCGGAAGCAATTTCGAATACGCTGCTTGTCGCGGAGCGCTGCACAGTCGATCTCGACCAAAAGGGGTATCACCTTCCAGACTTTGCAGTGCCGCAAGGATTCACCGCCGAATCGTACCTGCGGCAGCAGTGCGAGCAAGGATTGAAAAAACATTATCCGAACGGCAACCCCACCGCGCGCGAACGTCTCGAGTACGAACTCGGCATTATCCATACGATGGGCTTTGACCCGTACTTCCTCATCGTGTGGGATTTGGTGCGCGCGGCGAAAGAGAAAAATATCTGGTACAACATTCGCGGCTCCGCCGCCGGTTCGATGGCGGCGTACTGCGCGGGGATCACGAATCTCGATCCAATTCAGCACGGCTTGATCTTTGAACGCTTCCTCAACCCAGGTCGGATCTCGATGCCGGATATTGACCTCGACTTTCAAGATGATCGCCGCCAAGAATTGATCGAATACACCGTGCAAAAGTATGGACGCGAGAACGTCGCGCAGATCGTCACGTTCGGGACGCTCGGCGCCAAAGCCGCGATCCGCGACGTGGGGCGCGCGCTCGATTATCCGCTGAGCGAAGTGGATCGCGTCGCCAAACTGGTTCCTGGCGGACCGAACGTCAAACTCGACGACTCGCTCGATAAAGTCCCCGAACTCAAACAAGTGTACGCCGAGAACGACTATCTTCGCAAGTTGATTGACAACGCGCGTTTGCTCGAAGGGGTTGCGCGGCACGCCAGTACGCACGCGGCGGGCGTCGTCGTCACCGACAAACCGGTCGTCGAGTACGTCCCGCTTCATCGTCCGACGCGTGGCGACGAGCAAACCGGTTTTCCCGTCACCCAGTTCGAAATGACGGTGCTGGAACGCGTCGGCTTGTTGAAAATGGATTATCTCGGGCTCGCGACGCTGACGATCATGCGCCGCGCGTGCGAGTTGATCAAATCGCGCCACGGGGTCGAGTACGACTTGAACAATATTCCGGTCGAAGACCTCAAGGCATTCGATTTGTTGTCGCGCGGCGATGTGACCGGCGTGTTCCAGGTGGAAAGCGCGGGGCTGCGCAAAGTGCTCATGCAGATGAAGCCGCACAAGTTTGAGCACATTGTTGCCGCCATCAGTCTTTATCGGCCCGGCCCGATGGAGAAGATTCCGAATTACATCAATCGCCTGCACGGCGTCGAAAAGATCACGTACGATCATCCCGCGCTGGAACCGATTCTGGACGAAACGTTCGGCGTGATGGTGTATCAGGAGCAAATCATCCGGATGGCGATGGAGGTCGCCGGTTACACCGCTTCCGAAGCCGATTTGCTTCGCAAAGCCGTCGGTAAAAAAGACAAAGAGAAATTGCTGAAAGAGCGCGATCGTTTCATCGCCCGTGCGCAAAAGCATGGCGTCATTGATCGCAAGACCGCTGAGAAACTCTTCGATGATGTTGAATTTTTCGCGCGCTACGGTTTCAACAAAGCGCACGGCGCCGATTACGCGGTGCTCACCTGTCAGACCGCGTTCCTCAAAGCACATTACCCCATTGAATATATGACCGCGCTGCTCACGACCGAAACCGGCAACATCGAAAAAGTCGGACAACTCGTGAGCGAAACGCGGCGAATGGGCATCGAGATTCTGCCGCCGCACGTGAACACGAGCGACGTGAATTTCACCATCACCCCAGACAGCAAGGGAATTCACTTTGCGCTGAGCGCGATCAAAAACGTCGGCGTCGGCGCGGTGGAGGTGATCGTCAACGCGCGCAAGCAAGGCGGCGCCTTCAAATCGCTCGACGATTTTTGCCGCCGGGTCGATCTGCGCTTGGTCAACCGCCGCGTGCTCGAATCGCTGATCAAAGCCGGGGCGATGGATCAGTTCGGTCGGCGTTCCCAACTGCTGAAGATCCTGGATCGGATGATGGCGGCGAGTCAAGCCGCGCATCAGGCGAGCGAGCGCGGTCAACTCTCGATGTTCGGTACGCTGGCTGCTACGCCGGGACTCAGCGCAGATACGTTCGGCACTTTGCCCGACGAACCGGAAATTCCAGATCGCGACAAACTCGCGCACGAAAAGGAATTGACCGGCGCGTATTTTTCCGATAACCCGTTGCTGCGCCTCGCGCACAGTTCAAGCAATCGCGTAACGCATTTCGCCAACCAACTCGACGAATCGCTGGTGCGGCAAACGATCACCCTCGCGGGCGTCGTGACGAGTGCGCGCGTCATCACGACGAAAAAGGGCGATCCGATGGCATTCGTCCAACTGGAAGACCCGAGCGGTGCGACCGAGATCACCGTGTTCCCCAAAGTGTTCGAGCGCACGCGCGATCTGTGGCACGCGGAAGCACTGCTTCTCGTCAAAGGCAAAGTTGAACTGCGCGATGGCAAACTCCAAGTCCTGTGCGATTCGGCAGAAGAATACGAAACAACGACCACGAAGGAGCGACTGCCAGCCGCCGCCGTGCCGTCCTCGGTAACCAGCGGTCTGCCATCGCCGGTGCAATTCGCGATACCGGACGCGCAGGAATTGGCCATCGCGGAGGCCGGCGAAATACTCGAAGAAACTTCGGCGGGTGATGTGGCAGATTTGCCGCCGCCACCGGAGGAGCCGCCGAGTGAATTCAGTGAACAATCAAGAGTGAACAGTGGACAGTCAGCCGTCAATCGCGCGGCATCCCCAGAAGACAGTATTCAGTCTCCAGTAGCCAGTCATCAGAAGCCGAATGGCGGGAACGGCGGCGCGCTGGCGGCGAAATCGAACGGCGGCAACAGCGGAATGCTTGCGCCGACCATCGAACCCGTGCACGTCGCGGAATCTGCAACGGCGTATCAACCGGCGCGGCATTTGCGAATCTTCTTGACGCGCACGAACAACTGCGACGAAGACGTGCGGCGAATGCGCGAACTGCTTACGCTGTTGTCGAGCGCAGAGGGACGCGACCGCTTCACGTTCTACGTGCCGAACCCCCAAGGTGTCGTCCAATTGGACTTTCCGAATCACTCGACGAGTTACAGCCAAGTTCAGAGCACGTTGGACGAATGGATGGGGGAGTGGGGAGCTCTGGAAGTGCAGTGAACGTTGAGCAATCAACCGTGAGCAGTGTTCAGTATTCGGTGGGCGGAGAATTCCGCCCTTTGTTTTTTTACGAGCATCGTGTATAATGCCGAATGACAAATCCACGGATTGACCAGTTGACGGATTGCCTATGGTTTCTTTCTTTCGTCGTCCCCAACAACTGAAAGCCAGTTTGACCAAGACGCGCGCGTCGTTCTTGACGCGCATGACTGCGCTCGTCGCGAAGAACGAAGTCAACGAAGAATTTTGGTCGGGCTTGGAAGAGACGCTGATCGCCGCGGATGTCGGCGTGGAGACGACTGTCGAACTCGTGGACAAGTTGCGCGCGCGCGCGGAGGAAGAGCGCGTGCGCGAGGCGACGCACGTCCAGGAAATGCTCAAAGGGGAACTACTGACACTGCTGGAAATCCCCAATCCGCAATCCCCGATCCCCAATGCGTCTCTGTGTGTCGTACTCGTGGTTGGCGTGAACGGTTCCGGTAAGACGACGAGTATTGCCAAGTTGACGCAGTATTACAAGGCGCAGGACAAAAAAGTGATGCTCGCGGCGGCGGACACGTTTCGCGCGGCGGCGATTGACCAGTTGAAAATCTGGGGACAGCGGGTCGGCGTGGACGTGGTCGCGCATCAGCCGGGCGCGGATCCCGGCGCCGTCGCGTTCGACGCGTGGCAAGCCGCGCACGCGCGGCGCGCGGATTATCTCATCGTGGACACCGCCGGGCGCTTGCAGACCAAATTCAACTTGATGAAAGAATTGGAAAAGATCGCGCGCGTCCTGCAGAAGAACGATCCGACCGCACCGCACGAAACGTTCCTTGTGCTCGACGCGGTGACCGGGCAAAACGGTTTGCAGCAAGCGCGCGAGTTCAGAAAAGCGACGCCGCTCACCGGTCTGATTTTGACGAAACTCGACGGCACTGCAAAAGGCGGCATCGTCTTCGCGATTGCGAAAGAGTTGCAAGTGCCGATCAAATTCATCGGCACGGGCGAAGCGATTGACGATTTTGCGGAGTTTGACGCGAAGGAATTTGTGGAAGGGTTGTTTGAATAACGACCGCCGACTACCGACGACCGACCGCCATCCTGAGCGAAGTCGAAGGATCTGCTGTCGGCGGTCTGCCGTCGGCGGTCAAAGATTGGGAGACTTATGGAAGACCTAAAATCAAAACTCGCCGAACTGAACATGCGCATTTCTACCCTCCTGGAGCGTCTTTGACATCGCGGGAAAAGAACAACGCGCGGCGGAATTGGAGCAGCAATCCGCGCAGTCCGATTTCTGGAATGATAACGTCGCCGCGCAAAAGGCAATGCGCGAACTGACCGCACTCAAAGACGAAACGGCTACCTGGCGCGAACTCGAGCGGCGCGCGCGCGACGCGGCGGGCTTGCTCGATCTTGCGCTGGAGGAGAATCACGTCGAGATTGCCGAAGAAGTCGAGCACGAAGTCCCGGAGATCGAAACGAAACTTGCCGCGCTCGAATTCAACCTGCTTTTCTCCGGCGAATACGACCGCAACAACGCGATCCTCTCGATTCACTCCGGCGCGGGCGGCACCGAGTCGCAAGACTGGGCTGCGATGTTGATGCGAATGTTTCTTCGTTACGGCGACGTAAGAAAATATCAGACCGAAATCCTGGAAGAAATGCCGGGCGATGAAGCGGGCATCAAATCGGCGACGATTCGCTTCGGCGGCGAGCACGCGTACGGGCGACTGAAAGCCGAGCGCGGCGTGCATCGCCTCGTCCGCCTTTCGCCGTTTGATGCGAATCATCGGCGGCACACGTCGTTCGCGCTCGTCGAGGTGATGCCGGAGATTGACGATACGGTGCAGATCGAAGTCAAGCCCGAAGACGTCAAAGTGGACATCTACCACGCGTCGGGTCACGGCGGACAGAACGTGCAAAAAGTCTCAACCGCTGTGCGCCTCACCCACATTCCGACCGGCATCGTCGTGACGTGCCAGAATGAACGCTCGCAACTACAAAACAAGGAAAACGCGTTCAAGGTCTTGCGCTCGCGCTTGGTCGAATTGGAAATTGAAAAGAAGGAACAAGAGAAGGCGCGGCTGAAAGGCAAACACGTCGAAGCGGGCTGGGGCAATCAAATTCGGTCGTACGTGTTGCATCCGTACCAGATGGTGAAAGATCATCGTACCGAGTATGAAACCTCACGCACCGACTTGGTTCTGGATGGCGACCTTGACGCGTTCATCGAAGCGTACTTGAAGGCGCAAGTGGGACAAAACTAAAGTCAGAAGGATGAAGGCGAAGGATGAAAAAGACTTCCGAAGTTTTGCAAACTTCGGAAGTCTTTTCTATCTCACAACAAATCTATCCAGTTCGATTGTTTCGTGCAGCGTGAATTGCTCGTCAAGCAACAGTGCGTCAATCCCCTGATCGGCTTGATACATTTTGACCTGGACGAAATATTCGCCGGGCGCAAGAGCGCGCGGCAAGATGATTTCAAAACGATCCGGAATCATCGCGCCGGGTTTCCACAAAAGCGTCGGCACGCTCGGCTCGCGATCTTGCTGCGCGATTTTCTCGCCGCGCACATCCACCACGCGCACCGACGCGCTGTAGTACGCGTCAATCTTATTGAGCGGCAACCACGTCAACGCGACTCCGACTGTGTCGCCGGGCGCGTAGGACGATTTGAGCGGCGCGCCCAATTCCACCTGCGCGGGAACCACGACTTGATGCGCCGGCTCTCCCTCTTGGACTGACACACCCCCTGACAGATTCCAAACTCCAATTGCGCTGCCTGCCACGCGCAAGTCGAGACGATACGCGCCCGCGCGTGGCGGCGCGACCAATTGCACTGGCACAACTGAGACGCTTGATGTGACAAGCGGCAGCGATGCGGTTGTCTGTTGTGACGTATCATCGCTCCAACGCGCTTCGACTTGCAACGCGTCGGTTGGCGTGATCGCGAAACTGGACGCGGCGCGATTGGCGACAACGATGTACACCCAATAGGTCTGGTTCGGCGCGGCGGGATTCGGCAAATACACCTGCGCGTTTAATTGCGACGCGTCCTGTGTGCGCGGCGCGAGGCAGTAGATGCGGTCGCCGCCAAATTGCTGTGCCAGCGGCAAATCATCGGCGCGGAGGCGCGCGTCGCGCAAAACGATGTAGCGCACGTCGAGCGCGTTCAACAAACTCAGCGCGCGTTCGCCTGGGAAGAATTGCATCTCGTACGCGATTTCCCCACGCCGCGGCGGATTGAAGCCACTGTACCCATCCGGAGTCGTCTGCCAGTGGTACGTCGAGAGATATTGCGTCGTCAGATCGAGCGGCTGGGTTGGATCGCCTGCGATCATTGGTAATTCGAGGACGACGCCGGAAGGTTGCCTGCGAAGCCAGCGGATGTACTCCGGAATCGCGTCGCCGGTCGGTACGGGCGTGATCTGCGCGGCGGGGAAGGCAAGGTATTCGAGGAAAATCAGAAAGCAGAAAGCAGAAGGCAGAAACCACAGGAAAACACTCGGTCGTCGGCGGTCGGCGGTCGTGAGGCGCTGTGCGCCGAACCCTGCCAGCACTGCGAGCGCGAACATCACCAGCGCGTCAAAGCGCACCGGCGCGCGCAGCGCGCGCATCAGAGGGAACAGGTCGTAGAGCCAGCGGTACGGCAGCGGGATGTCAGTGCCGATGTTGGGCGCGAGAAACAGACGCGGACCCAATGAAAGCAAAAAGGCGAAAGTTAAAAATAAAAAGTAAAACCAGCGTGCGCGATTTTTCGTCGCGACGATGCCGACCAGCGCGAGCGCAAGCGCGATGAGGCCGGGAAACAAACTGTCGAGCGGATAGCCGCCCAGCATAACCGGCGGACGCGGCGCGAGCAGATTGCCATACAGCACGTTTTGCGGCGAGACTTCGGTATACAATTTCAAACTCGCACTGAACGGTTCACTCTCGGCAATCTTGCGCTCAAAACCCATCTCGCGCTGGACTTGGAGGTACGGGATGAAAAACGGGACAACGAAAAGAGCGATGAGGAGAGCGGAGAAAGCCAGGCGAGTGAACACTGGAGTGTGGGGCGCGGGACGTGGGACGTGGGGCGTGACGAAGAACCAAACGATGTACAATGCAACGGCGAATCCCGCGAGAAACGCGTAGTAAAACGACGATAATGCTTGCAAAGAGAAGAACAGTGCGAACAGAAAAGCCGAGCGAAAATCGGCAATCGAAAATCGAAAATTATCGGCGGTCAGCGTCCGGCGCAAATACATCATCACCAGCGGCATCCATCCGAACGATAACAACTGCACCTGCGCGAGATTGCCGAGATTGTACGGATTGAACGCGAAAATCGTACCGGCGATAATCGCCGCGCCGCGCGCGCGCGTCAGATCGAGCACGAGTAGGTACATCGCGTACGCGGCGAGAAAGAACGACGCGAGCAAGACGAGGTTGTAGCCGAGAACGGTGTTATCGAACGCGAGGTTGAACGGGAGCGCGAACAATCCTTGCGTCAGCATTGTCTCCGAGAAGGCAAGCGCGTTCGGGTACGGATAAAAGATATTCGCGTTGAACAAGTTGAGCGGATCGGTGATGAGCGCGTGCCCGACCCACCCGATAATCCACGTGTTCAGTAGCGCGTCCTGCTTATCCTCGACCGCGCTCGCGATGTGCAGGACGAGCGGATTCGTCATTACGCAGGTCAGCCCGAGAAAAATCGCGAGCGCGATTCCATCTCGGTTGACGGCTCCCCCCTGCTCCCTTGCCCCCCTGCTCCCTTGCTCTGATTTCGGCGTAATCAACTCAATAGTCCCCGACGCCAATCGCGCGCGTCCCATTTCGCTTTCAATTGCTTCTTGAATCCTGCGGTCCATTGCGGGTCGCGCAGTTTTTCGCCCAAGAGGGGCCACACCGTTTCGCTGTCCACATCAATCGTGCCCAGAATTTCTTGAATGTAGCGATCAATTTCGATGCGCGTGGACTTGATCAGCGGAATTCCCAACTCTTCCAGAATCGGATCGAGGTTCACCGTATAGAAGGGCATGGTCGCCTCGGTCGCATTCGGCTTCGACATGCATTATAGCGCAGTTGAGAGACACCGGCAAAAAGAGCAGGGGCGGGGGAGAAAAAATTTCCCCGGCTCCTCTGCCTCTTTTGCGCGATTCGCCACCCTGTGCTATAATGTATCGCGCTGGAGAGGTCGCATAGTCCGGCCTAGTGCGCGCGACTCGAAATCGCGTGTGGGCGCAAGTCCACCGGGGGTT
>Ga0315281_10011226_pt1 | contig 12280 bp, 7 predicted proteins | sample YL17G07_0_MG_FD_204540 | JGI IMG/M metagenome (GOLD analysis project Ga0315281, IMG submission 204540) | Sediment microbial communities from Yellowstone Lake, YNP, Wyoming, USA - YL17G07_0 | ecosystem: Environmental > Aquatic > Freshwater > Lake > Sediment | place: USA: Wyoming | collected... | reverse complement strand
CGGTCGCCCCCACAACACTCCGCATATCCGGTTCGAGGACGTCGTCAAGGGGGCCATACTCGCCTTCGACATGGGCCCCCAGCGGAGCGTCTGGGGCGGAACTCCCCGGACCCCCGTGATCTACCAGCAGCCCGTGAACTCGACGACCGTCGAGGGCTGGCTCGCCCGGTTCTCGGTGCGCGCGGGCGGCACCGGCCCGGTCGAGTACCAGTGGCGGCGCAACGACCAGGACATCCCGGGCGCGGTGCGGCGCGAGCTGGACATCCCGACCGCGCCCCTCGACGCCAACGGGTCGGTCTTCACCTGCGTCGTGCACAATCCCTTCGGCCGGGTCGAGAGCAAGGGCGCGACGCTCTTCGTCGAGGCGGACCGCAAGCCCCCCGAGGCGACCTCGGCCATCATCGCGCCTCCCGGACCCGGCAACGCCCTCCCGGTCGTGACCGCGAGCTTCTCCAAGCCCGTCGAGCGTGGAAGCGCCGAGAACCCCGCGAACTACCGCATCTACCCCACCGTCCCGATCCAGGGCCTGGAGCAGTCGAGGGACGGCCGGAGCGTCGCGATCAAGCTGGGGGCGGCGCCCGATCCCGACAAGACCACGCGGATCGACATCAGCGGCGTCCGCGACCGCTCCACCGCCCACAATCTGATGGCCCCCACCCGGCTCACCCTGTTCCCCGAGGGCGACGGCCTCGCCGCCGAGTACTTCCCCACGATCGACCTCAAGGGGACTCCGATCCGGCGCGTGGACTCGGAGGTCAACTTCAACTGGGGGAACGGGCCGCCCGAGCCCGCGATCCCGCCGGACCGGTTCAGCGCCCGGTGGAAGGGCAAGGTGCGGCCCGAGGAGTCCGGCGTCTGGACCTTCTGCACGTTCACGGACGACGGCGTGCGGCTCTGGGTCGACGGGAAGAAGCTCGTGGACGAGTGGCACGACATGCAGCCCGCCGAGCACTCGGGCACGCTCCTCCTCGAATCCGGCAAGCTCTACGAGATCTGGCTCGAGTACTTCGAGAACGCCGTGGACGCGCGGTGCGACCTGCGCTGGTCCGGCCCCACGACCCCGAAGTCCATCGTCCCCAGGAAGAACCTCTACTCGAAATGAGCTCTCTCGCGTACCGGCCCGACGCCGACGAGGCGCGGGACCGGCTGACCCGGTGGTGGAACGGCGGCGACCTCGGCCGGCCCGCCATGCTCCTCAAGGTGAAGCGCGAGAAGCCGTGGGCCGAGGTCCCCGCCCTTCCCACCCCCGAAGGCTGGGTCACGCACTACTCGACCAAGAGCCTGGAATACCGGGTCAACGCGGGAGTACGCGAGTCCCTGTGGCACGACCACCTCTGCGAGGCGATGCCGGTCACGGCCGCCGACCTCGGCCCCAACTGCCTCGCCCTCTACCTCGGGTGCCGGGGCGTCGAGGCGCCGGGGACGGTCTGGTTCGAGCCGTGCATAGAGGATCCCGCGAAAGCGGTCTTCCGGTACGATCCCGGCAATTTCTACTGGGACTTCACCGTCCGGCTGGCGACCGAGCTCGTGCGCGCAGGACAGGGAAAGTTCCTGGTCCAGTTCCCGGACATCATCGAGGGGCTGGACACACTGGCCGCCATGCGCGGCAGCGAGACCCTCCTCGAGGACCTCATCGACCGGCCGAAGTGGGTCCACGACTGCCTCGGAAAGATCACGGACCTCTACTTCACGTATTACGACCCCCTCTACGCCCTCCTCAAGGACGAGCGGGGCGGAACCCATTTCTGGGTCTGGGCGCCGGGCCGGTGCGCCAAGCTCCAGTGCGACTTCTCCGCCATGATCTCCCCGCGGATGTTCGGCGAGTTCATGGTGCCCGTGCTTCGGGAAATGACCGGGCGGCTGGACTTCGTCCTCTACCACTGGGACGGCCCCGGGGCGATAGCCCATCAGGACCATCTCCTGTCCGTGCCCGGGATCCGGATGCTCCAGTGGACTCCCGGCGCCGCGGCGGAGCCCGCCTGGCACGAACGCTGGTGGCCGATCTTTCACAAGACCCTCGACGCCGGGCGCATGATCATGATCTCGGACTGGTTCCCTCCCGACAAGCTCGCGGCCATGAAGCGCGAATTCGGCAGGAAGCTGAACCGGTTCCTGCTCGGGCTGGAGGCGGCCAGCCAGCGGGACGCGGACGAGCTGATCAGGATCGTGAGCGACTGACCATGAAGGCGTTTGTAATACCTCGCCGGTAAGGGTATACTTATAGCCGGAATGACAGTCTGCCAGGAGGAAGACGCCTATGCCCAGGAACGGTAATACCTCGACCGTAACGTCCAAGGGATCCGTCGTCATCCCCGCCGCGACCCGCCGCCGGCTCGGCATCAAGACCGGGACCCGGGTGACCTTCGTAGAACGGGGCGCGGAAGTGGTGCTCCGGCCGGCCACGGCCGCCGCCCTCGATGAGCTCTACGGAATCCTGAAGCACGCTGGCCCGCTCGCCAAGGAGCTCTTGGAGGAACGCGCCCGCGACCGGAGGAAGGAGGACCGCGGGTGGCGGTAGTCCTCGACGCCCATGCGGTGCTTGCCCTGCTGACCCAGGAGCCCGGAGGGCACGAAGTCAAGGAGTTGATCGGACGCGCTCATCCTGGCGCTCCCTGCCTGATGACCGTCGTCAACTGGGGAGAGGTCTACTACAAGAGCCTGCGCAAGGTCGGCTCGGCCGAAGCCACCCAGGTGATGGACCGTCTCGCCGCTATGCCGATCCTTCTGGTCGATGCCGACCTCCCGCTTTCCCGCCAAGCGGCCGTGTTCAAGGCCACCGGTGGTCTCTCCTATGCTGACTGCTTCGCCGCCGCGCTCGCCAAGCGCGAACGCGCTGAGCTGGTCACGGGCGACCGAGAGTTCAAGTCCGTCGAGGACGAGATCCGCATCCACTGGATCTGACCGTGCAGACGTTCCCGGTCTCGGAGTCCAAACTCAGGAAGCTCCTCTCCAAGATGGAGGCGCTCGGGGTGAAGGAGTCCGACTTCGAGGAGTCGTTCGCGAGGTCCTCGGGCCCCGGCGGCCAGAACGTGAACAAGGTCGAGACGCTCGTCATCCTCGTCCACAAGCCCACGGGGCTCGCGGTCCGGTGCTCGTCCGAGCGGTCGCAGGCGGTCAACCGGTTCCTCGCCCGGCGCCAGCTCCTGGACGAGCTGGAATCCCGCATCAAGGGCGAGGCGTCCGCGAAACGGCAGGCCATCTGGAAGATAAGGAAACAGAAGCGCAAGCGGTCCAAGCGGGCGAAGGAAAAGATGCTCCGCGAGAAGCACGAGCGGAGCGAGAAGAAGGAGCTACGGAAGCCGCTTAGATTCTAGGGGGGGCTGAGCGAGACGTCGTCGAGGAAGAACGCGGGGCCGGGGCGGGAGCCGAACGCGACGAATCCCCACCACGTGACCTTGGCCAACGGATCCGTGACGGCCAGGTCTACGTAGCGGAGGACCCGGCCGCCGGGGAGCGTGACCGAAAGTGAATACGTCGCGGCCCCGACCGCGTACCGGATCTCGACCTGGAGCCACGCGTCCGCCGGAAGCGGGTCCAGCCGCTTCCCGTTCGCCTGCAGTACCCCATCGCCGTCCACGCTCAGCGACGGACCCGTGCGGTACCAGCGGTCACCGCTGGGGGTCGTCCCATCGCGCCACTCGTGGTTGAACCGGGCCCCCGGCGTGAGCCGGACCGCGAACCGGCCGGCGAGGTCGCCGGAGTCATAGGCGCATGGGAAGACCACGTGGGGATTCCAGTCATGCTCCTGCGGCTGTTTCTCGGATTTGAAGAACTTGAGCGACCGCTTCCCCGCAGCCGCGGTCTCATCGGTCACCCGCGCGGTGGCGCCGTCATCCTCGTTGACCTCGACGCCACCGGGCTTCGCGCCCGGCTCGGCATCCTCGAAGTCCTCGCCGACGGGGAGCACGGCCTTCTTCCCCGCCGGCCAGGCCACCGGGGCCTCGGGGACGAGCACACGGGTCCGCCGGCCCGCCTTCGAGTAATCGAAGGGCTCGAACCCGATCCTCGAGGCCGGTGACCCGGGGTTGAGCCGGAAGTCGCCGTTCGCGGGGTCCCGGAACTCCGGGTCCGCCACCACCGAGTGCCGGTCGAACCCGCGCGCCCTCCACTCCTGCCAGCTCGTACCCCGCATCGGGCCCGCAGGGGCGCCCGCGGACCCGGACGGGCCCGTTGTGTCCCAGTACAGGTTCCGGTCGATGTCGAACCCCGTCCCGGACCAGTTGCTCGCGAGAAGCGGGGAGCCGTCGGCCACCACGATGTTCCTCGTGAATGTGAACGACCGGTGGTTCTCGGCCCGGGTGCGCATCAACTGCGATTCGCGGTTGAGCGCGAAGATGTTGTTGCGCACGATGTTGTCCCTGCCGTAGTGCTGGTGAAACCCCGCGCTCTTGCACCCGTAGACGAGGTTGCGCTCCGCCACGATCCCGGTGGAGCCCTCGTCGAAGTAGATCCCCCATCCCCCGTACTCGAACGAGACGATGTCGCGGAAGATGTTGTCCGCGACCGTCGTCCCGGGCGAGACGCCCAGCGTGTAGATGCCTCCCATGTCGGAGAGAACGCCCTGGCCGAGGGTGTGGACAAGGTTGCCCGCGATCGTGTTGTGGTGCGCGTCGCTCGCGGCGTACCCCCACGACCAGCCCACCGAGATCCCCGTGTAGTAGAAGTCGTAGATCGCGTTGTGCTCGACCGTGTTGTGCGGCGAGTGGCCGATCAACACCCCGCAGGCCGCCGGGTGCATCCGTCCGCCGTGCGCGATCGCGCAGTCGCGGATCGTCGTCCAGCCCGTGACCGCCCCGGGATCCCGCGACCGGTCGTCCCAGAACGCCCCGACCTTGACGCCGCCCGCGCCGAGGTCGTGGAGAACGCATCCGTCGATCACGACGCCGCGGCATCCCTCGCGCACGCAGACCGCGTACTCCCCGACGCGAGCCACCGTGCAGTCCTTGAACGTGACATCCCGGGCGCCGGTCAGCTCGACCGCGCCGCCGAGCGCGGACTCGGCCTGGCCGCACGAATACCCGCCGGCCGGGACGTTCCAATTCGCGTGCTCGAACCCCAACCCGCGCAGTTCGATGTCGTGGACCCGGGCCCGGTCCGCGAGCCCGCCCCGGAACTCGACCAGCCGATCCAGCCGGGGCGCGACCACGACGGCGGTCTCCGGCGACTCGCCCGGCATCGGGAGGTAGACGAGCGTTCCCGCCGGCAGGTCGAGGAACCACTCGCCCGGGACCGAGAGCGCCCCGCGGACGTTCTCGAGCAGGTAGAGATCGCCCCGGCGGAAGTTCGCCCACTCCGGGGACATCGAGGTCGGCCCGGTCAAGGTCACGACCCCCGTCGCCCGGTCCGCGGCCGCGACCCGCATCCGGTTCATGTGCCAGAGGTGGAGCGCACAGACCTCGACCTCGGCCGGAACGAGATCCGCCGGCAGGTCTTCGGCGAACGCCCGGAACCGGTCGTATCCCTTGGCCTTCGCCCCGGGGGTTGGGGGCAGTCCGGCGGCGACGTGGAAGTAGCCGTCCTTGGGGACCCGGGGCCGGAACCGGCGGGTGCCGTCGACCCAGAGCTGGCTGAAGGCCCACGGCGCTTCCAGCTTCGCCTCCCACCGCCCGCCCGCCGTCAGGTTCCAGCCCCTGATCCTGACTCCCCCGCTCAGGACCGGCTTCTCGCCCGGATACGCGGCGTAGGTGACCGCGGCCTTCGCGGCCCCGGAATCCGGGGGCTCGAAGACTATGGGGCCGGCGAGGGTGTAGGTACCGCCGCGGACGAGGACCGTGACCCCCTTCCCCTTCGTCTTGAGATCGCGCACCGCCCGCCGCGCCCGGTCAACGGTGGCGAACGGCCCGTCGGTGCCCGCCGCGTTCGGCGCCTCCAGCCTCCCCGACCAACTGTCGTTCCCCGCCGTCGCGACGAAGAAATCCGCCCGGGGCGCGGCCGCTAGTGCGGTCACCGCGAGAAGCAGGGCGGCGACCAGATCAGCCGCTCCATCCCGCGATCCGGTGCAGGCGTGCCATGGAAGTAATCGTACTCCTTCCGGCCGCGGTCGCGTGCTACGATGACCGAACCGATGGCACAGTCGTGAAAGCGCTTCCGCCCGATCTCGCCTTCTACGTCCACTCCGGCCGGCACGGCCGCATGACCGTCGTGGACCTCTACCGGCGCGCCGAGAAGGTGAGCTGGCTCGTGATAGGCCACCTCGTCATGCGAGTCGGGGAGGCCCGGCTCCGGGTCGGCGGCATCGGGGGCGTGGGCACGGCCAGGGAGCACCGGCACAAGGGCTACGCCGCCCTCTGCATGCTGAAGGCGCTCGAGGTCATGGAGGCGGAGGGCTTCCATCTCTCCGCGCTCTTCGGCATCCCGAACTTCTACCACCGCTGGGGCTACGCGCGGGCGGTCCCCGAGCCGCGGCTCAAGTTCGCGACCGACAGCGCGGCGCTAGCGAAGGTTCCGGCCGGATACCGGATCGTCCCCTTCAACCGCACCCGGCACGGGCCCCAAGTCCTCGCCCTCTACGAGGCGAACCAGTGCCTGCGCACCCTCTCGGCCGTGCGGCCGGCTCCCGGGCACTGGCGCGGGTTCTGGCTGGCGTCGTCGTGGTTTCGGAGATCGGAGGCCTTCGTCGTCGTCCGGGGCGGCCACGTCGAGGGCTACGGCGTCAACGACCAGGACCGGAAGGCCATGATCGTGACCGAGGCCGGGTACCGCAGCCCCGCGGTCTTCCCCGCGATCACGGCCGAGTTCGCCCGCCGCGCCAGGGCGCGGCGCGTCCCCGAGATGACGCTCCACCTGCCGCCGGACCACGCCTACGCCCGGTACCTGCGCCGGTTTGGGCTCGACGTGGTCGTCCATTACTGGCGGAGCGGCGATGGAACGGCACGGATCATGCTCCTGGACAGGACCTTCCGCGACTGCGAGGGCGAGCTCACCCGGCGGCTCCGCGCCTCGGCTCTCGCCCGGGCCCGGTTCGCGGTCCGGATCGGATGCGAGCTGGGCGAGGTGCGGCTGGCCGCGCAGGGCGGCCGGGTCCGCGTCCGGCCCGGAACCGGCGGAATGCGGGTGACGGTTCCCCAGCCCATCCTGACCCAGCTCCTGATCGGCTATCGCACCGTGGATGACGCGATGACCGAGCCCGGAGTCAGGATTCCGCGCGAGGCGGTCGATCCCCTCTCCGCCCTGTTTCCGCCCGCGCTCCCGTACTGCCTGCCGGCCGACCGGTTCTAGAGCACACACCGCGCCCTCGCCGCCGCCCCTGCCCTGAGCGAGTCCTCGAGTCGAAGGGTGCGGGCTACTCCCCCTCGGCCTTGCCGTTCCCCGGGTTCTCGGCCGGGGGATGGCCGGGAACGGTCCTGGTCTCGGGGACCGGTGACGTCGTCTCGGGCGTGGCCGGCTTCTCCGGCCGGTGGCGGTCCCGCTCCGGCCTCCCGCGGTCCGGCGAAGGCTCCGGTTCCGGCGCGGGCGCGGGTTCCTGGGACGGTGAGGGCTCGGCCGGCGGGGTCGTGGAAACGGGCGTCTTCTCCCCCGGCGTTGCCGGCTTCCGCGGCTTCCGGTCCTTCTGCGGAGGCTTCTCCGCGTTGACGGGCGTATTCGGCGGATTCCCCGCATCGACCGGCGTCTCCGGTGACACGGATCCCGGCTGGGCGGGCTCGACCCTCCGCCGCCCCGGCGGCAACGGCTCCTCCACCCGCACCGGAGGAGGATAGACGGCTCGCGGCCTCACGGTCCGCGGCGGCGGGATCGTGTCCACGGGAGACCAGTAGGCCGGCTCCGGCGCGGCGGCCGCCGGCCTTCCCGCGATCTCGATCTCGACGCCGTCCAGCCACATCTTCTCGTAGTCGCCCCGGTTCTCCACGGTGAGCGAGAGCTTGAACTTGCGGCCCGGCGCGATCGTGCCGCCCAGCGCCTCGGCCGGGATCGCGAGCTCCCAGACGTAGAACCACTGGTCGATGAACGAGGCCACGGCGCCCGACCACTGCCCCTGCGCGGGAGGGACCGCGAAGAGGACGGGCCGCCCCTCGTCGTCCTTCTTCCCACTCGCCACCAGCCCGGTCGCCGCCCGGCACTTCCAGTCGTCGACGCGGACGCCAAGCCGGTGCAGTTCCCCCCACGTGGCCGGATCCCACGCCAGCGGCTTCCCCCTGCCGGCGATCGTGAAATCGTACGCCCGCACCGCGATCCAGAGGTTGGCGTCGTCCCAGCCCAGGAAGATGTCCCCGAACGGCAGGAGCGGCGTCTCGGTCTGGACCAGGTCCCGCGGCACCGGCGCCGACTTGTCCCAGTCGCCGAGCTTGCCGTCGGCCACGAGCCCCGCCTGCCGGGGCACGCCGACCGTGTGATCGGGCATGGCCGGCGGCCGTGCCGCCGCATGCACGCGCTCGGCTTCCCGCTCCGCCGGCACGAGCGCGGCGAGGAAGTCCGCGTACGGCTCGTCGTGGATGTCCACCAGCCCCATGTTGTAGTCCTCGCCGTCGCCGCGCCCGTAGGTCGGCTCGTCGCACCACTGGAACCAGTGCCAGCCGACGACGAACGGGAAGCCCGCGAGCTGGCGCACCTGGGCGGCCGCCGCTTGTCCCCGCTGGACCTGCGTGTCCACGAGCGTGAACTCGCCGCCGTGGTTCCGGTTTCCGCTCCGGTTCTGGCGCGCGGTGGCGTAGAACTCGCCCACGACGACCGGGCATCCCGAGAGCTCGTAGAGCGTCTGGAAGTAGCACGGCGAGACCCAGCCGTCCGTGGTCTTCGCCTCGTAGTTCGTCGAGACCGCGTCGAGCGCGCCGCGGGCCGCCCGCGCCACGGCCTGCGGGTAGAACTGCCGGTACCGGTCGCCCAGGACGAGGCAACCGGGGTCGATCTCGCGCAGGACCCCGGCGCAGACCTCGAAGTACTTGCGGGCCGTCTCGAACGTCCACGCGTCGATGACGCGGTGGCCCCGGCCCGGCCGCGTCCCCGTCGCCGTCGCCGTGAGCAGTCCGTCCCAGTTCTTCGCGGTCGTTTCGAAATCCCTCAGGAAGGCCTTCCAGTCGTTCCGGTACAGGCCCTTGAGCGTCGCGACGACCTTGTGCTTGCCGGGCGCCTCGGATCCCCAGCCCAGCGCGATCCCGAGCAGCCACTCGTCCCCCCACCCGAACTCGTTGTCGAGGAAGTACCCGACGAGATTGGGGTCGCCGCGGTACGTGGCCGTGAGATCCACCGCGAGCTTCCGTATCTTCCTGGCGAAATCCGGGTCCCAGTGATCCACCCACGGCGCCCCCGCCTGGATCCCGAGGTGCAGGACCGGCGTGTACGGCCAGCCCGCCTTCTCGACGCCGGAGTAGGACCAGCCCGCGACCGTGTTGAACCCCCAGAGGTCGAGCCGCTTGAGCGTCCGGGCCTGCCAGTCCGCGTAGCTCTCGCGGCGGCGCAGGGCGAACGAGTACTCCGGCCTGCCGGCCTGGAACTCCTTCGCCTCCACTCCCGGCCCCAGGCAGTCCACGCCCCGCGACAGGAACCGCGTCCCGTCCGCGCGCTTGAACCACCAGACGCCGTCGTGGACCGCGACCCGCCATCCGGAGGCGAAGGATGCGCCTGCGGCGCCCAGGAGGCATACGACAGAGAGGAAGCGAACTGCCCTGCGGGTCACATCACCAACGATTATAGACCGACCGGGCTACTTCGCTCCCGGTCTCACCACCACCTTGAGCGTCTCGTTCACCCCGCCACCAATGACACGCACGATGTAGACACCGCGGGCCACCGGGAACTCGTCCTCGGTCTTTCCGTCCCACACCGCCTGCCACTGGCCGTCACCCACCGACACTACGCTCCGGATCGTCCGCACCAGCTTCCCTGACGCCGTGTAGACCTTGACCGCTATCGGGGCATTCGTCAGCGGCCGGATACGCGCGATCACGACCTCGCCATTCCAGGGGTTGATCACATTCGCACTCAGCCCCGCTCCCGTCCCGGCCAGTTGCAGGGGATTCACCGCCTCCACCTCCGCCGTAGCCGAGAGGCCCGCGGACGCCAGCGTCGCCTGCGCCCGGTTCATCACCGGAGTGCTCCCGACGGTCCAGCTCACCCGGGCTACCCCTCCCCCGTCCGTCATCGCGTTCATGGACGAGAGCCAGCCCCCGCCCTCAACCACGGCGAAGCTCACGATGCTTCCGCCCACCCCCTGCCCGCACGCGTCCACCACCGTGGCCGCAAGGCCCACCGCCGTGCCCTCGTTGGCTTGACCAGCGGCAGCCGCAAGGCTCAGCGCCGCGGGAAGCCCCGTCACGCTCACGAGATTCGACATCCCGTTAGCCGATAGCCACCGCCCGGACACGTCCTCCCATCCCGCCACCCACGCACCAGCTCCGCCGGTACCGCAGAACGTCCGCGTGAGCTGGCTCCACGTGAACGAAGCCGCCGTACCCGGGCTCAGCCCGACCGGCAGGCTCAAGGCATCCAACGACGGCCAGAGCACCCCGCCCGCAACCGATCTCCCAACTGCCGTGACCGTGAACCCGACCTCTCCCGTGTTCCGCACCACGAGCGTGGCGTACACGGTCGACCCCATCACCACGGTGGCAGGTGCTAACTGAAGACTCTGGATCGCGAGCACCGCCGGCCGCCGCACGAGTATAGTGACTGGCGCGCTCCCGGAAACGACCGCAGCGCAACTGTACCCGGTGGCGGAGAGAACGAGATTTGCCCGCCCCGAGCCCGACGCCGAGAGCGTCCAGGTGAAGGTCGCCGTCGCCCCAGGCCCCAGGCCCAGAGGCCCAGCCGGAACCGGTCCCCCAATCAGCGCGGCCGCCGCGGTTCCGCCCGACTGGATCCACCGTGGCGACACGCCCGTCGCCCCGTTAACCCCCGTGTTCGTCACCGTGAGCATGACATCCACCCACCCTCCGCTGAAGACCGTCCCCGAAACGCTCGCGCTGGCCGACGCCGCCAGCGCAGCCCGCGGCGTGACAGTAATCGTGTTCGACCCCACAGGTGCCGCAGTCACGGGCGCACCACTCCGCGCGTCCAGCCCCGTCAACGTCGCCGCGAACTCGAGCGTCCCCAGGGCAGTCGCCGAGTACGTCCATGTCATCGTCGCGGACCCGCCACCCGCCAGACTCCCCACGGACGCCGGGGACGAGACCGGCGCCGCCGACCCCGCCACTGCCGCGGCCACGCCCGTGACGTTCGTCGCCGGCACCTGGCCCGTGTTCGTCACGGTCAGGGACACCGATACCAGCGTCGCCTCGCACACGGGGTCCGGCGACACCGTGATAGCGCTGACCGCCAGCGCCGCCGGTGTCCCCAGGTCCACGGCCACGGTCTTCCCCGCCGTGAACCCGTAACACGCATCGGTTCCCGTCACCGACATCGTGAACGCCGCTCTCCCCCATCCCGATACCGACCACGTCCACGAGAAAGCCGTCCCGCTCCCCACCCCGAGGGTGAGCCCGGATGACGGCCCCTGCTCGATCACGACCGGCGCCCCCGCTGGCCAGACGGTCACAGAGGGCATCGCAAGATCGGCCGGCAGTCCTCCCGTGTTCGTGACCGCAAGAGCCACGGTCAGCCACTGCCCCGCCGGCACGGGCGGACCCGAAGGTCCCGACCCTGCCGCCGCCAGCACCGCCGGCGCCACGATCAGGACAGTACCCGACACAATCGGCCCCGTCCCGATCGGCCACCCCGCGTTCCCGTCCGTCCCCGTCGCCGTCCCCGTGAACGCAATCGTTCCTGCCGTCGCCGGTAGGTACGTCCATGTGAACGTCGCCTCCGCTCCCCCCATCAACGTCGTTCCGGCAACAGCCCGGGACACTATCGCCGCACTGCCCGTGCCGTCCAACATCGGCGTCGCGGACGGCGCCACCGCCACCGCCTTTGCCTCGCCGGTGTTGAGCACGTCCATGGTCACCGTCAGCGGCCACCCCACGCACCCCGCGGCCGGTACAGTTAGCGTAGCCGACAGCCCCGCCGGCGCCTGCACCACCACGATTGCCGTATCCGTCTCCATCAGCGGCACTCCCCATCCCGTGTCAGTACCCGTCACCGTCACCGTGAATGCCACTTCCCCGACTCCCGTCGCCGCAGTCGTCCACCGGAACACGGTCGTCGAGTCCATCTCCAAGTCCAGCGCCCCGGGCGGGATCGGTCCCAGAAGCCCGGAAATCAGCCCAGACCCGGAAGCCGTCATCGTTGCCGCAATCCCGGTGGCCGGGAAGTTGCACCATGGATTCGCCACCTGCGCATTCACCGTGAAGGCCTGCCCCATGCTCACCGATGGGGGACGCGTGACTACAACCGTGAGGCCCGAAGATGTGGG
>Ga0315281_10011225_pt1 | contig 12281 bp, 18 predicted proteins | sample YL17G07_0_MG_FD_204540 | JGI IMG/M metagenome (GOLD analysis project Ga0315281, IMG submission 204540) | Sediment microbial communities from Yellowstone Lake, YNP, Wyoming, USA - YL17G07_0 | ecosystem: Environmental > Aquatic > Freshwater > Lake > Sediment | place: USA: Wyoming | collected... | reverse complement strand
GTGCTTTTCAACTATGACACGGATCTGATATATCGATTTTCGGAATAAGGCATATATGACGTCGTCAGATATAATAGACCTGTACACTTGCATAACAAAAGAACAGTTCAACAGAACTACAAATAAAGTTTGGATGTGTAAGGAACTTGACAATATCAAATCAACGTGCATTTGAAGTCTGCTTGCCTATGATAGCGATAGAGCCGCATAACGACTTTATTGAAACGCTTCCCGCCGAAGGCTTCCAGAAAATCGTGCTGGAAGCGGTTGATGAAACCCTCTCTTTACATGGGGAGAAGGCAAAGAAATCAATCTGTTCCAAGCTGAAGGAGGATTTCGGAATAACCAAACAGGATATCCCTATTGAGGTCGAGAAGTTTACCGCAGCTCTGGAGGAAATTGTTGGGCCGGGGGCGAAACTACTCGAAATTGAAATAATGAAACGCCTCTATAAGAAAATCGGACCAAACTTCAAATACTCTCCAAGACAGAAAAACCTGACATTCGCAGAATATCTGACAGCAACTCGAGTTTTCTTGTCCATGCAGAGTTCTGCAAGGAAGCCCATGCCAAACGAATACTATGAGTATAAATTCTGCTAGGAATCATGTGACTCTATGCCTGTAATGTTGGAGCGTACCGAGCGCAGGTTGATGAGAACTGAGAGATTATGATTAGATTGGCGATGTGCACGAGGTACACGTGGATCGATTCTTCTTGTTTGACATCATCTTGTAATAGGAAATCCTCGAAAGATATAGATCTGGCGCGATTGGATCTGGGTTTCCTCCGCAATCCATAAAAGCTGAAGAATATGATGTAGTAAACGAAGTCTTATGGATGATTTGAAGCCTATAGATTACAAGATTCTGTGGGAATTGATCAAGAATAGTCGAAGAAGCGACCGGCAATTGGCTAGAGTTCTGCATATTTCCCAACCAACTGTAACTAGGAGGAGGGCTCTTCTTGAAAAGAAGCTAATTGACGGTTACACCGCTATTCCGAAGTGGAAAAACATTGGATACGAGATCTTTGCAATCACATTTACAAAGATCAAAGCCGACATTGCGTCAGAAGAGAAGTATGAGGGTACGAGGAAAAAGGGATTACAATGGTTGATGAAACAGTCGAACATCATTATGGCTGGCTCATGTCGAGGAAGTGGAGTAGATTCCTTTATGATTTCACTTCACAAGAGCTATTCAGACTATGATGACTTCATGCGCAATCAAAGACTTGAACTAGGAGACTTCATAACTGATGTTCAGTCTGTTCTTGTAAATCTCACCGGGAAAGAGCTTCTGAAGCCTCTAGATCTTAGATATCTGGCAGAAAGCAAATAGACGCGTACACTCTTCCCAGTCAACCTTGGGCGTGCTTGAAGTTCAGTGCAGTCATTGCAAGTCGGGAAGAGCGTGTACTGGTCGCCTGAGCTTCCGTAAGAAAAGGCTGGTTACGCGCGCTACGTGAGACGTATTAGCAGTTGAATAGAATCCAATAACACGCGAATTCTATTGTGCACAGATCTCAGAAGACACGGTTAGATTTTCGATAGTCAACGTTGTCGGGGATGATGGTCTCAGTTCTCTGACACGGTCCTCAACGATTGCGTGTATCTTTGCTCTCACACTTTCATCATGCGAGATAGGTATTCTTGCTATCCTAGTGGCAAGTTTGGGGTCTCCGAGAGCTTTCCTGGTCCAGTTCTGGAAGTCTTTTCTTGGAAGATGGAACAGTATGCTTTCCAGCTTCACGGACTTTATTTTCTCGAGGAAGTCGATGAGACTCGATGCGTTTTCTCCGGTTGGTTTTCCAATAGCTTCGTAGAAATAGAATGACTCTTGATCATTCAGCGTCCTTAGCACTTCGGTAGCTTCCGGTTTAGGTTCTTCATGTTGTTGTCTTCGAGTCTTCGTCTTCTTCTGTTGTTTGGCAGGCATGGTAGATCGTGCTTGTAGTATTCGAAGAAGGAAATAATGTTTGTTAACTCTAGATCCAATTCCAGAATACTGATCAATAATTATGAAGACTTGATCGTTAATAAGTCGATTTCGTCAATTCCTGAAAACAGGAATACTGCACGCCAGAGAAATAAACCTGCGTATGAAGTGCGCGTTGCCCGAGTGCTTCTTCGCACTAGGTCTCTTGATCATCGGATGCTACCAGTGGGTTAGTGATCGTGAATAACTGAGTACTGGTGAATGAAGGTTCGAGAGACCTCTTCCTTCTGTGCTTCCCATTGCTTCTCTTCTGCTTGGCTTTCTTCCTTGAAGCTTCGGAATATCCCTTTTTGAACGCTGCTATTGCCATGGCTCCCATTGAACGATTGCAGACCCTGCAGATTGGGCGCAGATTGTTTATTTCCCATTTCCGGCCTTTGGCAAATGGCTTATTATGGCCAACTTCAAAGGTCGTGAATGAAATTGGTTTCTCACAAACATAGCATTTGCCCGTCATTTTCGACCCAATATGCTTCAGCCAAACGCTTTCTCTGACTGCCTTTGGACATGTCGTTTTCCTATTCGATCTGGGAGCAGGTAGCATATCGAATGATGGATTGCGGGGTTCTAACAGAGGGTTTCGTGTGGGCAATTTTGACCAAATATGATGTCGGTTCTTTTGTTAAAAGGATTGTTTCGTACTGATCTGTATTCGAGTTAAGTTGCACAAGCATAGATCGGCTGCTGATTCGGCTCATGACAATCACGGCTTTTGTCGTCTAAGCCCTGAGATTAGAATTGATAGGACTAATGCGATCAAGATGACTATCGCACTTATCTCGGCTGTTGTGACAATGCTCTGGTTCGCACTTTGCTTGACGGCAATGCCGACCAGGGCCCATACAAGGACAAGGCTGTACGCGATATCCCTTCTTGTAAATATGACCAACAACGTGATAATCAAGGCGACTGCAATGACGAGAATAGCCCATGTGACGCTGCTGAGGCCGAATCCGTCCCAGTTCATAGATACTAATGCGGCGGCAACATCAGCAATGGATGCTACGGTAATCCAGCCTAAGTAGACGCTGAAGGGTAGATGAACGCTCAACTTCTCTTTCAATGAAGCATTCGATTTGCCGATGTTCAAACGCAGATAGGTCGTAATCAAAGTTGCTAAAAGCGCAAACATTGGGAGAACAGACAGAGTGATGTATCCATACTGCCAGAGAAAGAGCCATACAACGTTAAAGACGCAGCTCAACACAAAAAGAACGCCAACTTCCTTTTGAAACGCCTTTTGCTTTTGACTGGGGAACGCCTGAAAAACAACGTAGACCAACAGCAGAATGTAAATCAAACCCCAAATAGCGAAAACGTAGCCTGCAGGTGTCACTAAAGTCGGGTACAAATCAGAGATTTCACCACTATTCTTGCCGTTGAGCATTGACGTGTTAGCTAACGTATTTACTATAATAGTGATCAAAAACGCGGCAGCATTTGCCCATCGCATTAGGAGAGCAACTTCTGATTCTGTCAAGTTACAGCCCACAAAATGGGTTTCTTCGCAAACATATATAAAACTTCAAACGTTTGCGGGGTTCAGATTTTGCCTGCGTGTGCTAGTTTTTCGCAAAAGAGAGATAGACTTTATGCGCCTGAGTTTTTATTTGAAACGCCAGGCTCTTGTTTGAAATGAAGGGGGCTCTGGCTTAGACAATAGCGCGCGCTCCGGTAACGTGTGCTACGCGGTTTGAGAAGAATGGTGAGCTTACGGTGGTGGTGGCGGCGGTGGGCTTTCCTTCTCAAGCTTACTAAATCTGACTGAGAAGATTATGCATCCAAAGCCCAGTCCCACTAGAAACATTCCCATGCCAAGGAAGGCAGCAAAAAGCTGCGCTGGAGAGTAGGGCGAAATGGCAGATGCGACTATTCCGAGCAGAAGGCACATAAGACCGAGTCTCAGAAGCATCGTCGAGTCTTTTGGTTTCGCTTTCATTGCATAGACCTCTTCTAACTGAACAATCTTGGAGCATCGATATTTAAAAGCTCGCACTGAGGCTCACGGTGTTTAGTATTGGCGCGTGCGATATAGCTCGAAAGTGCTTAGTGCATGCGTTCTAAAGCCCCTTCCATCCCATCGATGGCGGCTCAACGTCCATTTGCCAAAAGAGCGCTATCAGCTCGCCTCTATGATGAACTTCCTCTTCGAATACGTGGATTAGAACATCCTCAGCTGTGATCTTAATGGTCTTGCCGTCATCAGCCTTGATCGAATACGTCTTACTGAGTCCCTTTCTTGGCAATGAGTCAAGGTAATCCTGCATCCGTTTCTCAACGTGTTCCATGTAAGCTCTGACTTGCTCAAAGGTTTCGTATTCGTCGTATTCTCTCTTTGAATGGAGGTTTTGTCCCTGCAAGAAATCCAACCAGTAGTCTACTGCGCCCAGAGTATGGACAAATATGTTCCTAATTGAGTGAAAACTCGCTTCCCTATTCTTAATGAATTCTTCCCAAGATAGCCTGGTGAAGCTCTCGAAATATCTATGCCTGACATTCTCATTGTATTCCAAGAGTTCTCTGACATCAACCATTATTGACACCACAAGCATCATGATAGTCCAATTCGCTATTAAAACTATCACGTTGATGTTTCAGCGGATCGTTTTCCCAGCAGGCGAAGCACGCACGCCTTGTATTTGGGGGAGATTCCGGCAGTTTACTAGGCACGTACTTAACACGCAGTAGATGAAGGTGAACAAGAACTGAGATGCCCTGCAATGGTAGGGCTTGTTAAGCTCCAGGAGCTCGGTTCGACCTTCAATTGACAATGTTTAAATTCTGTAGCACATTTGTTTGTAGAGTTTTCCGGGACTGGCTTTGCTTACAATAAGACCTTTCCGAAAAGGGTTCGACGAAGAAATCTACGTCAGAATCTTCAACGCGTCATTCTCGGATTACGACGACATAAGAAGCGTGACTCTTCAAGAAGCAAGGACACTAGAGGATGCTCCAAGTTATAACCTTGATGGACTCTTGATAGCTGAATGGAACGGCAAAGCGGTAGGAATGGTGCAGGCATTTGTTGACAAGTTTAGAGAAGAGAAGAAAGGCTTCATTCAATCGCTTGCGGTTCTGCCGGAATTCAGACACAGGGGAATAGCTAGAAAGCTCGTATCGAATGCGATTGCACGCCTCAAAGAGAGAGGAATGAAGGTGGCTTCTGCTTGGGCGCAAACTGACAGAATCGCCTGTGTGCATCTCTATGAGAGCTTTGGTTTTGTTTGCGTGCGAGCGACAAGTCTGATGAAAGGAAGTCTAGCTGATATTCAGTCAGATATGGAAGAAACAGAGTCTACTAGCTTGAGAGAAGCCCGAATAAGAGAGGACGAAGACATTGCATTGATTAACAAGCTTGACAATGAAGCTTTCAGAGAGCACTTCAACTACAGGCCTGTGACTGTTGAGGAAACCCGATATATGCTGCTGGAAATGCCGTGGTATCAACACAAGAAGGCGTGGTTCACAGTCATTGACAACAAGCCCGTCGGCTATGTTGTCGCAGGAATTGATGTAGGGTTAAACAAAGAAAAACGTGTCAGATGTGGCTGGGTTTTGGACATTGGCGTTTTGAAGCCCTACAGGAGAAGAGGTGTAGGTTCAACTTTGATGCTTCAAGCGATGCGCTACCTAAAATCGAAGCGAATGGTGAATGCGTTGCTTTATGTGGATGATCAGAATCCCACGTGTGCAATAAAACTCTATGAGAAAGTTGGTTTCGAAGTCTATCACAAGAGTGGTGTCTACGAGTTGCTACTTTCGTGAGCCTTTTCTGCAGAGACTCGAAGAGTTAAGAGGCCCTGACAGAAGCACGCTCGTTGTGAACGAAGTGCTATTAGCAAATGATATCTTATCTTGCCATGAAATTCAGGAAAGGACAAACGTTGATGAGACGAGGTAGCTCGTGTTCGGATGGTTCTGTGAATAGAGGTACCTATTATAAAGAGAAGCTTTCAGCACGCAGGCTTCTCCGATGCTACGGGATCGCTCCTCCTAGGATTAAGCAGTATCTTAACGCGGAAATCGAGTTTGTTATTTCCAATCTTCAACCTACCGATTTGGCTCTCGAACTCGGATGTGGCTATGGTAGAGTTATGAAACCAGTGTCAAAGCATGTTTCATGGATAGTAGGAAATGACATTTCAAGGGAGAACTTGGAACTTGCCAAGTCATACATGGGAAGCCGTCAAGACTATGGATTGTTCTTGATGGATGCATCTCGGATGTCGTTCCGCACGGGTGTTTTTGACGCTGTGTTCTGCATTCAGAACGGAATATCTGCTTTTGGTGTTGCCAGCAAACGACTAGTTGCAGAGGCTATAAGAGTGACAAAGAATGATGGCGGCATCCTTTTTTCTAGCTATTCTCCAAAAATCTGGAAAGCTCGAATAGACTGGTTTAGAGAACAATCGCGGCTTGGCCTAATTGGAGAAATAGACGACGAGAAAACTCACGATGGCGCAATTGTGTGCAAAGATGGTTTTGAAGCAAACACTGTTAGTGGCAAACAACTAATCGACCTATTCAATGAGTTCGGACTAGATGCACTTATCACTGAAGTGGACGAATCAAGCGTTTTCTGTAAGGTAATTAAGCAAGTTGGAACGAGCAGTGGTAACACTTGAATATTGATATCCTACACAAAGGCTTAAGCTCAAAGAGCTCGCTGAATGGAGTCGAATTTGAACTTTCTAGTGTTGCGCAAAAGTTACATATCAAGCCACTCTAGGTTTCTTCTGCATGTCTCAAATCTATGAATTCCTGATCTACGGAGTGCTGCTTGGTCTGGCTCAAGGACTAACTCCTGGACCGTTAATTACTCTGATTTTTTCTGAAACTCTGAAATACGGGAAAAGAGAGGGTATCAAAATAGCACTCTCGCCTTTAATCACTGATTCTATAATTGTCTCGCTCTCATTGCTGATATTGCCAAACTTGGCAGAATACAACGTCGTTATTGGAATGATCTCGCTGCTTGGTGCTTGCTACTTAATTTATCTGGGCGTCGAGAATCTGAGAATCGAAACTGACAAGTTTGAGGTTGAACCTGCAAAGAAAGACTCTTTAAGACGGGGCATCATTGCGAATCTCCTGAGCCCTCACCCCTACTTGTTTTGGCTTTCAATTGGTGGTCCAACCATCTTGGAGGGCGCCCACGTTCACATTCTAGCAGCAGTCCTTTTCATCGCAGGTGTTTACATAACACTAATAGGATCAAAAACGGCTGTTGCCCTAGTCGTAGACAGGTCCAAGACCATTCTGAAAAGCAGGTACTACGTCTACGCTATTCGAGCCTTAGGCATCGTATTAGTCTTGTTTGCCTTGATCGTCGTAAGAGACGGGTTGGAACTGATTGGCTTATTATGAGTGCGCTATTGTCAGCGCGACTTATTCAAATGGCGTTTACCCCAAGGCTCAGAGGCTTCCTCTTCAGATTCGTATGGACATCCTAGTTCCCGCATGCGTTTTTCGTGTTCCAGACGTTCACCTTCAAGCCATTCGAGAACATCAAAACTCATTTCCACTGGGTCCATGTCCGGATAGCGCTTGACATCAGCTTCATTGGATCGTTTGCGGATTTCCGTTGGCATAAAACGAAATTGTGCAGGAAACCAATATTTGATACTTCACTCGTGTGCATTCAAAGAAGCATTAGGTGGCGTGCGCTATGATTACCATTGAAGGAACAAAGATCAAAGCGAGGATGATTCCAAGAAAAAGGATTGTTTCCTTATGGAAGAAGCTGACTAAGGAACCATTCCCCAAAGTGGCACCTTTTCAGCTAGAGGATAGCGATTTTGACCGTGTTATAGAGCTGATGAAGTGCACAGACGATGAAAGAAGAGAGATAGAAGAATGGGGAAGGGTGCTCTCGGCCAGAGGTACTGATGCATGTGTGTTTAACGCTGATGAATTTGCTGATTTTGATTACATTATACTGATCAGAGAAAACCCTTATCATAGGTTTGGAGAGGTCTTGAAACACGAATTGTCCCACATAGCCAGAGGGGATTTGTAACTCTAGAACCTCGCGCGCGATGATCTGTGCTGTTCACGCGTTTCTCTAAGCGCGCGTCATGCCATTTGTAGGGAGACTGGTGAATAAGCTTGTCTCTGAATGACTAGGTCAGCATGCGCTCTTCAGAGGTACAATAATCGCCGTGAGATGGGTTTCAAGTGATCGTGCATGAACTCTCAATATGAACCTAGGTTTCATAACCAAGATATTCGGAGTTTGGGAAACTTCTGTTCATGCAATCCAAAAGTGAAGACTTCCATGCTGAGGTTGAAGCGTACACTTCTTCGAAGAGACAGCTAAGAAGCTTTGAACTATATGAGGAATATAGCCAAAGAGATATTGCCGAGACAATTCAAGCACGCAAAGATGCCTATGAAAAAGCTGACCTACAAACTCGGGAGGAACTTAAGACAGAAGTTGAAATAGAAGTTGAGAATTTTCAGATATGGTTGGAATTGATCAGAAAACTTCCGCCTTTTGCAGCACACTACCATTCGGTCAGTCTTGAGAGCCTACTTCTAGGTCTGCCAATTGGCGTACGCATCGCACAGCTTTTTGATGTTGTACTGGAAGAACTCGAAAAATAGTGGGACCAAAAAGGAGTCAAGTTCAATAGTGCCTTCCCGCAAAGGGTTTCAAAGAACTGAGACTGGCCTTAGCAGGCTCGAAGAGCGTTCTGCTCGTTCATTTCAGCTTCAAATTGAACAGTCTGATTGGGTTCTTATAGAATGTTTTGTTTTTGAGTTCTTTCTCGAGAGCGCGCGATCGATCAGAGACTGATGGGGAAGAATTGCGGAATATTCAAAGTTGATAGACTCTAAATGTTACGCGCGATGTAGAAAAAGAGTGTGAAATTGGAAGGAACAAAGGACGTTTGAAAGAGGCAGGCTGTGCACGATGTGCGCATAATAGTGTGTAGCATTATATGTAAGAAGAACAAAGAGATAGTAAAATGAGAATAAGAGCAAGATTCCAGAATGTATCTAGAAGAGAGGAATTGAAGCGGAATGAAAAGAGCTAGTAAGAAACTTCGAAAAAGAAAGAGATTCTTGAAGAGGATGAAAAGAAAAGGAAGATGGAAAGAATGAGTGAATGTCTCGACCAGAAAACTGGGATTTGGTTTGACGGGAGTGAGCAAGTTAGTCGTCTCGTCATATAGTGTTGTGGGTATTAGATGCGGCAGTTCTGGTCGATGTTGTGGGAGATGGAAAAATGAAATTGAGTCATAGAGAAAAGAAACTCCAGTTCCATGAAAAAGAGATGAAATATTGGGAACGTCAGCGCAGTCGGTACGAAGCTTTTGGGGAGATGGAGACTTGGCAGAAGGTGCACGATGTACTGTTTGAAAGGATCAAGAAGTTGGAAACCGAAGATCAGGATCAAGAAACGGGGAACGGATTGCATTAATGGTTGAACGCTACTAACGCTGAGCAACGCCCACATTCAAGTTCATTCGGCTCCTATTGAACGGAAACCTTTAAGTGTGTTGTGGGCCTTATTTTTTGTGATAATTGGAAATTTACATTTTCAATTTCAACTTGAAACCAATAGAGGTGATTCTATACGTTCCAAAAAAGGATGTTCGAGATTAAGTGCACTGACTGCGGCAAAACTGCCGTGGTTCCCTTCAAGCCTACGATAGGCAAGCCGGTTTACTGTAGTACATGCTTCTCGAAACACGCGCTCAATCAAAGAGATAATGTCGGTATGAACTCCAGTTTTGACCCGAAACAAGCATGGGCCCGACGAGGAGATAGTTGGCAAGGAAGAAAGGAGGAAGAGCATGCGATCGTTTTCCCAAAGGACTTCTAGCGCCCGCCTAAGAGGTGGTATAGCATGTTAGGAATAAGAAATGTGCCTGAGAGAAACCGTAGCAAATTGGAGATCATAGCGGAGATACTGAGGAAATTGCGTCAACCATCTGGTAAGACGAATATCATGTCTCATTGCAACATGAGCTCCGCACAATCAGGGCAATACTTGAATTATATGGAGTCAGTTGATCTTGTTCGGACAGATGGGATAAGGGGAAAAGTGACGTATCGGAAAACAGAAGCTGGTCGAGATTATCTGGGCCTTTATAATAAGATGGCTTTGCTACTTGATCCAAGCATTTCTGCACCAGCCCTAATTTGACAATGAGCGGCATGGAGCAAAAAAGGATTGGGCAACAGCGGTTGTGCATGGGAGTTTGAGACTAGCATGTGAGGAATGATTTATGAAAATAGTCGAAGGTTGGAGAAGAATAGACAATCAAAGAGGATACATAAATGCGACAACAGAACAGAGTCTTGTTGTTACGAAGAAACAATACGGAGAACACTACTTAGTCCTGCTGTTTCCTAAGATAAGAAATGATCATGAGGGAAGGAAAGTATCACCGGATTTTCCAACTAGATCAAAGGCAGAATCATTTGCTATGGATTGGATGAATAAGCATCCGAGAGGAGTCGATTGAAGAGCGCGCTGATCTGTTCTTTTCTTGACATGCACAAACCAAGTCTTAAGTAGCATTGCGCATACTGTCGTGCACTCCACATAAGGGGGCGGTACTGACCCACATGATGAATACGATCAAGATAGCCGTTAAGTATCCGTCTTTTCCTATGCCAGTGTGTTTGTTGGGGGCGAATGTGGGTGGAAAGCCCACCTTCAATACCATCGCGTGGTTCAACATGGTTGATTTTCAGCCGGATCTGATCGGAATATCTTCGGAGAAAGGTCACCATACAAATAAGGGGATCCATGAGAACAGAACCTTCAGCGTTAACATTCCGTCCACCGACATGGCTGTAATAACAGACTACTGCGGTATTTACTCAGGAGCAGAAGTTGACAAGTCTGATATCTTCGAAGTCTTCTATGGAGAACTTAAGACTGCGCCCATGATCCGGGAATGCCCATTGAACGTAGAATGTAAGCTGAATAGGATAGTGGAATTTCCTCACGATGAATATGTAGTTGGAGAGATTGTCGAGGTACATACCGAGGAGAAATACGTTACCAACCACAAACCTGACATTGAGAAGATTAGTCCATTAGTATTCGACCCCCATAATGGTTATTATTGGAGTCTAGGAGAACGCATCGCAAAAGCCTTTGACATAGGAAAGACTTACAGACCGAAACCGAAATGAAAAATCGCTCGCAACTGAGCCTACGCATAGCAGCAACTTCAATTTTCTAAATTCTGAATTAGATGGAATTTTGGAATTCTCTCTTAGTCTTGGTTAAAACTTAGACTTTAGAATTTCGAATTTATCCGTTACCTTGATTGATGATGATGTGAATAAGAGTAGTGGTTGGATAGTGCATCAGTAACAGCGAGACTTGAGAGAACAAAGAGATTCGAAGGAGATAGGCTTCGTCTAGTTGCGATGTTGGAAAGAGGTGGATTTTTGCGATCTTGCATGTTGCTTATCTGACTATTTCTTACCCTTAGTATGCTTTGTGGGGAGCGCAACCTGCTTTCTCTGTTTCCTCTTCATTTCCTTAGCTCTTTGTAATTGCTTATGCTGTTCTAGACCTGCAGCTTTCTCTTTCTTGCTTTTTGACATATGTTGACATCTTGTAAAGCATTAAACCTTAATGTTACTTTTAAAAGCATTGGTATTCTTCTTCTGAGGTTTGAAAGAACTGAGAAGTCGCTGAGAGGTAGGCTTCGTTGAGCTCGAAGAGCTCGTTGAGGATATTCCTAGGTTGTCTCAGCATGCTGAGAATAGAACCTATATACAACGATTGTGGACAACTAGATAAGTGGTTTTGTTGTCAGATCAGAACGAAGAGGAACAGAAAGAAGCCCGTCTACCATTGAAAGTCGGGGACGTAATGGTGAGGGAAGTAATCACTGTGGACGAAAATTCCACGGTTAAAGAGGCTGTCGACATCATGAACGAGTTCCAGATAGGCAGTCTTATAGTGTTGGGAAAGGGGAAGGCAATGGGCATCGTAACCGAAAGAGACTTCCTGAGAAGGGTCATTGCAGGAGCAAAGGATGCTGAGAACACTAAGGTTAGGGAGATCATGACGGTCCCACTGGTTGTTGTTGAGCCAAGCATGGATCTGGAAGAAGCTGTGAAACTGATGTTTCAAAGTAAGATAAAGAAATTGGCCGTAGTTGATGGAAAGAAGCTTGTGGGCATAGTAACTCTAACAGACATTGCACGCTTTCAGCCTCAAATGATAAAAATGCTGAAACAGCTTACCACAAAACAGACGGTGCCGAAAAGCATGCAGAAAGTCATTGATTTCTACATTGTCTA
>Ga0315281_10011224_pt1 | contig 12282 bp, 10 predicted proteins | sample YL17G07_0_MG_FD_204540 | JGI IMG/M metagenome (GOLD analysis project Ga0315281, IMG submission 204540) | Sediment microbial communities from Yellowstone Lake, YNP, Wyoming, USA - YL17G07_0 | ecosystem: Environmental > Aquatic > Freshwater > Lake > Sediment | place: USA: Wyoming | collected... | reverse complement strand
GCCGACCGTGCTACGGACCATGACCGCCCGGCTTCAGGGGTTCGTGCCGATGCGGAACGCGCAGCTGAAGACACTGCGAGACGCCTGGCTCGAGCCGGAGCGCTGAGAGTCGGGCGGGGTGCCGCGGGTTCCCCGCGCGTCCGTCGCGCGTCAGGCGAGCCCGATGCCCCCGACCGAGATCGCGAAGCAGGCAGCGATGACGAGCGCGACGAGGACGCCGAGGATGCCGGCTCCCCACATGGCGAAGTCCGGCCGGCCGAGCGACTCGGCTCCGTGACCGGCCGCCTCGGTGTGGCCGTGGTTCGAGGAGTCGGCGTCGGCATGGCCATGGCTGGCGGCCTGGGCATCGGCGTGACCCACGTGGCCCGCGTCGGGCGAGCCGGTCTTCGAGGCGGCGTTGGTGCTCATCAGCTGGGTGTACCTCCGGGCGTCATTGTCGCATCCCGCCGCGTCACGCCGGACGTCGCCAACCGGGTCGTCCCATCCGCCACCAGATGAAGGCGGCCACGCCGGCAGCCACCAGGAGGGCCATCAGCAGGTCGAACGGCTGCAGCGCGTGGCGGATCTCCTGCCAGTTGCTGCCGAGCTGGGTGCCCGCCCAGACGAGCAGGATCGACCAGGGAAGCGCGCCCGCGGTTGAGTAGGCGATGAACCGCCCCAGCGGCATCCGGGCGACCCCGGCCGGGAAGCTGATGAACGTCCGCACCACCGGGAGGAGCCGGCTGAAGAACGCCGTGGCGGCGCCGTACCGGTCGAAGAACCGCTCGGCAAGCTCGATCTCGTGGGGGCGGATCAGCAGGTACTTCCCGTACCGCTCCAGGAAGGGTCGGCCGCCCCACGCCCCGATGGCGTAGCCGATGACCGAGCCGATCGTGTTGCCGGCCGTGGCCACGATCACGACGACCCAGAAATTCCAGGCCGCGTGCGTCAGCGGTTCGACGCTCGACGGGTCCGAGACCAGGAAGCCCGCGTACGGCAGGACGAGTTCCGAGGGGAGCGGGATCATCGCCGACTCGATGCTCATCGCCACCATCACGCCGACGTAGCCGACGGCGCCATAGAGCCCGTTGAGGAACGGGATCACGATCTGGTCGATGAACGCGAGCACGGGCGGGAGCATAGCGGACTATCCTCGACCCGTGACCGCCACGGATGCCAGGTCCGGACCCGCCGGACAGACCGATCCGCTCGTCCTGACCGGCGCCGAGCTGACCATCGCCGGCGTGGAGGCGGTCGCCCGGCACGGCGCGTCGGTGGTCCTGGATCCCGCCGCCAGGGCCAGGATGGCCGAATCCCGGGCGGTCATCGAGCGGCTCGTCGCGGCGGGCGAGATCGTCTACGGCGTCACCACCGGGTTCGGCGCCCTGGCCGGCACGTTCATCGACCCAGCCGACAGCGAGCAGCTGCAGGAGAACCTCCTCGTCAGCCATGCGGTCGGCGTGGGCCCGGCGTTCCCCGACGAGGTGGTCCGGGCGATGCTCCTGCTTCGCGCCAACACGCTCGCGCTGGGGCACTCGGGTTGCCGGCCCGAGATCGTTGATTCGATCCTCGCGCTCCTCCGCTCGGGGATTCACCTGCTCGTCCCCGAACAGGGGAGCGTGGGCGCCTCCGGCGACCTCGCCCCGCTGGCCCACCTGGCGCTGCCGCTCATCGGGCACGGGGAGGTGCGCTTCGGGGGTCGGGCGATGCCGGCCCTGGTCGCCCTTCGGGAGGCTGGGCTCGAGCCGCTTCGGTTGCAGGCCAAGGAGGGCCTGGCGCTCCTCAACGGCACCCAGATGATGTCGGCCCTCGGGGCGCTCTTCCTCGCCGATGCTGATCGGCTCCTGCGGACCGCCAGTGTCGCGGCGGCGCTGAGCGTGGAGGCGGCCCAGGGCACCGATGTCGCCTACGCCGCTGCCTACCAGCTCGCGCGCCCCCACCCGGGCCAGATCCGGGTGGCCGGCCAGCTGCGCCACCTGCTGCGCGACTCGGGCCTGATGCAGGGCCACCATGCCCTCCCGCACAAGGTCCAGGACCCCTACTCGCTGCGCTGCGTCCCGCAGGTCCATGGGGCGGTGGCTGACGCGCTCGAGTATGTGCGGGCCGTCCTCGACGTCGAGATGAACAGCGCGACCGACAACCCGCTCGTCTTCCCCGAGGGCGGCGCGGCGGACGCCGCCGCGGCCGCCACCGGCGGCGGCCTCGTGATCAGCGGCGGCAACTTCCACGGCGAACCGGTCGCCCTGGCGCTCGACTTCGGCAAGCTGGCGATCGCGGAGCTGGCGTCCATCTCCGAGCGGCGGACGGCGCTGCTGATGGACGCCCGGCTGTCCGGCCTGCCTGCCTTCCTCACCGCCCGCAGCGGGCTGGACTCCGGAATGATGCTGCTCCAGTACACGGCGGCAGCGCTCGCCTCGGAGAACAAGGTCCTGGCCCACCCGGCGAGCGCTGACTCGATCCCGACCAGCGCCAACCAGGAGGATCACGTCTCCATGGGGTCCATCGCCGCGCGGCACGCCCGCCAGGTCCTCCAGAACGCCCAGCAGGTCGTGGCGATCGAGCTGCTCTGTGCCGCCCAGGGGCTGGACTTCCGACTGGCGGCGGCCGGACCGGGCGTCACTCCCGGCGCCGGCGTGGCTGAGGCCCATGCGCGCATTCGGGCCGTGATCCGGCACCTCGATCGGGACCGGGAGCAGGGCCATGACATCGCGGCGGCTCTCGACCTCGTCCGCGGTGGGGTCCTCGCCGATCTCGCCGGGACGTAGCGCGTCCCGCCGTACACTCACGGCCATGGCAGACGTGCGCATCCTGGACATCGTGGATGCGGCCGGATTCGCGCTCCTGCCGCCCTGTGCGGACCCCGGCTTCGACCACCGCAGCTGCGACTACTGGGAGGACGCTGACCGCGGCTCGAGGGCGTCCCGCGGCTCGCCCCACGTCGCGGACCGGACCCGCCCCGCGCCGTCCGCCGCGGACCGGCTCGCCGGCAACCCCTTCGCCCCGCTCGACCGATCCCTGACCCCCAACCCGTTCCTCGAACGAGACGAGCCCGAGGCCGAGAACCCCTTCCTGCCCCGACCGGCGCAGCGGCGGGGGTCCCTCGGACTGGACGTTCCCCGGAAGCTGCAGCTCCTCACCCGCGGGATCGGGATCTTCGGTTCCTACGCCAAGGTCCTGCTGGTCGACGAGGCGCCCGCGGCCTACGTCCAGTTCGGGCCCCTGTCGGCGTACCCGCGAGCGCTCCGGCTCCGGGAGCTCTACCCGCAGCTGCCGCAGGCGCCGCTGCCAGCCATCATCACCTGCGTCGCGGTGACGGCCGCCGCCCGCAGCATCGGGCTTGGCCAGCGGCTGGTCCGGGCCGTCTGCGACGACCTCGCCGGCCGGGGCTTCAGCGCCGTCGAGACGTACCCCGAACGGGGAGCGCGGCCGGATGCGACGAGCATGGCCGACCCGCCGTTCTGGGAGCGCATCGGGTTCCGCCGAGTCGTGGAGGACGACCGCTTCCCGGTCTACCGCCTGGAGCTGGAGTGACGGCCGGTCGGCCGCGATCCGCCGGACCGCCTGGAAGCCGCCGGCACCTGCTCGTGGCGCTCAGCCTTGCAATGGTCGCCATGGTGGTCGGGCTCGCCGCGTGCGGGGGCGAGTCCGCCTCTGCGCCCTCGCTCGCAGGCACGCCGGCGACCGTCGCGGGGACCCCGGCGCCCGCGGTTGGCTCCGCCGCACCGCCCGGAGCGGGCCTCAGCGCGGGCTCCCCGGCAGGCCTGCCGGGCGAGACGGCTGCTCCGGATCCTGCCCGAGTCGGTGGGTGGCGTCGCCATCGGTGAGTTCGTCGAGGCCGAGCAGAAAGCCGCCAGCGATCCCTCGCTCGCGCACAGCGCCGGGCGCCTGGCGACGGCCTTTGCCGCCGATCCTGGCGGCGCGAACTGGGTCTATGCTGCGATCGTGGTGCTCCGACCTGGGATCGGAACCGAGGCGTTCTTCCGCGATTGGCGCGACACGTTCGACGCCGGGGCGTGCGAGCGGGCGGGCGGCGTTGCCGGTCACGCCAGCGCCACGCTGGGTGGCCGGACCGTGGAGATCGGGACCTGCGCGAGCAGCGTTCGGACGTACCACACCCTGCTCGTCGATCGCGGGATCCTGGTCTCGATCTCGTCCTTCGGAGACGCCCACTGGGGCCAGCAGCTGATCGAGGGTCTTCGACCATGACGCCGACCGAGCGGTCCGCGAGCGGTCCCGGGTCGACAGCTGCACCCGGAACGGCGACGGCCGAGGGACGACACGGTCCCCGGCCGGTTCGGGCCCCGCGCGGCACACAGCTGTCCTGCCGCGGCTGGCAGCAGGAAGCGGCACTCCGGATGCTCATGAACAACCTCGACCCGGAGGTCGCCGAGAACCCCGACGCGCTCGTCGTGTACGGCGGGACCGGCCGGGCCGCCCGGAGCTGGGCCGCCTTCGACGCCATCGTCGCGGAGCTGCGCCGCCTCGGCGACGATGAGACGCTCCTCGTCCAGTCGGGCAAGCCCGTGGGGGTTCTGCACACCCACCCCTGGGCGCCGCGGGTGCTGATCGCGAACTCGAACCTGGTCGGGCGCTGGGCGAACTGGGAGACGTTCCGGGAGCTGGAGCGGGCCGGCCTCACGATGTACGGCCAGATGACCGCCGGTTCGTGGATCTACATCGGCACCCAGGGGATCCTGCAGGGCACGTACGAGACGTTCGCCGAGCTGGCGCGCCAGCACTTCGGCGGCACGCTGCGAGGTCGCGTCGTGCTTACCGCGGGCCTCGGCGGCATGGGCGGGGCACAGCCGCTGGCCGTGACGATGAACGACGGCGTCGCTCTCTGCGTCGAGGTTGACGAGGCCCGGGCGGCGCGGCGCCACGAGATCGGCTACGTGGACCGCCTGACCAATTCGATCGACGAGGCGCTCGGCTGGGCCCGGGTGGCCGCCGCTGCCGGGGAGCCGCTCTCGATTGCGCTCGTCGGGAACGCCGCCGAGGTCGAGCCCGACCTGGTCCGGCGCGGCGAGCGGTTCGACGTGGTCACGGACCAGACCTCGGCCCACGACGCGCTCGGGGGGTACGTGCCCGCAGGGGTGTCCGTGGCGGACGCGGCCGAGCTGCGCCGGGCGAACCCCGACGAGTACGTCCGCCGCTCGATGGCCTCCATGGCTACCCACGTGCGGGCGATGCTGGCGTTCCAGCGGGCCGGGTCGATCACCTTCGATTACGGCAACAACATCCGGGCCCAGGCGCAGACGGCGGGGGTCGCGAACGCCTTCGACTTCCCGGGCTTCGTGCCGGCCTTCATCCGGCCGCTCTTCTGCGAGGGGAAGGGCCCGTTCCGCTGGGCCGCGCTCTCGGGGGATCCTGCCGACATCCTGCGGACCGACCGGGCGATCCTCGAGCTCTTCCCCGAGAACGCAGGGCTCCGACGCTGGATCGAGATGGCCCAGGCGAAGGTGCCCTTCCAGGGCCTGCCGGCACGGATCTGCTGGCTCGGGCTCGGCGAACGGGCCCGGGCCGGGCTGGAGTTCAACCGGCTGGTCGCCGCCGGTGAGCTGTCGGCGCCCATCGTGATCGGGCGCGACCACCTCGACGCTGGATCCGTCGCCTCGCCCAACCGCGAGACGGAGGCGATGCTCGACGGCTCCGACGCGATCGCGGACTGGCCGCTCCTCAACGCGCTCGTCAACACGGCGGCCGGCGCGACCTGGGTCAGCATCCACCACGGTGGCGGGACGGGGATCGGCTACTCCCAGCATGCCGGCATGGTGGTCGTGGCGGACGGCACGGAGCTCGCGGCCCAGAAGCTGGAACGCGTGCTGACGACCGATCCCGCGATGGGCGTCCTGCGCCACGTCGACGCCGGCTACGAGCGGGCGATCGCGGCGGCCGATGCGCAGGGCATCCGGATCCCGATGCGCGAGCTGGAACGGGACGACGCCGCCGGCTGAGGGCGGGGCGCGCCGGGCGGGCTCGTGTCGCGCGGCCCAAGCTACCGCCGGCGCGTGCCGGCGCGCCGCTCCACCCGGGGCCTGAACCTTCCGGGGCCTGAATATTCCAGGTAGGACTCAGACGGCCGATATCGCGCAGATTCCGGGCGACCACGGCCCCGGACCGCCTGGTCGTGGAGCGTGGCGCCAGGATCGAGGGTCTACTGCATTCGAGCTGCAGGTCCGGGGCCTGCCGGCGCGTCCTGGGCCGTGGTCCCGGCCCGATTGCCCCTCCGTACTCCTTCTCGTACTACGCGAGCGTGTGAGCGATCGGCCGGCTGCGAGTGGAACGCGCTGGAGCCACGATCCGTCGAAGACCGCCGCTCGTCAGGGACGAACCGACGCCCCGGGACCGCGCCGGGCCGTCCGTCTACGCCTCGGGAGCCTGGGGCAGCGGGGCGGGCGCGAGCGACCCTGACTCCGCCTCGGCGACAGGTTCGGGCATCACCCGCAGCGAGCGGAGCGGCCCGACGAGGAGCGGCAGGAAGGCGAACATCCCGCCGACCGCGCCGATCCAGATCGTCTCGCGGAGGCCGATGACCGTGCCCAGGATGCCGCCCAGGATCGTTCCGACCGGGATGGTGCCCCACACGATGAACCGCATGGTGGCGTTCATCCGGCCCTGCATCCGTTCCGGCGTGATCGCCTGGCGAAAGCTCACCTGGTTGATGTTGTAGATGATCCCGGACGCCCCGAATACCACGCCGGAAGCGATCAGGAACGGCACCGGGGCCTCGCGCGGCGCCACTGCCAGGAGCAGGATGGCGGGCCCCGTGGCGAACATCGCCCCGATGATCGCCCAGCCAAGGCCAACCGCCCGGGCCACGCGGGTGCCGACCAGTGCCCCCACCAGCCCCCCGACGTTCCCGAGGCCGAAGATGAGGCCGATGACGCCGGCATCGAGGCCGAGGACTCGGACCATGTAGGGGAAGTACGCCACGAAGGCCATCGTCCCGAAGAGGTTCGACCAGCCGGTCGAAGCGGCGATCGAGCGCAGGTACGGATGGCCGGTCACGTACCGCAGGCCCTCCGCGACCTCTCGCCGCATCCCGCCGCGTGGCCGCCCGTGCTGGTCGACGTGACGGTCTGGGGCCGGCTCGTGCCTGCGGATGCCCAGCACGAAGAGGGCCGAGGCGACGAAGCTGATCGCGTCGGCCGCGATGGCGACCGGAGCCGTGAAGGCGCTGATGACGACGCCCCCGAAGCCCGGCCCGGCGATCTGGGCTGCAGATCGGCTGACCTCAAGCTTGGAGTTGCCGTCCGCGATCTCGTCCCTCTCCACGAGCGACGGCAGGTAGGACTGGTAGGCCACGTCGAAGAAGACGGTCAGGGTGCCGTTGACGAAGCCGACGAGGTAGAGCTGGGGCATCGAGAGGACGCCGAGCTGGTAGGCGATCGGGATGGATGCAAGGCTCACGGCGCGGCCGAGATCCCCGGCGATGAGGACGGGCCGGCGACGGAGCCGGTCGATCCACGCGCCCGCGGGCAGGGCGAACAGGATGAACGGCAGGAATTCGATCGTCCCGAGCAGCCCGAACTCGAATGGGCTCACCTTGAGGATGACGAGGGCCACCAGCGGGATGCCCAGCAGGCTGACCTGCGTCCCGAACTGGCTGATCGTCTCGGCCGTCCAGAGCTTCACGAAGTCCGGGTGGCGAAGGAGGCTGCGTCTGGGCATCGACACGGCGTGCTCCTGGGCGGGAGGCGACGAGGGCCGGGCGTTAGTCTATCGGCGCAGGAGGATTCTGTTGAGGTTCGTCGAGGTCGTACCGAACGTCAGCGAGGGTCGACGGACCGACGTCGTCGACCGAATTGCGGCCGCCCTCAGCGGCACGCCCGGCGTCCACCTCCTGGACCGGACCAGCGATGCCAGCCATAACCGGAGCGTTCTCACGCTCGCCGGATCTCCGGATGCCGCCTGCGAGGCGCTGGATCGGATGGTCGGCGTGGCGATCGCCGAGATCGACATGGAACGCCAGTCCGGCGAGCACCCCCGGATCGGCGCGGTCGACGTGATTCCCTTCGTGCCGCTTGGCGAGACGACGCTGGCCGAGTGCGTCGCCCTGGCGCGGGCCTTCGGCGCCCACCTCGCCGAGCGCCACGGGCTGCCCGTCTACCTCTATGCGGAGGCGGCGACCCGACCTGACAGGGTGAAGCTGGCGGACGTCCGGCGGGGCCAGTACGAGGGCCTGAAGGCGGAGATCGCCGAGCCGGATCGCCGGCCGGACTTCGGGCCGGCCCGGATGCACCCGACGGCCGGCGCGGTCGCGGTGGGTGCTCGGCCGTTCCTCATCGCCTGGAACATCAACCTTGATTCGAATGATCTCGAGCTCGCGAAGCGGATCGCCCGGCGCGTCCGGGAGTCCGGCGGGGGGCTCCCGAAGGTCCAGGCCAACGGCTTCTGGATCGAAGAACTCGGGCGGGCGCAGGTTTCGATGAACCTCCTCGACTTCTCGGTGACGCCGATCTGGCGGGTCTGGGAGGCGGTTCAGGCCGAAGCAGCCGCCGAAGGCGTCGAACTCGCCGAGTCGGAGCTGATCGGCCTGGCCCCGCTCGCCGCGCTCCTGGACGTTGCGGCCCACGCGGAGGGGCGCCCGCATGTCGAGGCACGCCCACATGGCGATGCGCACCCGGCCGCCCCCGGCCGCCCGGCCGACGACACTACGGTCGAGGACCGGCTCGCCGACGCCGCCCGTTACATCCGGCTGCGCGACTTCTCCCCGCTCCAGGCGCTCGAACTCCGGCTGGCGGCGGCCGAGTCCGCGGCCGGGAACTCCACGGCGGCCGATCCCGCCCGATCCCGCCCGGTTCCTGACCGGACAGCCTGAGGCCAGGCCGTGCGCATCCGCGTGATCGACGGGGGCCGTGATGCGAGCGGGGACGGGCTGCTGATCGTGAATGCGGGCGAGGTCGCCACGCTCGCCGGGGGTCTCCGCGCCGGCGCGTCACAGGGCGACCTGGCCCTGCTCCGGGCGCGGCCGGGCCGCTCTCCGACCGGCCCCGACGCGCCGGCGGTTGCCTGCTGGGACGGCAGGATCGAGGTGGTCGGGCCGCGCGGCGAGGTAGAGCGCAGGATCACGGAGGGCGGCCGCTCGCTCGCCAGCTTCCAGCGGCTTGATGCCCGTGGCGGCACGATCACGCCCGGGCTCGTCGACCCGCACACGCACCTGCTCTTCGCGGGCACCCGCGAGGGCGAGCTGCAGCTTCGCCAGCGGGGCGCCGGCTATCTCGAGATCCTCGCTGCGGGAGGCGGCATCCTCTCGACCGTCGCGGCCACCCGTGCCGCCAGCGACGACGAGCTCGCAGCGCACGGGCGGCGCTGGCTCGACGAGATGCTCGCCCACGGCACGACGACGGTCGAGGTCAAGTCGGGCTACGGGCTCGACGTGGACACGGAACTGCGGCTGCTCGCGGTCGCGGACCTGCTCGGCCGTCGGGGACCCATGGACGTGGTCCCGACGTTCCTCGGCGCCCACGCGGTGCCGGCCGAGTTCCGCCCCCGACCCGACGCCACCGAGGCATACGTCCGCGCGGTCATCGAGGACCAACTGCCCGCCGTGGCCGCCCAGCGGATCGCTCGATTCTGCGATGTCTTCTGCGAGGAGGGCGTGTTCAGCGCCGAGCAGAGCCGCCGGGTCCTGCGGGCCGGGATGGAGCATGGCCTGCGCCCGCGGCTGCACGCCGACGAGCTGGGGCCGTCAGGTGGCGCCGAGCTCGCCGCGGAGATCGGGGCCGTCTCGGTCGATCACCTGGCAGCACCGTCGGACGCCGGGATCGACGCCCTCGCCAGGGCCGCGGATGCCGGCCGACCGGTCGTGGCCACGCTCCTGCCGGCCACGACGTTCTTCCTCATGTCTTCGCACTACGCGCCGGCCCGGCGGCTGATCGAGCGCTCGGTACCGGTCGCCCTGGCCACCGACTTCAACCCGGGAACGTCACCGACCCCGAACCTCGCCCTCGTCATGACGATCGCCTGCCTCCAGCTGAAGCTGACGCCTGCGGAGGCACTTGCCGCGGTCACGATCAACGCGGCCGCGGCGCTGGGCCTGGAGGGGGAGATCGGCTCGCTGGAAGCCGGCAAGCAGGCCGATCTCCTGGTCTGGAACGTCCCGGCGGTCGAGCAGATCCCCTACTGGCCAGGAGCCGACCTGGTGCGGTTCGTCGTCAAGCGCGGCCGCGTCGCCCTGGTCCGAACCTAGCCTTCGGTCTCGGCGGTCTCGGCGGTCTCGGCGGTCTCGGCGGTCTCGGCGGTCTCGGCGGTCTCGGCGGTCGCTCCGTCACCCGTGTCGTCGCGACCGGCTGCCCGCACGGGCGCCTCGCCCGTCGCCGACCCGCCGTTCTTGCCGCGCGATTCGAGCAGGACCACGATCGTCTCGGCCGGCAGCGTGGACGGGGCGATCGCCAGCTTGCTCTGCGGCACGCCAGGAGTCGCGCCCATCTCGTGGTAGAACCTCGCGATCGCTTCCTGGCAGGTCACCTCGTCGTCGCAGACCGGCATGATCACGACCACCTTCGGATCGAGCTGGGCGATCAGTTCCGAGGCGCGCGCCGCGCTCAGCGCTCCGCCGATCGGCACGCAGACCACGTCGACGTCACCCACTTCGGCCACGGACTCCTCGGTCAGCAGGCTGCCGATGTCCCCAAGGTGAAGCGTGTGGATCCCGTCGAGCTCGACCGCGAAGGCGACGTTGCGACCGTCCTTCCCGCCGCGGCTATCGCCGCGCGAGGACCGAACGCCGGTGATCAGGACATCCTTCGCCTCGTACTCTCCCGGCCCGTCTAGGACGAACGCACCTTCGAGGCTGCCCGGGAGAAGCGTCTGCCCGTCCGGGGCGGGGCGGCCCTTGGCCCGCGGCAGGGGGCTGTCGTCGGGGTGGCTGTACGTGGCGATGTCCGCCGTCAGTCCGCGACCGGTTGGCCCCACCACGGACTGGTAGGCATCGGTGACGACGACCGCATCACGACCACGCAGGCGGACACACGTTCGTCCGTACCAGGTCAGCTCCATCCCGACGATTCTGACATAGCCGGCTGCACGACGCCTTCTCTGGCCGTCACGCGCCGATCACCACATGAAGAGACCGGGGACGCCTGCCCAAATCGGCGCCCCCGGTCGAGGGAGGGAGGAGGAACCTTCCGAAAGCGAGGTGTACCGTCTCGTCGGTTCCAGTCAGGACACTAGACCCGTGGGCTTAATCCACGACCCGCGAACCGGTTAAGAAAGGGACACGAAGCGGCCGGTCACATCGATTCGGGAGCGCTGATCCCCAGGAGGCCGAGCGCGTTGGCAAGTGTCAGGCGCGCCGCCTCGACCAGCGCCAGTCGCGCCCGGGAGCGCTCCGGATCGGCCGGGTCGATGACCCGCGCGTCCCGATAGAACGCGTGGAACGTGGTTGCCAGATCCGTCGCGAAGGCCGTCACGCCCTGCGTCTCGCGGGCCGCAGCCGCGTCCTCGACGACCTCGGGCAGGCGCACCAGGGCCCGCACCAGCGCTGCTTCGGGACCGCCGCCGAGGGCGCCGTGGACGTCGATCGCCCGCACCAGCCCGACCTCGCCGGCCTTGCGGACGATCGAGGCGATCCGGGCATGGGCGTACTGCACGTAGTAGACGGGATTGTCGTTCGACTGCTTCTTGGCCAGCTCGATGTCGAAGTCGATGCCGCTCGACGGGGCTCGTGAAGCGAAGAACCAGCGGGCCGCGTCGACGCCGATCTCCGCCAGCAGCTCGTCGAGGGTGATGAACTCGCCGGTCCGCTTCGACATGGAGATCTCGACGCCGTCGCGGATGAACCGGACCCAGGCGACGAGCAGGACCTCCACCGCATCACGGCTGAAGCCCATCGCCTCGGCGGCGTTGCGCAGGCGGGCGACCGTTCCGTGGTGGTCGGCCCCCCAGATGTAGATGAGGTGTTCGAAGCCCCGGCTGAACTTCTCGGTCACGTAGCCGATGTCGGCCGCGAAGTAGGTCGGCGCGCCGTTCGACCGGTAGATCACCCGGTCCTTGTCATCGCCGAAGGCGGTGGAGCGGAACCAGGTCGCCCCGTCGGCCTCGTAGACGTGGCCAGCCTCCCGGAGGCGCTCCACGCCCCGCCCCACCCAGCCTTCGTCGTGGATGGAACTCTCGGTCTTCCAGACGTCGAAGTGGACGCCGAGCCGCTCGAGACTCTGCTCGATGCCCCGCCGAACCTGTTCCGATGCCCAGGCTCCCACGACCGACGCCGCATTCGCGTCCGGCACCTGGGCGGCGGCAAGGACATCGTCTGGCAGCGCGGCCGCGAGGCCCGCCACGTAGTCCCCGTGGTAGCCGTCA
>Ga0315281_10011223_pt1 | contig 12282 bp, 12 predicted proteins | sample YL17G07_0_MG_FD_204540 | JGI IMG/M metagenome (GOLD analysis project Ga0315281, IMG submission 204540) | Sediment microbial communities from Yellowstone Lake, YNP, Wyoming, USA - YL17G07_0 | ecosystem: Environmental > Aquatic > Freshwater > Lake > Sediment | place: USA: Wyoming | collected... | reverse complement strand
TTGATGTTGCGCACCAGCTCGGCATTGCTCGCGGATTCGCTCGCGGCGAGCAGCCTGGCATCGGCGGGCACCGGCCCATTCTTCCAGCCGCCCTCGATGATTCCGCCGAGGTCCTCCCACAGTTGCCGGAACACGCCGTAGACGTAGTTCGGCGGCGCCAGCAGGCTCGCGTTCCAATAACGCTCGCCGCAGCTCGCGGGCATGCTGCCGGCGAAGTTCGCTGTGGCCGATGCGCCGTTGCTTTTGAAGTCGGCCTTGATGCCGGCGCGCCAGTCGCCGCAGGCCCCGTCGGTGGCTGCCACCGCCGCGGCAAACTCAAGCCCGGCCGGTTTGGGTTCCGCAATGACGGTCACGGTTTTCCTGCCGGCGTCCGGCACGAACAGGAAGCGCACCGTCTTGAAGCTGAGCAGCAGCGCGTCGGGCCCGACGTTATAGGCGCGCAGTGGCTCCGAGTCGAATTTCGCCGGGTCGTATTCGACCGGCTCGAAGTAGCTGCGGTCGAGCACCAGATCGCCGCGGATTTCGCGCAGGCCCAGCGCGCGCAGCCGGCGCAGCAGCAGCCAGAAATTCTCCAGCGTGAGCTTTGGATCGCCGTAGCCTTTGAGAATCAGATCGCCTTGAAGCACGCCGCCTTGCAGTTCGCCGCGGGCATAAGCTTCAGTCTTCCAGGTGTAGGCGGGGCCGAGCAGTTCCAGCGCGGCGTAGGTGGTGACGAGCTTCATCGTCGAAGCGGGATTCATGGCCTGCGCGGCATTGTGGGCGACCAGCGGCTTGGCGCCGTCGACGTCCTGCACGTAGGCGGCGACGCCGGACAAGGGAATCTGCGCGCGCTTCAAGGCCAGTTCGACCGAACGCGGCAAGGACTGTGCACTGGCCGCCGTCATCGCAACGGCGAAGAGGAGCAGGGTGCGCAGTATGAGTGATTGGAGTGGCATCGCGAAGCGCTGTTTTCGGCTGCCATGATACTTGAAGCCGTTACCGTCCGAGCTTTGGCGGCGCCGCGCCTGCGGCGGTTCCGCGCGCGACCGGGGCGCAAACTTTGATCCGCCGGCCGAACGATTTTGTTCGACCAGGCACGCCAACGTGCCGGCGTCTAAATTCGGAGTGACGCCGCACTTGAATTTCCCGGCGCATGGCCCCATAATTAGCACTCGTTGGCGTAGAGTGCTAGCAGTCAGCGTCCGTTTTTTTGGCCACTAACATCATGTTAGCGGCCGCTAACTAACCATCTGTTCGGAGGAAATATTCATGAAAATCCGTCCTTTACACGATCGTGTAATCGTCAAACGCATTGAAGAAGAACGCAAGACCGCCGGCGGGATCGTTATTCCCGACAACGCCGCCGAGAAGCCGGATCAGGGCGAAGTCCTGGCGATCGGCACCGGCAAGGTGATGGACGACGGCAAAGTGCGCCCGCTCGCAGTCAAGGTTGGCGACCGCGTTCTGTTCGGGAAGTATTCGGGCTCCAGCGTGAAAGTGGACGGGGACGAACTGCTCGTCATGCGCGAAGAAGACATCATGGGTGTAGTCACCCTCTAATTCCGGCGCTAACCAAGTTTGGGGCCGCAAGGAAAGGGGCCATTCCCCTTCGACACCCCCCAATCCCATTACAAATTCTTAGGAGAAATTCGATATGGCTGCAAAAGACGTACGTTTTCATGATTCGGCACGTGCCAAGATGATCGTCGGCGTGAACATCCTCGCCGACGCCGTCAAGGTGACCCTGGGCCCGAAAGGCCGCAACGTGGTGCTGGAGCGCTCGTTCGGCTCCCCCACCGTGACCAAGGACGGTGTGTCCGTGGCCAAGGAAATCGAACTTAAGGACAAGTTCGAGAACATGGGCGCGCAAATGGTGAAAGAAGTCGCCTCCAAGACTTCCGACGTAGCCGGCGACGGCACCACCACCGCCACGGTGCTGGCTCAGTCCATCGTCAAGGAAGGCATGAAGTTCGTGGCCGCCGGGATGAACCCGATGGACCTGAAGCGCGGCATCGACAAAGCCGTGATCGCGATCACCGAGGAACTGAAGAAGATTTCCAAGCCTTGCACCACCAGCAAGGAGATCGCCCAGGTCGGCGCCATTTCCGCCAATGCGGACTCCTCCATCGGCGATCGCATCGCCGAAGCCATGGACAAAGTCGGCAAGGAAGGCGTGATCACCGTCGAAGACGGCAAGAGCCTGGCCGACGAACTCGAAGTCGTCGAGGGCATGCAGTTCGACCGCGGCTACCTCTCGCCCTATTTCATCAACAACCCGGACAAGCAAATCACGCTGCTGGAAAATCCCTACGTGCTGCTGCACGACAAGAAGATTTCCAACATCCGCGACCTGCTGCCGGTACTCGAAGCCGTGGCCAAGGCCGGCCGGCCGCTGCTGATCGTCGCCGAAGACGTCGATGGCGAAGCGCTTGCCACCCTGGTGGTCAACAACCTGCGCGGCATCCTCAAGACCTGCGCCGTGAAAGCGCCGGGCTTCGGCGACCGCCGCAAGGCCATGCTGGAAGACATCGCCGTCCTCACCGGCGCCACCGTGATCGCCGAGGAACTCGGCCTGACGCTGGAGAAAACCACGCTGAAGGATCTGGGCCAGGCGAAGCGCATCGAAATCGCGAAAGAGAACACCATCCTTATCGACGGCGCCGGCGACACCAAGGCCATCGAAGCGCGGGTCAAGAACATCCGCACCCAGATCGAAGAGGCGACCAGCGATTACGACAAGGAAAAACTGCAGGAACGCGTGGCCAAACTCGCCGGCGGCGTGGCGCTGATCAAGGTCGGTGCCGCAACCGAAGTCGAGATGAAAGAGAAAAAAGCGCGCGTCGAAGACGCATTGCATGCGACCCGCGCCGCGGTCGAGGAAGGCATCGTCGCAGGCGGCGGTGTGGCCCTGATCCGCGCCCGCTCGGCGCTGAAAAACCTGAAAGGCGACAACCACGATCAGGATGCAGGCATCAAGATCGTGATCCGCGCCTTGGAAGAACCGCTGCGCCAGATCGTGGCCAACGCCGGTGACGAGCCCTCCGTGGTGCTGAACAAGATCCTCGAAGGCAAAGGCAACTACGGCTACAACGCCCAGACCGGCGAATACGGCGACCTCGTGCAAATGGGCGTGGTCGATCCGACCAAGGTAGCGCGCACCGCGCTGCAGAACGCGGCCTCGATCGCCGGCCTGATGCTCACCACCGACTGCATGGTGGCCGAGCTGGTCGAAGAAAAATCGGGTGGCGGCGGCATGCCCGGTGGCGGCATGGGCGGCATGGGTGGCATGGGTGGCATGGGCGGCATGGATATGTAAGGAGCGCGCAAGCGCGACCTTGACTCCGCGCAAGCGGGGATCCGGTTGTCCCGAAAAGCCCCGCTTCGGCGGGGCTTTTTTTCGTTCGGAATTTCCGCATTCTCATGCGGTGCCGTTCAGTGTTTCTTGGCTAAAGCCCCATTTCCCCTTATAATCCGCCCTCCTTTCGAGCACCGGCGTTCCCTCGCGCTTTCGGTGGTCGACGCTTCAAAGATGGCCAAGTAGCTCAGTTGGTAGAGCAGCGGACTGAAAATCCGTGTGTCGGTGGTTCAATTCCGCCCTTGGCCACCATTCCTTTCATGCACTTAGGCTGGTTTTCGGGCTGGCTTATTGCGTTTTTGGGGGAGCGCTATACCGAAAGTCCGCGGGTCGGTTGCCACTTGTGAAAGCTTGAGGGTCAACCGTGGAGAACCGGGAAGAACTTACTTATGCATACCAGACTGATCGCAATCTTCATTTGTCTTTGTTCCATTAACGCATTAGCCATTGACACAGCAACCGACGGCACCAAGGAGGCCCTGACCACGATCGCGGCTCTGGATGTTCCTCGCTACATGGGAGTCTGGTATGAAATCGCAAAATATCCCAACTGGTTCCAGAGGAAATGCACGGGCAACACGAAAGCGGAATACAGCCTGAAGTCTGATGGCAAAGTGCAAGTAGTCAACCGCTGTAGGATGGAAAACGGCGAGATGAACGAGGCGATCGGTAGCGCCAGGCAAGTGGGGGCGCCTACATCACCACGGCTTGAGGTTCGCTTCGCTCCGGCATGGCTTTCGTTCATTCCTGCTGCCTGGGGAGACTACTGGATCATCGACCTCGACGAAGGATATCAACTAGCGGCAGTCAGCGAACCAAGCCGGCAATACCTCTGGGTTCTCTCCCGCACGCCCAGGGTCAATCGAGCCTCGTACGAGTCGCTAGTGGGGCGACTGGCCAAGAAAGGCTACGACGTTCGTAATCTTGAACTCACCAAGCAGGATGACTGAGGACTGCGTCAGGGGTTTCAATGGAACATTGTGCTCCCAGTTCATCTTATCGCTGATTGTCAGGCTGCTCACCCTCATCCATCAATGCGCCATAGCTCATTTGGATAGAGCACTTGGCTTCGAACCAAGGGGTAGGGAGTTCGAATCTCTCCGGGCGCACCAGTCAATGCCAAGGGTTTCCGGTTGATCACCGGGAGCGATTCTAATTCTTCAGGAGTACGCGTCAGTGATTCTTGCCGCTGAAGGTTACCCTACTATGAGCCATGACCCGACGCGTTACACGGTAACCTGTGAGCTCGACGGCAAGACGTACCGGGGAAATTATTGGGTGGCCGGAAAGATCCTGGTTGTCTCCACCGGTTTGGGCGGCAAGAGTACGCAACTTGGTTCGCGGTCGCCCAAGGACCTGGCCGAGCAACTGCTCCGGGAGCTCGCGAAGGAAGGGAAGGCATAATCGCACTGACAGCTGAAAATACGCACCCCGTCGCAAAACGGCGTACCTTGCGTGCGATCGCCGTATTCGAGGCGACCAAGGGTATCGCCGCCCTTGGTGCCAGTGTCGGCTTGCTTGATCTTATGCACCACGATGTCCGGCATCTTGCAATGGAGTTGATCGGAAATTTCGGATTGCATCCCGACGCGCGCTATCCGTCGATCCTCCTGCACTATGCCGACCTTCTACCTGGCGCCGATGTGCGTGCCTTGGTGACCCTGGCGTTCGGCTATATTCTTGTGCGCCTGTCTGAAGCCTATGGACTCTGGAACGATCTGGCCTGGGGCGAATGGCTGGGTGCGCTGTCAGCGCGGGCTGTATATACCGTTTGAGATCGGTCATCTTGCTCGCCAGCCGTCGGCCATCAACGTCGTGGTCCTCGCGGGAAATGTCTCGATGGTCGGCTTTCTTGTGCACCAGCTCTGGCGCAGGCGAATAAATCAGACTAACCTGAATATCTAACATAGGAGACCCAAAATGATCAGAAGAGTTCTCGTGCCATTATTCTCAACACTGTTCTTGGTCAGCCTGTTTGGCACGCTTGCAGGTTGCAACACCATCGAAGGTGCAGGCAAAGACATCGAGCGGGGCGGTCAAGTTATTAAGCAAGAAGCGAAGGAGATAAAAAACAAAATGTAATGTCCGGCTGCAGAAGCGCCGTCTTCCAATCGGATATGAGCGAGCAGGGCGTTATAACAATTACTTAAGCCGCAGTAGACAACCGAAGAACTGTGTGCCGCGTTTCAATTCCGCCCTTGGCCACCATTCCTTTCATGCACTTAGGCTGGTTTTCGGGCTGGCTTATTGCGTTTTTGGGGGAGCGCTATACCGAAAGTCCGCGGGTCGGTACAGGGGGCCCCGGAGGGGGATGCCACAAACTGTAAAGAATGTGTCCGGTATAGCGCGCAGACCACGTGTCAGGACGCACAATGTGGCTCTCCTTTCGGAAGGCCCTGCTCAACAGCTAAAATCGCATAGCTGCACAGGTTTCTGACATCTGCGCGGAGCGTTGCCGAGAAAAGCGATCCATGCCGGTTCAAGGCCGCCTCGCACTGCTATCAAAGAGCGGCGCTCTGGCAGGTCCATGCTGCCGATTTTCGAATTGCGAGGTGGATGCATGAGTACTCCGATTCCGAGCTTTCCGCATAGCACGATTACCTGCGATGACCGCGGCGTCTATACATTGCGAATCACTGACGCGAAGTCGATAAATGTGCTTGGAAGTGCAGTCATCAAGGGGCTTACCCAGGCGGTAGACTGGATCGCCGCGCAGACAGACGCGCGCGCCGTGGTCCTGCGCGGAACCGGGGAAAAGGCATTTGTGGGCGGCGCAGACATTTACGAAATGGCGGGTCTGGATTCGTCAACGGCGCAGGCTTTCATTACAAACCTGCGTCTGCTTTGCGAGGCGGTTCGCAATACCCCGGTCCCGACGGTCGCGCGCATCCCGGGATTTTGCCTGGGCGCCGGTCTGGAACTGGCGGCGGTATGCGACATACGTGTGGCTTCGGATCAGGCTCGGTTCGGCATGCCCGAGGTTCAAGTTGGAATTCCGTCGGTAATCCATGCATGCTTGCTGCCGTCGCTTGTAGGGCAAGGGGCTGCCAACTGGCTGCTCCTGAGCGGGGAATCAATGGATGCAGAGCAAGCGCTGCGCTGGGGATTTATTCAATTTATGTCCACGGCTGACCAACTCGATCAACTGGTGGAAAGGACAGTTGCGTCGATCGTATCCGGCGCGCCGCGCGCCGTGCGGTCGCAAAAGGCGCTCATTCGGTTCTGGGAGGAGTCCACGATCAATGCAGGCCTTGATCGTAGCGTGGCGGCCTTTGGAGCAGCCTTTGATACCCAAGAGCCACGCCAGTACATGGCAAAATTTCTGACACGAAAAAAGGGCGAATAGCAAAGTCCATTTCCCATGCCGACATTTGATCGCGTCCATAGCTCATTTGGATAGAGCACTTGGCTTCGAACCAGGGGTAGGGAGTTCGAATCTCTCCGGGCGCAATGATGTTGACCGGAGGCATGGTTAACACTTTCGGCCCGAAAGGGTTTTCCCTGATCACGCAGGCGCGTCAGTTTGCGCCGCACGGGAACACCTTATGCTCTTTAGTTAACCGCCTGTAACCGCGATTCGATGATCTTCACCGCCACTCCGGCATTGCCACCGCGATCCTCGACCCGCACGATCCGCCCTCGGCACTCGAGTATCATTTTCCCCGCGGGACCGTGGAGTTCGATGACGAAGTTGATTTCGCTTCCCGGGACGTAATTCGCGCCGACCTCGAAGAACACTCCCGAAACGCTGACGTCGCGGGTGAAGCGGGTTCCACGATTCAGGCTGACCGCAAGTGCCGCGGGCACCCGTTCCTCCCGACTTCTTTTCTTCTCTTTGCCAGTGTTCGCCATGAGGCTGTATTGGTTCCGGGAGGTTTTCGCCGATGCTGATGGCAAGAAACTACTCCGGCGCAGAGGCGGACGCATCATCCATTTGGCGTATGTCTTGATCCAGACTCGGAAAGCATCAGCGCCACGCGAGGGAAGACGCATGAGAGTCGGTTACTGACTTGGGAGCGGAAAATACCAATTCGAGTAATGTCGTTCTAACCACTACGTGACACGCAGGCGGGTCAACCTGCTCCGCGCGGAGACAAATAAAATCGTCTGTAGGAATTCTCCCTACATGTTTTTGCGATGATGGCTGACTTGTTTTCCGTTGGGGAACGGGTAATGTAATCATCAAGGCCATCGCTCTTTACCAAGAGCCAGCCAAAGAAAAGGAGTTTCCATGGAACATTGCCTGAATTTACCGAATCGATACGCGATGATTCTCGACACCGAAACAATCAAGCGCGTCGTCGCGCATGCCGCGGAATTGAAACTACCGCGCCGGGAATGCCATCCGCTGGACCGCCGCCGCGGCAAGGACGCGAATGCCGCCCTGGCGAAATACGATGCCGAGGTAGACGCTGCGCCTCCGGGGAATGAGGAGTTGGACATTATCGAAACGGTGGCTGAAGCGGCGGATACGTTCGTTCCGGAGAAGGACGACTTCGCTGATGACGATTTTTAGCTGGCCCGCCTGGGGCCGACGCGCACGGGGAACACGACGCGTGCATACGTCACCGCTAATAGGGCTGTTTCGCGTTGTAACCAGCGATAGGAAATCCCGGCGTTTGAGCAACGCTGCCGTTAAATGAAGTAACTTAGTCATTCTGGTCAAGGTACCTTTCAAGCACAGAGATACCGACAGGTTATTGCCCAAGAAATCCGCTGTTGTGCGCGCCCCTTATTGCGGGTGTACCTGATGCGGGCGGGTGGTGACCACATTGACCGTGAGGTTTGAAAGGTATCTTGACCAGAGTGACGAGGCACACGACGCGTGCACGGCTGCAGTGAAGCATCGCGAATGGGGGGGGAGCAGACCTATCGATGAAACTTCCGACAGTGAGACCCTGAAGCCGGCGACGACAGGCCGGCATAGCCGACGAAATAAGGCCACTGCGATGTGGCGACCCTGCGAAGCCCTGCGATCATCGTGGGGCTTCGCGTTTTGTGGACAGCGAGCCAAGAACAATGCCGCCGTCTGGCGATTTGAACATCCATTTCACTGCGTGTTCAGAAGTGACCATGGTGCGCGACTTGCACTGGCCGCTCCCCACCAAGGGAAGGCGTAGAATACGCGGTTCTTGTTGTCCCCCCATCACCACTTCCAGGATTCCCATGACCCTTTCCATGTATCAGGCGAGCGTGCCGCGCTTCGTCAACATCCTCGGCAACCTGTCAAACATCCTCGACAAGGCGCAGGCCCATGTCGACGCCAAGAAGCTCGACAGTGCCGCGCTGACTACTTATCGCCTGTTCCCTGACATGCTACCCATGACCAAGCAGGTGCAGATCGCCTGCGATACAGCCAAGGGCGTGGCGGCGCGCCTGGCCGGGGTGGAGATCCCGGCGTACGAGGACAGCGAGAAGACTCTGGCCGACCTGAAAACGCGCATCGCCAAAACCATCGCCTTCCTCCAGACCATGACACCGGGTCAGATCGACGGCACCGAAGACAAGGAAATCGTGATCAAGCGCGGCGACAAAGAAACCCGCTACAAGGGCATGCAGTTCCTGCTCGGCCATGCATTGCCGAATTTCTATTTTCATGTCACCACCACCTACAACATCCTGCGCCACAACGGCATCGAGATCGGTAAGCGCGACTACCTGGGCAATCCTTAGGCAGTCTCGGCGGCGGTGATCCCGCAGCCGGAAGGCTGCGCGGTGGCCGCCGTTGCCGATGCCGCCGTTAGCGTGATGACAACCACGGTTAAAGTCGGCGCTAACCAGCGTATCCTGAATATCTGAACTTCGCAGATCGGCTGGCAGCCGAGGTCCAGCTCAGCGGCGGGTCACCTTGCCACCGGACACCTTGACCAGATTGCCTTTGGCAAAACCGGGGTCATGGTCGAACTCGATGGTGCGTTCTTCGCCGCTATCGAGTCGAACCTTCACGGACCAGAACTTGGTGGATCTCAGCTTTTCTTCGATTTTGTGGCCTGCGTATGCCCCGCCGGCCGCGCCGGCGATCGTCGCCACATCCTTGCCTGTGCCTCCACCGACCTGGCGGCCCAGAACGGCACCGGCAACCCCACCGCCGATTATGCCTATCGGCCCGCCTTTGCCTTCCTTTGTTCCCGTTGTGACACTGACCACTTGTCCGCAGTCCGCGCAGGTTGCCGCGCCCGGTTTAGCCTTGCCGTCTGCGGCCGATTTTTGTTTTGCGGCGGCCAAGGCCTTGGTGTATTCCTCTTTTGCGTCCCTCAGGCACTGCATGCGGACGCTGGAGGTCGATTCGTCGGCACATAGCTCTTTGTCTGCCGCGTACCGGGACGCCGCCGCCTTTTGCGCGGCCTGGTAGGCATCGCCCGGCGGATTGGCGTCGCCGGCGATGGCAGGAAACTGACTGCCTGCCAGGAGCAGCAGGAGCAATGACGATACTCGGTTCATAGGTGTAATCTCCATCTTAAGGATAAGTCGTCAGAATAGAGGAAGCGCAGCCGGACGCAATCGCTAAAACCTCTCGCGCAGGAAATATTCCTCGAACGCGGCGTCATGGAGAAATCATACCACTTGATTCAATGATCCCTCTCGCTGCGCGATCAGCCTTGGCCATCGCGCGCGTCTTGCACTGCTTACCCCTTACCGAGCCAATTCCTTGTCTGAATGAGCGTTTGGAGAGGTTCTTCCCGATTACCCCATGACGTAACGCGCAGGCCGGCCATTGGGTTCTGCGAAGGGACCGCAGTCTGTCAAAGCGGTAGTTCCGCCTGGGCTCCGGTATCGACCGGCTCTGATTCACCAACGGCGTGTAACGCGCTTACTCTGACGCCGAGCAGGCGCAGTTTCTTTTCCAATGGAACGCGGCGAAGACACTCGCCCGCCGCACGCCGTATCACCAAAGAATCGTCCGTCGCCGCCGGCAGGCTCGAGTCCCGCGTTACCGTCTGGAAATCATCGTAGCGCAGCTTGATGCCGATGGTGCGGCCTCGATACCCCTTCTGCTTCAGGTCGTGTGCCACCTTGGCGCATAAGTCGGTGAATAGTTCGGACAACGAATTCCGGTCGCGGCGAGGATGCAAGTCCTTCTCAAACGTCGTTTCCCGGCTGATCGATTTTGGCTCGGAGTGCGTGGCCACAGGGCTCTCGTCAATGCCGCGCGCCACATTGAGGAGCCACTGCGCGTAGGCGAGTCCGAAGCGGTCTTGCAGTATTGCGGGCTCCGCAACGGCCAATTGTCCGATGGTCTCTATGCCAAGGGTAGCGAGTTTGGCTGCGGCTTTCGGGCCGATGCCGTTGATCTTTTTCGCAGACAGCGGCCAAATGCGCAGCGGAATATCGTCCATGGCCACGATGGTAATTCCGTCCGGCTTGTCAAGATCCGAACAGATCTTCGACAGCAGCTTGTTTGGACTGATGCCGATCGAGCAGGACAATCCGGTTTCTGCGCGCACGGCATCCTTTATCCTGCGGGCGAGAGCCAGCGAGTCGCCGGGTAGCAATGTCAGATCGATATAAATCTCATCGATTCCCCGATCTTCAATCTCCGGCGCAATGGTTGCCACCGCGCTTTTGAACAATCGGGAGTAATGACGGTAAGCATCAAAATCCACCGGCAGGAGGAAGGCATTCGGGGCCAGTTTCGCCGCCTTCATTATTCCCATTCCGGAAAACACGCCCAGCGCCCGTGCCTCGTAAGTCGATGTGGTGATCACGCCGCGCCCGGCATAATCGCGAAGGCGCGCAAAGCGGCGTGTTCCATCGGCTTCGACAACAGGTTGCTGAGACCGGCGACCGCCAATGACCACGGGCTGACCCCGCAGTTCCGGATTACGCAGCAGATCCACCGACGCGTAGAACGCGTCCATGTCGAGGTGTGCGATGCGGCGGGGCGGTTGTTCCATGCGAAGTCAGTATAGTGCTTGAGTACGTCTTGGGTTGCTCAATACTACGACAACGGGATGCTTTGAGATCTCCGCAAATATCAAAACCGGTGACCCGTAATCGTGCATAACCGGGTAGTCCGGGCCGCGCGGCAACAACGTGATACGCTATAGCCGTGAAGCGTCGCCTTTTCGCCCATCTCCTTACATTGGTCTGCGCAGCCATCGTTGCCGGCTGCTCGGTGTCCATCGGTCTCACGAACAGCCCAACCCTGCCCAGCGGCCCGCCTGGCCAACAATCCAATGTCTGAAACAGCTTTCTGCTACCACTGCGGTATTCGTCACCCGGTCGAAGAAATGCGCCAGATATCGACCAGGAGCGGCAAGCGCTGGCGTTGCATCAAGAGTGTCGAACTCACGAAACAAGGCAGCGCGAAACGGGAAGCTTTCGGTCGACAAACGACCGCCATGAACAAGGCGGACACGCAAGCCAAAATATGCAGGATGGCGAATCCTGCACGAAATTTGTATTCGTGAAAGCTTTATTTGGCTTAGCGTCACCGCGCTGAATTTCCCCGCGGCCCCTGACCTGTCAAACGACGGGTAGAGCGATAAATGGTTTCAAACATATTGCGGACGACAGATGAACCGAAAAGTACTGTTTATGACATGCGCGGGGCCGCTCCTTTCCATAGGACTGGCCGCGGCGGCCGATGAGCATGTTCATCAACGTCCGCATGAAGGCGATAGCCATGGTGCGTCAAAAGAGGTCAGACAGGCAGTCAAGTTCCCGGCGGCGTTACTGCAGCGGGAGCTTGCGCACATGCGCGAGCACCTGGCAATTCTTGGGCAGCTTCAGATGGCACTGTCCAAAGACGCCTACGGAGAAGCCGCAGACCTGGCGGAGAAAAATCTCGGTATGAGTTCGCTTCCCAAGCACGGTGCGCAGGAGGTCGCGAAATACATGCCGCAAGGGATGCGCGACATGGGGACTGAACTGCACCGGGCAGCCAGCCGCTTTGCGATAGAGGCCACGAATGCAGGGGCAACCGGAGATGCCCGGCCGGCGATCGC
>Ga0315281_10011222_pt1 | contig 12283 bp, 7 predicted proteins | sample YL17G07_0_MG_FD_204540 | JGI IMG/M metagenome (GOLD analysis project Ga0315281, IMG submission 204540) | Sediment microbial communities from Yellowstone Lake, YNP, Wyoming, USA - YL17G07_0 | ecosystem: Environmental > Aquatic > Freshwater > Lake > Sediment | place: USA: Wyoming | collected... | reverse complement strand
CACTCTCGCGCGAAGATCGCGTCGCCTTGGTACGCTATGCCTTCGACCGCGGCCTGCGCTACTTCGACACCGCCAACAACTACCTTGAGAGCTAGGCGATCCTTGGCGAGGCGCTCCGAGACCGGCGCCGCCAAGTCTGCTTGGTGACCAAAGTCGAGACCGCGAAGCCTGAAGAAGTGCGCGAGGCGGTGGAGAAGTCTCTTAAGGAACTCCAGACCAATTACGTGGATGTCCTGCTCATCCACGGCACGCCGGGAATACAGGACATGAGTGTGGCGCAGGCGATGAAGATTCACGCCGAGCTGGTCAAGCTCCGCGACGAGAAGGTTGCCCGGTTCATCGGGCTTTCCGCGCACGGCTACTTCGACAAGACGCTGGCCCTGATCGCCTCAGGGGGGTTCGACCTGTGCATGTTGTCCTGCGGCTACCTCCCGCGAGGTTACGACCAGGTCTATTCCGCTAGGATGATTGAGTTGCGCAATGCGTGCGTGGCGAAAGCCCATGAACTTGGCATGGGCATCGTTGCCATGAAGGTGATTGGCGCCGGGATGCTGGGCGCCTGGTCGGGGTACATTGTGCCGGGATTCGACAAGCAGCGCCTCAGGCAGCTGCCCGCCGCCGCCATTCGCCACGTGCTACAGGACCAGCGGGTTGACGTGTTAACCATTGGCATGCGCGTGAAGGAAGAACTGGATGCCAACCTCAAGGTTCTCGCCGGCGATACCACTTACACGTTGGAAGACCGCGCGCTGCTGGCGGAGTTCTCGGCCATGCTCTATGACACCGATGCGGTCAAGAAGATGAGGATTGAGTGAGGGCCTGGTCCAGATGAATGTCGATTCTCTGTATCTGTTTATGAGAACATTGCAGAAACAAGCGTATCGTGTTCTCGTCCTGGCTGTGCTGGGCGGCGCCGCCTTGGCTGCGGCACCGGAGACGACTGAGCCACCACCCAACGCCCCTGGCACGGTCGAGTGGAATGCCCAAGCCGGGCGCCTGAGCCTCCGCTATCACGGCGGTGTGATGCTCGAGGCGACCGTCGGCGCGGAGGACGCGGCGGGCCGCGCCGCGGCGGGAGTCGAGGTCAAACTCGAACCCACAGTGACCCCCGGCGAAAAGGTGGAGCAGCGGCTGAAGTTCGTTCTGGTCAAGCCGCAAGAGGGCGTCACGTTGGTCCTGCGTGGCGCCGCTTTCGGCAGCGAAGAAGCCTTCCCTGCCGAAACCCTCGGCGAGGCGCAGAAGCGTTTCCCGCTGGTCCGCAACAGCGTAGGCTTGAGCCGCAACCTGCGGAACAACGCGGTCTATGATCGCCGTTGGGACTGGCTCCTGATCGGCCCGCCGGACGGGGCGACGCGCATCCAGCCCAAGCTCGTCGAAGAGCGGCGGATCGCCTTTTCATGGGAGAGCCGCGGTTCGACCCTGGAACTGGTGTTTCGTCCCCGTTTCTATCAGAAGCACCGCGGGATCGCGAACTTCGAGCCATGGACCTATCAGGTATGGAAAGGCCCGGTCACCGGATATTGCTCGTGGTGGCCCTACCGGGATGGCATTAGTCAAAAAGTGGTGGACGCGCTGGTGGACGTGTTCGCCGAGAAGAAGCTCCCCGACTTCGGCTACAAGTACCTCCAACTTGACGCCGGCTACTGCAGTGGCGGCGGGGGCCCGCAGTCATTTCTGGAATGGAACACGAAGAAGTTCCCCGGCGGCGCGGAATATGCGGTGAAGAAGATCAAGTCCGCCGGCATGCTCCCCGGCATCTGGGTCCATCGCGTGTACCGGTCCTATGTGGATCGTGACCTGCCCGGCATCGGCAAGCAGCACCCGGATTGGTTCGTGACCAAAGCGGACGGCTCAATCTACCAGGGCGGCTACGGGATCTGGACCCTGAACACCGGCAACCAGCAGGCGCTGGACGCGATGGTGCGCCCGCTCTTCCGCGCTTTGCGCGAGCAGGGCTGGGACTATGTGAAGATCGACGGCGCGGGCGATATGATGTATTCCGACAGAGAGAAACCAGCCGCCGACCACTTCACGCGGATCGGCCTGACGCCCGAACAGTCGCTCCGCAACTGGGACCGCGTGGCCCGCGAGGAACTTGGCAAGGACATCTTTATTCTCACCTGCTGGGGCGTGGGCCCGGGCCGCGCCTCGATCGGCTTGGTGGACGGCTGCCGACTTGGCAGTGACGGGTTCCAGTGGAACACCCTGCTGGGCAACAGTTCGACCAATGGGGTGGTGTGGCGCGGCGATCCCGACCATTGCGACATCATGGCCGCGGGGGCCAAGGACAAAACGACGATGAAGACTTTCGGCGCAACCGCGGCAATGTCGGACACGATCGACCAACCCTGCGTGGTGGCGATGGCCGGCAGCGTGCTGATGGTCAGCGACAAGGCCGAGGACTACAAGAACGACAGCAACCTGGAAGGCATGAAGCGCAGCGCGCCGGTGCTCTTCACGGTGCCGGGGCAACTCTACGACGGGGGCGGGAATGGCACGTGGTGGTTGCAGGAGATTGATCGCCCCTTCGAGCATTGGTCGGTGCTGGCGCGCTTCAACTGGCGGCAGAGCAAGCTGAAAGGGAACCGTCCCGACATGCCGGAAACGGAAGTAAAATTCGCAGACCTCGGGCTGGCGGACGACCGCGAGTATCTGGTGTTCGAGTTCTGGACGCAGACGTTCCTGGGCAAACCCAAAGGCTCCTTCAAAGCACCGGCGCAGGATGCGGGCAACGCGCTCCAGGTCTTCGCCATCCGCGAGGCGCGGCCTCACCCGTGGGTGCTCTCGACCACCCGGCACATCTCGCAGGGCGGCGTCAGCCTGCTCGACGAGCGTTGGGACGCCGGTAAGAAGGTCCTTTCCGGCCAGAGCGCGGTGGTCGTCGGCGACCCGTATGTGCTGACCGTGCATCTTCCGCGAGGATTCCGGCTCCGCAGCGCCGAGTTCAGCGGCGAGAAGGTCGAGATCGCGAACCAACCGGAAACCGCCACGGTTCGCATCGTGCCGGCCGCCACGAAAACCGTCGTGTGGAAGATGGCATTCGGGGAATGAACATGAGATGGCTCATGGCTTGTTGGCTCGTGTTGCCGGCAGCCACCCTCGCGGCGGACGCGGCGCCCGATTGGCAGATGGGGCCGTTTGTGAAACTCCCCCAACCCGTCCTGTCGCCCACGCCGGATTCCAGGTTCCAATGCCCCGTCCGAGGCAGGGAAATCCGGTGGGAAGAGCAGAACGTCTACAACCCGGCGGCCATCGTGCGAGAGGGCAAAGTGTATCTGCTCTACCGGGCGGACGACAAGAGCCCCGATCTCAAGTGGGGCCGCACCTGCCGCATCGGCATGGCGACGAGCGACGATGGCATCCACTTCACGCGACACCCGACGCCGGTCCTGTATCCCGACAACGACGAGTGGAAGAAGTACGAGTGGGAGGGCGGCTGCGAAGACCTCCACATCGTCGAGGGCGAGGACGGCGTCTACTATATGAACTACACGACCTGGAGCGGCAAAGGGGACACGATGTCCGTCGCCACCTCCCGCGACCTCGTTCACTGGACCAAGCACGGGCCGGCTTTTCGCAAGGCCGCGCCGGACAAGGTTCCGGGATCGCGGACCGGCGTGGTGGTTTCGCGCCGCGAGCGTGATCGCCTGATCGCCGCCAAAATCAACGGTAAGTACTGGATGTACTACACGCACCCCTGCGCCCTCGCCTGGAGCGAGAATCTCATCGACTGGACGCCGGCCGGCAAGGCGGTTTGGCCGGGGGGAGGGCGCGAGGCCGGCGCCATCGCCCTGCGGCGCGACGATGGCATCCTGCTGATGACGCAAGGGGGGCACCCTTCGCTCGGCGCCTGGGTGCTCCGCCAAGCGTTGATCGACCGCAACGACCTGAAGACTGTGCTCCGAGAGCCGAAAGAGCCATTCCTCTGGCCGCAGTACGAGTGGGAGAAGCGGGGCATGACTGGCGACACAACGGTTGCCAACGGTCTGGTCCCCTTCAAGGGCTCGTGGGTGCTTTACTACGGCGCTGCCGACCGCGCCATCGGCTCGGCCACCTTTACGCCCAGGGCGGATTCGCCGTTTTCGCTTGCGAAGCAGAGACCCGCTCAAGGCATGGACATTCCGGCGAGGTGACCGATGGAAGCTACCCCAGTTGGCCACGTGAGTACCGGGGCCCATCCGGGCGACGACTATCGGGAGGATTTCAGGTAGGGGAGCCATGCCATGACGCACAATATCTGCCGTCGCGATTTCCTGAAGATTGCCGGCGCGGTGGGCGCCGGCATCGGTTGGGCGGGCGCCGGCGTGCCCCGCCTTGGGGCTGGCGAGTTCGCCGGCGGGGCCCCCAACGCCGAGAAACTCGGCTGGCGGGTCGTCTGCTGCGCGTACACGTTCAACCAATTCTCATTCTACGAGGCCCTGGAGCGGATTGCCTCGCTCGGCGTGAAACTCGTCGAGGGCTTTTCCTGGCAGCCGCTGAGCAAGGAGCAATCCAAGGTTCAGACCAACGAAGCCATGCCCGCTGGCTTTGTCAAGGAAGCCAAGACGCGGCTGGCCGAAAGCGGCATGAGACTCGTCGGCTGCTACATGGCCGAGATGCCCAACAAGGAAGACGTCTGCCGCAGGAAGTTCGACTGGGGAAAGGAATTGGGCGTCGAGTACTTCGTCACCGAGCCGCCGCTCGATGCCTTTGACGTCCTGGAGAAACTCTGCGACGAGTACCAGATCTCGATCGCCATCCACAATCACCCCAAGCCGAGTTCGGTCTACTGGAACCCCGAGACGATCGTGAAGGCCACCCAGGGCCGCACCAAGCGTATCGGCGCCTGCGCCGACACGGGGCATTGGGTCCGCTCCGGGCTCGACCCGGTCGAGTGCCTCAAGAAGTTGGAGGGGCGGCTGATCAGTTTCCACCTGAAAGACATCACCGAGTTCGGCAAGGTCGATGCCCCCGACATCCCCTGGGGCGAGGGCAAGGGCAACATCGAGGGGGTGCTGAAGGAAGTGCACTGGCAGCGGGCCAAGACGGTCTTCGGCATCGAGTACGAGCGTCACGGCGAAACGCGGCCCGACGTGGCGAAGTGCCTGGGCTTCATCGACAAGGTTGCCGCCCAACTGGCCGGGTAGGCCCATAATCGGTCATCGCCGTCGGGGAGAACAGGCCATGAGGTCGACGCGAGCAGCGCTGGCGTTTGCCGGACCGCTCGCCATGCTGCTGGGGCTTGTCGGGGTCGTCCAGGCCGAAACGGTTACGTTGCCGGCGACCGCCAACGCGGGCCTGTCGTCCATTTGCGAGGAAAGCGCCCGGAAGAAGCCGGACCAGCAGGACTGGAGTTGGCGCGGCCATGAAACGCTGGTCCCCCTGGCACCGCTGGACGCCGCGGAGGACAAGCCTGTCCAGACCTCTCTTACCGCCGCCCCGATGCCGGAGGCGGGACTGATCCGGGAGCAGCTCGGAGCGTATCCGAGCGGAGTCCAAACACGAAATGTTGGGTCAAAGCGAACCACCATCACGAAAGAGCGAGCATGAAACCGGGAAAACACTCCGCCAATAAAACCGGAATCCAAAGACTGAACACAGGACATTGGTTCTCCGTCCTGCTGACCGTAGCCGCGATCGCCCTGGGCGGCCCAGAGGCGCAGGCCGAAGAGCAGCAAACCCCCAAGCTGGTCGGCCCGCCCGCCGAGCCGATGAGCCTCTGGTCGGACAGACCGGGCAATATCTTCACAAAGTCATACCCCATCGGCAACGGACGGCTGGGCGGCAGTATCCTGGGCGGAATCGAACAGGACCGGATCGCGCTTAACGAGTCCTCGCTCTGGTCGGGCGGCCGTTATGACGGCAACAATTACGATGGCTACAAATGCCTGCCTGAAGTCAGACGATTGATGTTGGAGGGCAATGTTGCGGAGGCCGATCCGGTTCTCTGGAAAAGTTTCGGCCCCGCGCAAGGCGTCTCGGGCTGGAACGATCCCGATCAATTTGGTTGTTCCCAGACGCTGGGCGACTTGAATATCGCCTTCACGTTTCCCTCCCAAACTGGGGCAATCATAACCTACTCGCCGAAGCGCTTCGGAGAAAACCTTGAAACCATCGAGAGGTCCGTGGATGGTGGGCGCCGCGCCGACGGTACGCTGGAGGCAGGAGAGAGTTGGTCGTACCATTGCCAGAGGAAGCCGGTGACGTGGCAGGCGGAACTGGCCAAGCCCGAGCGTGCCGCTTCTTATACCCTGATAGGCGCCAGTCCCAAGGAGATCACCGGCCTGGTTCTTGAGGCCTCGAATGATGGCGCGACCTGGACGGTGCTCGATCGCAAAGCCGATCAGCCGATCTTTGAAAAGGAAAACGAGGTCAAGACCTTTCCCATTGCACAGCCCGGCGAGTATCGCTTCTATCGGTTTACCTTTACGCCCCTGTCTGAATATTTCACTCTGCGTGAGATCGCCCTTGACGGGATCGTTCTGAGGGGGAAGAAGCCGGCGGATTACCGCCGCGATCTCAACGTCATGACCGGAACCGCCCATACCGAGTTCACCCGCGACGGCGTGTTATACACCCGCGATTATGTGGCCTCCAAACCAGACGAGGTGATCGCGGTGCGGCTTACGGCCAACAAGCCGGGTGCGCTGTCGTTCACGGCCTCCCTGGCCCGTCATCAACAGGCGAAGGTGCTGACTGACGGCAAATTCCATCGCCTGGAAGGGCAGATGGCGTTCAACAAGCCCGGCGTTAGTGGCGACAGCGGCGAGGGCATGCGGTTCGTGGCCCTGCTGGGCGCCGCGGCCAAGGGCGGCACGACCGTCACGACCGATCAGGGCATTACCGTCAAGAATGCCGATGAGGCCACCGTGCTGGTTTCCGCCGGCACGTCCTGGGCTACCAAGGACTTCGAGCCGCTCGTGCGCAAACGCCTCGCGGCGGCGCTCGCCAAACCGGGCAAGACTATCCAGGCCGATGCGGAAGCCCATCATCGCTCCTTCATGGATCGCTGCACCCTGTCGCTGCCGAAAGGCGATTTCGCCAACCTGCCTACGCTGGATCGGATGGAGAAGAGCAAGTGGGCGTCGAAGGATCCGGACTTGTTCGCCCTGAATTTCCAGATGGTCCGCCACCTGATCGTGGCCGGTTCGCAGCCGGACTCCCAGTTGCCCACGCACCTGCAGGGGATCTGGGCGGAAGAATACAGCACGCCCTGGCGCGGCGACTTCCACAGCAACATCAATATCCAGGAGAACTACTGGGCGGCCGAGGTCGCCAACCTCTCCGATTGCCATGCGCCCTTGATGCACTTCATCAAGAACGTCGCCAAAGAAGGGCAAAAGACTGCCAAGGCTTACTACAATGCGCCCGGCTGGATGGCCAATCACACGCAAAATCCCTGGTATGATACCTCGCCGAGCTGCCTGCCTGCCTGTTCAGGTCCGGTGAGCGGCTTCTGGCTGGTCCAGCACATCTGGGAACATTACAACTATACTCTGGACAAGAAGTTCCTGGCTGAATATTACCCGATCATGCGCGGCGCCTGCGAGTTCGCCCAGGCGGTGCTGATCGAGGATCCGAAGACCAAACAACTGATCAACATCCCTTCCAACTCGCCTGAGAACAACTACAGGTATGTCGGGAAGGACGGGCAGAAGAGAGATGCCTGGCTCTGCATCGCCTCGACCTACGACATGACGCTCTTCCGCAACCTGTTCAAGACCATGGCCCAGGCATCGCGCGTCCTGGGGACTGACAAGGATTTCACCAAGAGCATCGAGGCCACCGCGGCGCGGCTCGCGCCCATACAGGTCAACAAGGCAGGCCGCATCATGGAGTGGCAGGAGGACTTCGAGGAGGCGGAGATAGGCCATCGTCACACCTCGCACCTCTGGGGAATCCATCCCGGCACCGAGATTTCCTCGAAAACCCCGGAATTGCTCAAGGCCGTGCGCATGAGCCTGGATCGGCGCGGGCAGCCTGCCAACGGCTGGTCCCACGGCTGGAGGACCTTCATGTGGGCGCGCATGCATGACGGCGTGCGGGCGGACGGCCAGTTGTCCACGATTGTCGAAGGCGGGCATTGCGGAAATTTCCTCAATCTCTGGCCGTTCCAGATCGACGCCACCTACGCCAGCGGCGGCGCCATCGCGGAGCTGCTCATTCAGAGCCATGAGGAACAGGATGACGGGGCGTTTCTGATAGATCTGCTGCCTGCATTGCCTGCGTCCTGGAAGACGGGCGGGTCGTATGACGGCCTGCGGGCCCGCGGCGGGTTTGATGTGGCGGTAACGTGGAAGAACGGGATGTTGGATGCTGCAAAGATTACGAGCCGATGTGGCAGTCCCTGCGCCCTGGTCAATCCCTGCCCGGGTGAACGGGTGGTACTGTATCGCAATGGCAAGAAAGCGGAGACCCTCTCGGGCAAGCAGTTTGCCTTCAAGACCACGGCGGGCGAGTCCATTCTGATCGTGCCTGAAGGCGTTGATATGGCTGAAGCCCTTTTGCCTGCGGTGGCGCCGGTGAAGGCGCTCATCAATCAAATGACTGTTGAATCGCCCTGCTGGTTGCCGCTCAAGTCGGCCACGGCGTTGACTTTGCAGGCCGGGCCGGAGGCGAAGGTCTTCTACACCCTGGACGGTTCACGCCCCACCCGCCAGTCGGCGGCTTACACCGCGCCATTGTCCCTTAACAAACCCTGCGTCCTGCGGGCCATGGCGGTTGAGCCTGGGCGCAGCCCGAATCTCATTCAATACGTGTTCCGCAGTGCGGAAAGCGGCGTGCAACTGTCCAACACCTTTGACTCTGAAGCCGATCTGGATCGGGTGAAGATCACCGGCACCCGTGCCTTTTATGAACCACGCTGGATCAAGCAGGCTGGCACCGGGGCGGTGCGTAGTCCTCTGCCCGGCAAACAGGGGATTCTGGCCTTGCGTGCAGCCTGGCCGCATCTCCCGGCAGAGCTTGAACGTGTGGTCGAAGTTCCCTCTGCCGACCAGAAGCCCCGTCTGCACATCGTGGCTTCGGCTGATCCGAACGACGGCGGGTTGACCTGTCTGGTGCAGGCCGGAGTCTGCGTTGATGGCAAGAAGGTTGAATGGTTCAAAGAGGAACTGCTCTCAGGCAAAACCGACGGTTGGAAGACCTTTGACTACGATCTTTCTAAGTATGCAGGACAGTGTGTTGCCATCAAGGTCAGGTGCGGTGCCGGAAAGAACGGCAGCGACTGGAAGGACAACAATTGGGGATATTTCGACGAAATCAGTGTGATTGCAGGCGATCAAAGGAAGTAACCAAGAACAGCTCTCGCAACATCAGCATTGGAACAACCGGAGTCCACAGACTGACAAGGGTCCATTGGCTTACGGTCCTGTGTACTGGTCCACCGATTTTCGTGCCCAGCGCCTGACGGCGTTCACTGGACGGAGAAGGGGCGCCTCCTGCGCAAAGGCGAGGGCGTGACGTGGATGGGCACTGGTTCCACATGGAAGTGGCCGGGCTTCGAGAAGGACGGGCGGTTCATCATGAACTTCTCCGAATGGAAAGGTCCGCGGCAGACCATCTTCTTCGCCGTGTCCGACGATCTGGTTCACTGGCAGCGCCTGGGGAACGAATACGAGTTCGTGCAAGACGAACGGTGGTATGAGAAGAACGGCCGCTGGGACTGCATCTGGACGATCCCGCGCCCGGGCGGCGGACTCTACGGCTACTGGACGGCCACGCCCAAACCTGCGACCGGCGGGCGTTTCGGTTTTGGGGAAACTCTGGACGGTGTGACATGGAAAGCCCTGGAGCCGCCCAAAGTGGAAGGCGTGGCCGGCGGCGAGGGCGAAGTCGGGGCCATCGAGAGAATTGGACAGCGGTACTACATGATGTATGGCGTTGGCGGCATCATGGTAACGCTGGTCGCCGACAGCCCTCAAGGGCCGTTCAAGGCCGCGAAGACGAACTACCGGCTGCTCGCCGGCCACACGTATTTCTCCCGCTTCTTCCGCATGCCCGACGGGGTGCTCGTGAACCACCATTCCATCGCGCGGAACGGCCAGGTATACTTCGGCACGCTGAAATCCACCGTGCTCGACGAGGACGAAACGCTGCGGCTGGCCTGGTGGAAGGGCAACGAGAAGATGAAGGCCGGGCCTCTCGAGGTGAGACTTCCCGCCGCCGGCGCTGGCAATGACGCGCGGATTGCCATGGTGCAGACTCCGCTGGACGTGGACAAAGGCGTGATACTCGAAGGCACGCTGGCCCTGCCGGAGAGTCAGGACCAGCCGCGCCGGGGACTCTACATGGAGTGCGGGAAGGATGGCGGCGCGGCCATCCTGGTCAACGCGGCAGGCGCCGCGGAGTTGGGGACGATGCGTGCCGACGGTTCCGGTTTCAAGGCGGAAAAGGGGGTCGATCGCGAGATGGTGTTCGGCAAGCCGGCCAGGTTCCGCCTGCTGCTCAAGCAGTCGCTGCTCGAGTTCTACCTTGATGACATCCTGATCGAGTGCTTCAGCCTGCCGCAGAATGCCACCGGACGGATGGGGCTCATCGGAACGGATGCCATCCGGCAGTTGAGCGCCTGGCAGTGTGAGCAGTAGCCGACAACAAGGAGGCAGACGATGGAGGGACTACGGCGTTGCCGACTCTTTCCTCTCGTCGTGTTGGGGATCGTGGCGTTGGCCACGGGCTGGCGTGCGCAAGCGGAGGCGGAAGACGCGGACGGCTTCAAGAACCTCTTCAACGGCAAGACGCTCGATGGCTGGAAGGTGGCGGACATGAGCTACTGGTCCGTCGAGGACGGCGCCATCACAGGTAAGATCACCAAGGAACACCCGCTCAAGGAGAATCTGTACCTCATCTGGCAGGGCGGGGAACTGGGTGACTTCGAGATCAAGATGAAGCACCGCCTCTCCGGCTCGCCGGGGATCAACGGCGGATTCCAATTCCGCAGCAAGGAATTGCCGAACCACGATGTCGCCGGCTACCAGATGGACAACAACCTGAACACCGACTGGCTGGTTCGCCTCTACGACGAGCACGGGCGCGAGACGCTGGCCTTTCGCGGCCAGCGAGTCGTCTTCGACGAGCAGGGGAGGGCGCGGCGCTCGAGGATTCCGGAGGCCGAAGGCGCTCCCTGGTTCAGACTTGAGGAGTGGCACGAGTACTATCTGATCTGCGAGGGCCCGCGCCTCACCCTCAAGGTGGACGGCCGACTCGCCGCCGAAGTCGTGGACAACGACCCCAAACAGCAGGACTTCTCCGGCATTCTCGGGCTGCAACTGCACAGCGGGCCGCCGACCATGGCACAGTTCAAGGACATCCGCATGAAGATTTTGAAACCGGCGACCGCGGCGCCGAAGCCGCCCGCGGCAGCGCAGCCGGCCGCAGGCGAACCTGCCGGCGCGGCGAACCTCCTCGATAAGACGTTGGTCGCCTGGGTCGCGCCGGCCAACCTGACCCAACGCGGCGGCAGCGTGCTGACGATCGACGATCAGGAGAGTCATTTTGACGGGATCGTCTTCGGAGAACTTGCGCCGGCCAAATGGATGGCGGGCAGCGATTTCTGGCGGCGAACGCAAAAGGACCAGGCGAACTGGCCCGCCGAAACCGCCGACCCGAGCACGCAGGTGCAGGTCGCCATCGTTTACCGGGGCAATCTCATCACGGTGTACCGCAACGGGAAAGAGTACTCGCGCCACGAGATCGCGCAGCCGCAGTTGTTCGGCCCGGACAGCGCGGTGGTGATAGGGTTGCGGCACATCGAGGCGGGGGATCGGGCGTGCTTCGCGGGCGCCATCGACGACGCGCGCATTTACAGCGTTGCGCTGAGCGCCGAGCAGATCGCCGCGTTGAAGCCCAACGAGCCCTCGGACCCCAAGCCCTGGGCGTGGTGGTCGTTCGACGACAAGGAAGCCCGGGATCGCACCGGGCGATTCCCGGACACGCAACTCGACGGCGGCGCCACGGTGGAAGGCGGAAGGCTCCTTCTCGACGGCAAGACCGGGATGATGCTCTGCAAGACCGGTAAGGAGGCGCCCGTTGAGTACGAGACGCCGATCCGCCCTGAGAATCCCCCGGCGAACTGGCTGACGTTTCACCTCACGCATCCCGGCCCCGGAGGCGCCATGCCCGGAGATCCCAACTGCGCCTTCTACTGGAAAGGCCTGTATCACCTGCACTACATCTACACCCACAGGAATGGGTTCGCCTTTGCCCATGTCTCGAGCAAGGACCTGGTGCACTGGACCTGGCACCCGACCACGCTCTTCCCGAAGACGACCGGGCATGGCATGTTCAGCGGCACCGGCTTCATCAC
>Ga0315281_10011221_pt1 | contig 12283 bp, 10 predicted proteins | sample YL17G07_0_MG_FD_204540 | JGI IMG/M metagenome (GOLD analysis project Ga0315281, IMG submission 204540) | Sediment microbial communities from Yellowstone Lake, YNP, Wyoming, USA - YL17G07_0 | ecosystem: Environmental > Aquatic > Freshwater > Lake > Sediment | place: USA: Wyoming | collected... | reverse complement strand
CGACGACGCACTCCCACACGCCGCCATCGCCACGCAGCAAGGCGATGCCGCTTGGCTCGGTCGCCGTCCAGGCGGCGTCAATGCCGAGGATCGCGGCCATGCCTGGCGCCCGCCCCCGTGCGGCAGGCGGCGTCATCCGCCCTGGAGAAACGCGCGCACGTCGCGCGCCGTGGCCGCCGGGTCCTCCTCCATCGGCGTATGCCCCAACCCCTCGTAGACGCGCAGGGTCGCATGGGGCAGGTCGCGGCGGAAGTAGGCGCCGTACTTGGGCAGGATCCACGTGTCCTTGCTCCCCCAGAGGATGAGCGTCGGCGCCCGGACGCGGGGAATCTCCGCCGCTGCGTCCTCGCTCCACAGGCTCAGCAGAATGGCGCGGGTCGCGCCGCGGTTGCCCTGGCGCCGCAGCAGGTCGTAGTAGCGCGTCACCAGCGGTTCGGTTACGCGGGCGGGGTCCCCGTACACCTGGCGCAGGCTGGCCGCCACCAAGAAGCGCGGCGTGCAGAGCGCCATCAGCCGCCCCAGCCCGGGCACGGCCGCCAGCCGCAGCACCAGGGGCGGAGACTCCTCCCTGGGGTAGCCGACCGCGTCCACCAGGATCAGCTTGTCCACCCGGTCCGGGTGCAGCAGGGCATAGCGCCAGGCGATGCCCCCGCCCATGGAGTTGCCGGCCAGGCTGAAGCGCGCGACGCCCAGCGTGCGCACCAGCGCGTCCACGAACGCGACCATGTCCGCCGTGGCGTAGCGGCCGTCCGGCCGCGGGCCGGTCAGCCCATGGCCGGGCAGGTCCACGGAAATCACGCGGTGGTCGCGGGACAGCTCCGCCACCCAGCCCTCCCAGGTGTGGAGCGAGGCGTTCAGGCCGTGCAGCAGCACCAGCACGGGCCCCTGACCCTGGTCGCGGTAGTGGACATTGACCCCCGCCACCGTGACGAAGCGCGACGGCGGGCCGCCGTACTGGGCCACGAGTTCTTGCGGCGGGAGGTCCGGCCGGACGAGCGCCAGCAGCGCCAGCACCAGTGCGGCTGCTCCCAATGCGGCGTACTTGGCAATGCGGACGGCAGGGGACGCGTGACGGCGGGTCTGCATTGGGCTATCACCTCTACAGGGCGGCGGCTGGGCTGGCCGCGTCGCTTGCGCCCGGCGGAACCGGGCCGCTGCTCCTGCTTAGCACAGCGCTCGCGCGAGGAGAAACCGTATGGAACTTCCGGGGATGGGTACACCGGCGTATGTCCGCGCCAACGGCATTCGCATGGCGGTGTGGGAGCAGGGGCAAGGCTTCCCGGTGGTGATGTGCCACGGCTTCCCGGAGCTGGCGTTCTCCTGGCGGCATCAGCTGCCGGCGCTGGCGGGGGCCGGTTGGCGGGCCATCGCGCCGGACCAGCGCGGCTATGGCCTGTCGCACCGCCCGCCGGAGGTGGCCGCCTATGACATGGCCCACCTGACGGGCGATCTGGTGGGGTTGCTGGACGCGCTGGGAATCGAGCGCGCCGTGTTCTGCGGCCACGACTGGGGCGGATGGGTCGCGTGGCAGATGCCGCTGCTGCACCCGGAGCGGGTGGCCGGGGTGATCGCGCTCAACACGCCGTACTTTCCCCGGGGGCCGCTGGACCTGGTGGAGGCCACGCGCCGGGCGCGGGGCGAGGACAACTACATCGTGGCCTTCCAGCGGCCCGGGCTGGCGGACGAATGGCTGGCGCGGGACATTCCCCGCTTCTTCGACCGCATGTTGCGCCGCCCCACGTTGACCCAGGCCGAGTTCGCCCGCCAGCCGGCCTCCGTGCGCAACCTGACCCTGCGGGGCATGGCGGAGGGCTCCGCCCCCCGCGGCGAGCCCGCCGTGGACGCGGAGGCGCTGCGGGTGTACGGCGCGGCCTTCCAGCGCACGGGCTTCACGGGCGGCATCAACTGGTACCGCAACATCCGCCGCAATTGGGAGCAGGGCGCGGCCCTGCCCACCCGCATCGAGGTGCCCTGCCTGATGATCTCCGCCGCCCAGGACGTGTATCTGCCTCCGGGCCTGACCCACGGCATGGAGGCCCACATCCGGCAACTGGAAAAGCACGTGATCGAGGACTGCGGCCACTGGACGCAGCAAGAGCGCCCCGAGGAAACGAACCGCATCGTCCTGGACTGGCTCCGGCGCACCTTCCGTCCCGTGCGGGGGCTGCTGCTGCGGTAGCGGGCCGCCGCTCCTCAGGCCGGGTCGCGGGGCCAGGGCACGCGCTCCAGGCCCTGGCGGTAACGGCCGATTCGCTGCTGGTAGACAGCGGCCGCGACGCGGTTGGTCGCCTCCACCAGCGCCGGGTCGTAGATCTTCCGCACCTGGCCCGGGTTGCCCACCACCAGCGCGTACGGCGGCACCACCGCGTTCCCGAGCACGACCGTCCCGGCCCCGATCACGGCGCCCCGGCCGATCACCGCTCCGCCGAGGATGACCGCGCCCATGCCGACCAGGACGTCGTCCTCCAGGACGCAACTGTGGATCACGCAATTGTGGCCGACCGTCACGTTGCGGCCGATGACGGTGCCCACCTCCCGTCCGTCGGACCGCTCCTCCGCGCCTTCCACGTGCACCATCGCGTTGTCCTGGATGTTGCTGCCCTCCCCCACGCGGATGGCGGCCAGGTCGCCGCGCAGCACGGCGTTGAACCAGACGGAGACCCGCGCGTCCAGCGTCACCCGCCCGATGACGTGGGAGCCGGGCGCCAGGTAGGCGTCCGCCGCGATCTGGGGGGTGTGGCCCTCGAAAGCGAAGACCTGTCCGAATGGCTCAGCCATGGGTGTTCTCCGGTGCATGGGGTTCAGGAGCGGGGCGCTCCAGCGGGCTGCCCGCCGGCGGCCCGGGGGGCCGTGCCGCCCCAGGCGGAACCGGCCAGGATCAGCGCCAGGCCCGCGGCGAGCGGCAGGCCCACCGCCGCGCCGCTCACCAGCGCCAGCAGCGCCGTGGACAGCGGCGGCGTGAAGTAGCTCAGCAAGCCCAGCCGCCTGAGGTCACAGCCCCGGGCGGCGCGATCCCACAGGGCGAAGGCCAGGCCCCAGGGGACGATGCCGATGTACAGCACCAGCCAGATCTGCCCGGCGGCGAACCCGAACGGAACGCCGCGCGCGAGCATCAACAGGCCGGCGGCCAGGGCGGAGAGCAGACAGAAGAGCGCCATGGGATTGCCGCCGGGCGGCCCCCAGCGCCGCAGCAGCACCGTGAAGGAGCCCCAGCAGAAGCCCGCGGCCAGGGCCAGGGCCAGTCCGGCGGCATGGACGAGCGGGTCGAAATCCCCCACCGCGCCGCCGCCGATGACGAGCGCCACGCCCGCCAGGCCCAGCAGGCCCCCGGCCAGGGCGCGCCCCGAGAGCCTCCCCCCGCGGCCCCAGCGGCCCAGCAGGATGATCCACAGCGGCCAGGTGTAGTTGAGGATGTTGGCGGGCACCCGCGGGGCCAGGCTGAAGGCGAACACCAACAGCGCGTGGTAGCCGAAGATGCCGTAGACCCCCAGCAGGGCCACGCGCGGGCCGGGCCAGGCGCGGTGCAGCGGAGCGCCCCGCGCCCAGTCCCAGGCGGCCAGGGCCAGCCCCGCGGCCAACATGCCATGGAACAGCACCTGCTCCGGGAGGACGGCGTCCAGACTCGTCCCCAGCGCGGCGGCCAGACTGGCCCAGCACAGGATCGCTCCGCCGGCGGCCAGGTAGGGTCCCCAGGCGGCCGGGGAGCGGGTGGAGGGACTCATGGGCCACCCGCCGGACGCGCTCCGCTCGGCGAACGGGACCAACTCGAATCCATGCGGCGACTCCTCCGGAAGCGGGCAGCCAGGCGGCGGATTCTGGCGCGGGCTAGCGGGGCGGGGAATCCACCTCGCCCTCCATGCGCACGGCGACGGACGGGCGCTCGTCCACCTGACCCTCCGCGGCGGCCTTGTGAAAGGCGCCCACCAGCAGGGTCTTGCCTCCATTCAGCCAGATACGCCCGCGAATGCGGTAGAGATCGCCGGGGAAGAACGGCTTGCGGAAGATCAGCTCGGTGCGGGCGATGCGGTGGCGCTCCACAGGCTGGCGAGCGGCGAACAGCAGGCGGCTGAAGTGGTTCTCCATGCCGCAGATGTACTCATGCACGTTGACGTGCTGATTGATGTCCGTGTTGGGCAGGCCCCACACCGAGGTGTATTCCTCCCACGGCCCCGCGGCGACCGGCGCGAACCCGGCGGCTACCTGCGCCAACGCCTCGGGGCCGGGCAGGGGGCCGTCGAAGGGCCGGACCCGCAGGCTCCGCAATTCCTCCGGGACCTCCGTCACCTGGCGCTCTCCGGGGGCGGCCACCGGCCGGGTGATGACGTGCAAGGCCCGCATGCTCCCGGCTGGCACCGGTGGCCCCGCGCCGCGCTCGAAGCCCAGGGTGTCGGCGTCGCCGGAGCCGGGGCGGCCGGTGAGGCGAGACTCCATCTCCAGCAGCAGCCGCACCGTTTCGCCCCCCGGCGCTTTCGCGTCTGGCGTCACGCTGCGCCGCAGGCTCACCTTGTGCTCGGTCTCCAGGCGGCTGTTGAACACCAGCGGCGTGGGGGTGTTCTCGAACACCAAATGGAACATGATCGGCGCGATGCCGCGCTGGCGCATCTTGAACATCCGCGCCCGCCGCTCCAGGTCCTGGAAGATCGGCGGCATGCAGACCTTGATGAAGGCGCGCATCTTGAGGGTGTAGCGTTGATCAATCTCCTCGAAGGAGATGCGGGTTTCGCCGCGGCCTTCCAGGTAGTCCTGCTGTTCCGCTTCTGTCATGCGTCCCTGACCAAACCGGGCCGTGGAGCCCGCCGGGCCCCGCCGCCGATGATCGCGCCATACCCAACGCGGCGGCGCCGCGCTCCCCGGGAAATCGCCGCTGCCCCGCCCCTTGCGGCGCGGAAGGCGACCGGAAAACTATAGAGAGAACCGGGGGCCGCGGCAAGCCGCCCGGACGACAGCTCCAGGGCAACCGCAAAGTCGGGGTGCGAGGGAAGTCGTTGGTCCGCTCCCGCCTGCGGCGGGCCTCATCCGCCCTGCGGGCACCCCCGAGACCTCTCCCCCGCCCTGCGGGCACCCCCTCCCCCGAGGGGGAGGGGGACGGGGGGTGGGGTGGCCCTTCACCCTCTCCAAGCCCCAACCGCGGGGCTGGAGAAGGAACATCGCCCAGGCCGTGAAGTCCAGCCCGCCCGGCAGTTTGAGCGGGGTTGGAGAGGGTTTGGGTGAGGCCGCGCGCAGCGCGGGGGGAACGCCGCGCATGGCCCAGGCTTCAGGGCTCCGCATGGCGCAGGCCGGCGGCCCGCGCATGGAGGATCGCCTCCACCCACCGCTCGACCTGCGCTTCCGCCGCGGCGGGTGATTGCGCGGCGGAAGAAGCTTCCGCGGGGACGGGCGCGCGCGTGGCGGCTTGGCTCACGGCGAAGCGGAGCGTCCCGGTGGGACGGCGCAGCATCTCCGCGAGCGTCGCCAGTCCCGCCGGCTGCGCGCGCACATGGAGGCGCCGCAGCAGGTGGGCGACGCGCGCGGTGCCGCCGCCGGCCAGGTGCGGCCGCAGGGCGGCGTCCACGGCGTTCCAATAGCGCCCGGCGTCGAAGCCCTTGCGCTCGCCCGCCAGGAACTCCGCCAGCAGGGCGTGGGCGGCAAACTGCCCCCAGGCGCGGGTGAACTCCCCCACGGGGAACCGCTCCCGCGCGTGGGCCGCCGCCTCGCTCAGGTCCAGCGCGATGCCCAGCTGGGCAAAGTGCGTCTCCAGCAGGGGCCTGCGGAACTTGAAGTTGGCGGCCAGGCCCTTGAGCGTGCCGAAGTGCGGGGAGTCCGCGAAGGACGGCCCCCGGCCCCGCTCCCTCAGCCGGATCCCGTGCCGCAGGAACAGGAAGGCCTGGTAGAGCCGCTGGTAGAGCGAACCCTCGATGCGCTGCGAGAGGGACTTGAACTGCCGCGCGGGGTCCGGCTGGGGCGGCAGCCGCTGCATCAGTTCATGCACCTCCAGGGGAAACGCCTTGCGCCGGCGCTCCTGTTCGTCCGAGAGCCGCACGCCGCCCACCAGGTAGGGCCGCGCCAGGCGCTGGGCGGTGAGTGCGGCCAGGTAGCCGTCCACGCGCTCCTCCTCCACGGGCGTGAGTCCGGCCGGGCCCTGCTCCAGCAGCGCCACGTCCTCGATCACGGCGGCCATCGCCTCCAGCGCGAACTCCAGCCGCAGCTTGGCGGAGCGCAGGTAGTGCGGCGGATCGCTCTCCCGCAGGCGCAGATAGTCCGGCAGCTCGTCCGGTGGCAGGAAGTTCATCTGGAGATTGAGCTGTTCCGTCGCGGCCACGAGCCGGGCCACCGTGGCCGGGATGTCCTGCCGCAGGCGCGTCAGGTAGTCGCCGAAGACGCGCTCGACCAGGGCCGATGCCGTCTGCGGCAGCCCCTTGCCGTCCAGGCTCTGGCGCAGGCCGCCAAAGTAAGACTTGCGCACGGGGCCGGGGGCGCGGCGGAAGTTCATTCCCATGACGGCGGCGTGGTCGGCCAGCGCCGCTTCCAGCTCCGGGGAGGTATGCACCCCCTCGCCCAGCAGCAGCAGCTTCTCCGCCATGCCGACGCTGATCTCCGCGGCGGGGGTCAGCAGGTCTTCCCGGTACGGCTCCAGCGCGAAGACCTCCTCCCGCAGGAAGATGTCTCCGAACATCCGCGCCGCCTGCGCCCGCAGCACCGTGACCAGATCCTCCAGGTTGCCGAGCCGCTCCGGCAGGATCACCCGCACGGTGTAGTGGCGGTAGAGCGGGTTGTAGGAATAGGACGAGGCCGGCAGCTTGAGCGTGGGCGGAATGGGCCCATGCCGCTCCTCATAGGCCTGCCGCTGGTACACATCCACGCCGGTGCGCGCCTCCCGCAGCCTGAGCCCGTGCCGGGCGGCGAGGGCGATCAGCTTGGGGATCCAGTCCTGCAGCCGCAGCCGCACGGGCTCCGCCACCGGGCCGACGAAGCGCACACTCTGGGCGGCCGGCGGCATGGCGGGGGCCGGGCGCGGCCGGCGGTCGTGCGCGTCCAACTCCCGCGCCATCGCGCCGCGCTGGGCCGGGTCGAAGCGCGCCTCCAACAGTGCGTCAAAGCGGTCCGCCGCGGCGTCCGCGGAGGCGGGCGCATCCGGCGTCCGGCGGGAGGGTGGTGCTGCCGCGTCGCGCGCTGCCATGGGCGGTGGTCTCCAAGGGTGTGCCAGCCCCGCGCGGCCGTGGCCGTCCCGCTGGGGGTGTAGCGGAATTGTGAACCGAGCCGACGGCGGAAACAACCCGGTCGCGGCGCGGTTCGGCGGGCTGGCGGAAGGGTGCGCCGGATCGCCCTCCCGATGTATACTCCCCGCGAGTGGAATCGGGCGCGGCGGAAGCATGGGCGGCGGCGCCTCTCCGGCCCGGGCTGGCGCCCTCCCGCGCAGGCCGGCTTTCCGGACCCAATCGCAGGAGCGGCATGACTCTATCCCCCCTGGTGCGCGAGCGGTGGAGCGCCTTCAAGGCACGCCGCCTGAGCCATGCCGCGCTGCTGACCCTGCTGGCGCTGCTGACGGCCTCGCTGCTGGCGGAGGTCATCGCCAGCAATCAGCCGCTGCTGATGCGCCTGCGGGGCGAGTACTATGCGCCGGCGCTGTTCGACTACCGGCCCGCGGCGTTCGGGCTGCGGGACACCTTCGTCGTGGACTACAAGGCGCTGCGGGCGAGCTTTGGCGCGGCGGACTGGGCGGTGTTCCCTCCGGTGCCGTGGGGGCCGTACGAATCCGACGAGGCGCTGGCGAGCTTCCCGGCCCCGCCCAGCGCGCGCCATTGGCTGGGCACGGACAACAAGGGGCGGGATCTGCTCGTGCGCCTGCTCTACGGCTTCCGCCTTTCGATGGTCTATGCCCTGAGCGTCTGGCTGTTCTCCTTTGCCTTGGGGATCGCCGCCGGGGCGGTGCAGGGCTTCTTCGGCGGCGCGGTGGACTTCTTCGGCCAGCGCATCAGCGAGGTCTGGAGTTCCGTGCCGGTCTTCTTCGTGATCCTGATCCTGATCGCGGGCTTCACGCCGAACTTGTGGCTGCTGATCGCGGTGTCGGCGGTCTTCGGCTGGCCCCACCTGGCGCAGTACCAGCGGGCGGAGTTCCTGAACTTGCGGCGGCGGGACTTCGTGGAGGCGGCGCGGGCCATCGGCGCCTCTCCGTGGCGGATCATGGCGCACCACATCCTGCCCAATGCACTGACGCCGGTGGTGACCTTCACGCCGTTCACCATCGCCGGAGGCATCACGGGGATCGCGGCGCTGGACTACCTCGGCTTTGGCGTGCAGCCGCCGACGCCCAGCTGGGGCGAGCTCCTGCGCCAAGCCCTGACCCATTTTTCCAGCGCGTGGTGGATCGCCACCTTCACGGTGGGCAGCATGTTCGGCGTGCTGCTGTTGCTGGTGTTCATCAACGAGGGCGTGCGCGAAGCCTTCGACCCTCGCCGCGGCCGGCGCTAGCGGGCGCTCCCGGGCAGGAGCGGCGGCGCATCCGGAGGCGGCGCGGCGTGCGCGAGCGTCCGGGTGCCGCCCAGCCGCCGCGATTTGCGACCACGGCGGCGGCATCGCGGAGCCGCAAACCGGGTCCGCGCGGTGCGATCGGCGGCGCCGCGGCGAGTTGAGGTCCGGCCGAGGCGGGTGCTCCGGCGGCGCGCGCCCGGCAACGCGGACACGCGGAAACCGGCTCTGGCAGGGCATTCGCGGCGCGGCGTCCCGGATCCCGCGCGCGGCGCCGCGGACTCCGATCGGCGGCGCGGCGGCGTTCCGCAAAAAAAAATGCGCCGCGCTGCAATATGGTGTCGCATTTGTTCGCGCGAGTATGGTATGCAGAGGTACGGGAAGGGACAAACCCACACTCGCTGGTGGGATGTCCCCGGCAGGTGGCACGGTCGACAGGACCCGCAAGGGAGAGCCCGCCGCCTGCTGTGTGAATAACCTCAGGCCGCACCCACGGCGTTGTAGCAGGGGAGATTCAACTCATGGCGCAGATCCGCAAAAAGGCAGCTTCCAAGGCGAAAACCGCCACCAAGAAGAAACCCGTCCGCAAGACGGCAACCAAGGCCAAGGCGAGCAAAGCCAAAGCCAAGCCCAAGGACAAGCCCCGCGCCAAGCGGTAGGCTCGCCGGACTTTCCGCGGCCGTTTCCATCACGGCTCGGAACCGACGCCGGGCGGTCTGACGCACCGGCCTTGCCGCAGCTCGGCAGGGCCGGCGCCGGACCGCCTGGAGCCTCTGACCTAGCCGCCCTCCGCTCCCGCCTCCATGTCCAAGCTCCACCCCATCAGCGCCGCGGCGCTGCGCAGGCTCTCCGCCGTCAAGAACAAGCGACTCAAGCTGGTGATGAGCCGCCTGCTGGCGCATGTCCATGCATTCGTGCAGGAGACCCGGCTCAGCGAGGAGGAATGGTTCGCCGCCATCCGCTTCCTGACCGAGACCGGGCAGATGTGCGACGACAAGCGGCAGGAGTTCATCCTCCTGTCCGACACGATGGGCGTCAGCATGTTGGTGGACGCCATCCATCACGCGCGGCCGGGGGGCGCGACGGAATCCACGGTGCTGGGTCCGTTCTACGTTCCCGGCGCCCAGTTCATGCCGTATGGAGCGAACATCTCCCGCGGCCGGGGCGGCGAACCCACCGTGGTCTCCGGGCGCGTGCTGTCAACCTCGGGCAAGCCCCTGCGCGGCGCGGTGCTGGACGTCTGGCAGACCGCCCCCAACGGGATGTACGACGTGCAGGATCCGGCGCAGCCGAGCATGAACCTGCGCGGCCGGTTCCGCACCGACGCGCAAGGCCGCTTCGAGTTCCGCACGGTCAAGCCGGTCAGCTACCCGATTCCGACCGACGGCCCCGTGGGCAAACTGCTCAAGAAGCTCAGCCGGCACCCCTACCGGCCGGCCCATATTCACTTCAAGGTTTCCGCCAAGGGTCACGCGCCGGTGACGACGCACCTGTTCGTGCGGGGAGACAAGTACCTCCCGTCCGACGTGGTGTTCGGCGTGAAGCCGTCGCTCGTGGTGGACTTCAAGCGCCACACCGCGCCGGGCGAAGCGGCCCGCCTCAAGGTGCGCGCGCCGTTCTACACGCTGCGCCACGACTTCGCGCTGAAGCCCGCGCGCCGGCCTTCCCGGTAGGCGCGGGACGGCCGCGGCTCAACCGGAGTTTCCGGGAGCCGGGTGGGGTGCGGCGTCCAGCGCCTCAGAAGCCCTGCTGCTCCAGGAACGCCTGCACCTTGCCGCGCTGGTCGCCCTGGATTTCCAGGCGGTCATCCCTCAGGGCTCGGCCCGCGCCACAGTGCGCCTTGAGTTGCTTGAGCAGATCGGCCGTGACGTTCTGGGGAATGTTCTGGCAAGCTCCCGCTACCTCGGCCAAGGCCAAACGCCGTGCTCCAGGATGCGGCGGTAGTTGGCATCCAGCGCCGGTTGCAACAGCACCAGCGCCGCCAAGCGCCGCGTCATCTCCGTGACGTAGCGCGCTTCCTCGCTGGTCAACGGACGGCCCAGCAGGGCTTGCTCCCGGTAGCTGAGCCATTTCTTGACGACCTGGTAGCCGCCAATGTAATAGTTCCAGACATTGCTGGGGATGTTGCGCCAGTATGCCTTGCTGTTCAGGTACACGTCGCAGGTGGACTCACCCAGGTTGGCGAATGCCTCCTTGGCCGTCAGACCCAGGGCCTTGGCGCCCGCGCGGATGGCGGCATCCTCCTCCGGGGTGTATTCCCGTTCCATGACTTTGCCCCGGCCTGGCATCGTTGCACCGTCCTTGCCTCCGTGACCCCAGCCCGCCGTGACCGCCAAGTCCTCGTCCGTCAGGGATTCGCCCGCCGGAACGGAGATCAGGCCCATTGCCTTCAATTCCGGGCGCGGCGTTCCAGCCGTCACAGCGGGCACCGGAGATTCCGTGTCCAGCAGGGCGGCCACTTGGTTGCCCAATTCGGCGGAGGCCAGCAAGTCCTTCTTCTTGGCCGGCAGGGGAATGCGCGGCCAGTCCCCACGGATGCCGTCCGCGTTCTCCGCCAAGTACGCGGGGGAGTAGCCGATTGCGAGGACATGGTGCCATACCAATTCGCTCGCGCCCAATGAGCGACTGGTAACATGAGACCCTACATCGCCAATGTAGCGTGCTACCCTCAGGGAAACATTCGGACGGCGATTTTCTTCGCCCTGCCCTACGAACGCAAAGTCAGTTTGTGCTTCCGCGTTAACTGGCAGGACGGCGGGGAAGTAATACGCGTGACCTCGCAACAAATCATTGTCACCCAATAGCCTTGTATAGAAGAAGGGAAATCCTTCGGGAGAAGAAACTCCAGCGGGACGACAAGCCAGGTAGGCGTTTTCCAATTGATGGGCTTTCCAAAGTTGGGGCCTTGGCTCATTCCAAAGCGGTCGCACAGTGCTGTAGTAACACCACCGCGTCTCATAGGGTCGTAGAGCGTACTTTAGGAGCCGCTTACCATTATAGAGTTCGGCCTGCTGCACTTTCACCCTAGCTTCCTTCGCGTCGAATCCAGCCGCGTTCTCGGTTAGGCAGGTCCCGAGCGCCTTCATCTCGTCCCAAGTCACGGATTTGGAGTAGTAGGCACGTATGCGCTCTTCCAGCGCAGCACGATCAACGTCTATCAGTGCCCCGCCACGCTTCTCCATCAATCCGTTGATTGGCGGCTCTGCGCAGAGTTCCGTCAGCAGCGGCCACGCGCGATATTCCTTCGACACCTTTTCGGGCCGGAAGGAGTAGCGGTTCTCCTTCGTGGGAGTGGCGCGCTCGTATTGCGCGTCGAATTTCTTGCCTTCCAGGCTGGAGAGCAGATCAGCGCGTTTGGTGACACCCCAAAACTGTCGAAAGCGCACGGACGGTTTCGTGTCCCGCTTTGGTGTGCGCACGAGGGTCATGATCGCGGTGCCCACGCGAATCCCTTCCCGGTTGCGCTCCGTGGAGAACACGCTTGGATCGGACTCGCCCTCCGGTGTGAGCTTACCGGTTTCCCGGCTGTCTCCGTTCAGGCAATCGAACCAGAGGCGGTCGAATTCTCCCAGTAACCGCTGCCGCATTACGACAAAGGACGGATCGCCCAAGTAGGAGAAATTGGAAATGAAGGCGATGATGCCCCGGCCTGTGCGCTCCGCGATGCGGCGCTCCGCCATGCGGATGAACCGGACATACAAGTCATCCAAATTGAATTTCTTGATCCCCCATTCTTTCACCAAGCCTTCCTTGTAGGGCTTCACCGAATCCTTTTCTTCTCCGGTGCCCGTGCCGTAGAAGGCGTTGTAGGGCGGATTGCCGAGGATCACGAGGATGG
>Ga0315281_10011220_pt1 | contig 12284 bp, 9 predicted proteins | sample YL17G07_0_MG_FD_204540 | JGI IMG/M metagenome (GOLD analysis project Ga0315281, IMG submission 204540) | Sediment microbial communities from Yellowstone Lake, YNP, Wyoming, USA - YL17G07_0 | ecosystem: Environmental > Aquatic > Freshwater > Lake > Sediment | place: USA: Wyoming | collected... | reverse complement strand
ACAGATTTGTCGCGACTTATAGCTGAAGCATCAATGGCATAGAGGCCCACTTTGGGCAAGAGTAACGAGAGGAGACGAGCGACGACAATCAGTCCTGATGGGACGCTAGCACCCGCTTTGAGGGTCGCCGCAGAAAGAATAAACCCGTCAAACTCGTCCTGATGGGATGCGGCGCAAGCAGTAGCAATCGTCCCACCCACGCTATGGCCGACTATGAAAATCTTGGCGCTGTGATGCTTATTGCGTATAACGCTTAGAAACGTCTTTAGGTCGTTAGCGAAGTATGAGAAGCTCTCAACGTAACCTCTCAGACCGTCTGACTTTCCGTGTCCTCTCTGGTCATAACCATATACTCCGTACTCTCTGGGTACGAAGTAATTCACTAGGTTACTATAGCGTCCACTATGCTCAGCTAAACCATGAACAACTAACAGAATGGCTTTGGGTTCATCGACTGGTAGCCAACACTGATAGTATAGATTTAGATTTCCGAATCCGTTAAACCGACCCTCCGAGTGCTTCATGCTCTATTAACCTGTCCTCGGAAACAGCCTTCGCCAGTAATAAACCGATAGGAAGTCTATGTGAGAGTACTCCTTTCAGCTAAAGTCTAGCGTAATGAGCTGCGACTATCAACTGAAGCTTGAAGTTTGAGTGGTACTAAACAAACCGCCCTATTGTTGAATCTTCGTTCTCAAGACAACAGCTTTAAGATGCCATGGTAGCACCGAGGTTATTCGCGTAGCTTGGCGTACATTGCTTCCAGATCCTCAAGCCAAAGCCTAGTCTCAGCATCCGAGGGCATCCTCCAGTCCCCCCGAGGGGACAGGCTTACTGAGCCAACCTTCGGTCCTTCGGGAAGGCACGTTCTCTTGAACTGATTGGCGAAGAACCGCTCAATAAAACTCTTGAGCCACCTATTTAAGTCATCGAGTGTGTATTGACCTTCAAAGAGCCCCTGTTTTCTCACCTCGTTGGCCAAATAAAGAATTCTGCCTGGTCGCATTCCAAAACGAATAAATGGATAAAGGTAGAAGTCGGCGAGCTCAACTGGTCCGATGATTTCCTCGCTCTTTTGAATAATCTTGCCATTCTCCGGCCGTAGCAATTCCGGAGAAATGGGGGTTTGAAGGATACTGTACAGAACCTTTTGTGCTGGGGAATCAGCCAACTCTTCGTCGGCGACCCACTGCACAAGAAAACGGACGAGTGTCTTGGGTACAGATACGTTGACATGGTAATGCGACATGTGGTCTCCAGCAAACGTGCACCAGCCCAGGGCAACTTCAGTGAGGTCACCTGTTCCCAGAGCAATTCCATTAAGCTCGTTGGCTTTGTTGAAGAAGAATTCGGTGCGATATCGAGCCTGCACGTTTTCAAAAACCACATCTTCTTGTCCTTCGTGCCTTAGGTCTCTCAAGTGTGACCTGCAGGTTCTGGCGATATTCACTTGTTCGAAACTCACTCCCAGTGCTTGGCACAGTTTGGTAGCGTTAATTCGGGTTCTTCGGGTAGTGCCAAAACCGGGAAGGGTGTAAGCATGAACGTTGCTGCGAGGCAAGCCAAGAAAATCCATAGTTTTTACCGCACCTAGGAGTGCCAGTGTGGAGTCAAGCCCTCCAGAAACTCCCAATACCACATGGCTTCTGTTAGCCCCGGAGAGCTTCTTGGCGAGGGCTGCTACCTGCATGGAAAAGATTTCTTTGCATCTCTCTGCCCGTCTAGTGGGGTCTGCTGGAACAAAGGGGCGGGGGTCGAGTACTCGCCACAACTTACTGGGGGCCAAGTCTTGGACTTCTGTTTCGACGATTCTAAATGTTCTCGACTGTCTGGAGATGTCATGGAAACTTGTGCTAACACGACGGTCGTGGGCAAGCCGGTCAAGGTCGATGTCAGAGATAGTAAGCTGAGAACCCGACGACAGGCGGTTTGATTCCTGGAGTATGACTCCATTTTCGGCGATGATGGCATGCCCACTATAGATGACATCATTTGATGACTCCCCGATACCGGACGATACATAGCAGTAGGCGGCTATGCATCGGCCAGACTCAGAAGATACCATTATCCTGCGCCAGTCTGCCTTCCCAAGCACCTCGTTACTAGCTGAAAGGTTAAGAAGTACCGTTGCCCCTGCCATTGCCTGGTATTCATGAGGCGAGAGTGGAACCCATAAATCTTCACAAACCTCTACCCCAACGATTGCTGAAGCAGTCCCTCGCAATTCAAAGAGGATATCTGTACCAAAGGGGACGTGTTGTCCGGCTAATTCGATAGTATCTGAGCGAGCATCTGTGCTGGGTGAAAACCAGCGGTCTTCGTAGAATTCTTTGTATGAAGGCAAAAGAGTTTTAGGTATCACTCCGAGAATACGCCCCGAGTTTAAGACTACAGCACAATTAAAAATCTTCTGGTCAACAGCTAGAGGCATCCCCACCACTACAACCATGGCACTCCCCGAGCACTCGTTCAGAATATCACCCAAACCCCTTTTCACCCGCGACAGTAACGCCTGCTGTTGTACTAAATCCCCAAGGGTATAACCAGTCAGAGCCATCTCGGGGAAGGTTACTATCTGCACACCCTCGTTTCTGGCCTTTCTCAATAGTTCGATAATGGCGTCAACATTGAAATCAACGTTGGCAACACGAAGCTCAGGGACTGCCGCGCCGACACGCAGAAATCCAAGGTCTTTGCTCAATTGGACATCACTCATCTCTCAATCCTTGTAGCACCTGATACGATTCGGGTATATCAAAGAGAGAGGTAAAACTGAGTCAGTTAATCTATCTAGTAGATATTTAGCTACAGCTGCCAGAAGCTGAATAGCCGCTCAAAATCAATCAGTCCACTTTCGGCGATATTTTCAATCTCAACCCCACCTTCAAAGGCGGCAGCTACCGGGTTCAGTCCGCCGAGTAGCACCATGCCAACCCGATTCAGACCTACCGCGATTTGACAAACTGGCTCGCTAGTATTGCCTAAGACTAGAACACCTCCAATACCGGCCTCCTTAAGCATAGCAGTTTTCTCTTCAACGATTGCTCTTGATGGAGCTGGTATTTCACGGAAATTGGCTAGTATCTTGCCGTTGCCCGTTCTAGCAGCCTGGCTGACGCTGGTCATCCTAGCGCGAATATATTGCTCAGAGGGATCAAGAGAAGTACCGGAGTAGTTGATTACAGCGACAAAGCGCCTTGGCTTTGAATCCTTAACTTCAAGCACGCCGCCGAATCTGGATTCAATAGGTACGCCCGACTTCAGCAGTACCCCGTTTATGACCACGCTACAGACTGTGGCAAAGCCGATTTTCCCGCTTGGGATAACTACCGAGCCGAGTTTTTCTCCTTCAGAGGCTATAGCCACCAAATCGCTGACGCACATCCCAGCCTTGAACACGTCACTCATAGCTGACAATGCCTTTTTGAACTTGTCTTTGTCAATGAGAGAAGTATTTATCGGAAGCTGGCCAGTTCGGCTTTGCGGGTCAAAGGTAGTGTGGAAGGCCAGAAGCTCAAGCTTCTCAACTATGAAACCGACTTCCTCCGGTGCTAGAGCCATCTTGAGTTCTTCAAGACCTTGTGGAGTGAGCATTCTGCCATCACGACCCAGTGACTGGGTATAACCACGCTCATCAGTTATTCTCAGGTGGTATCTAATCGCTCTTTCGCTCAGAAAAATCCCGTGTCGTTCAAGCTCACGAGCAATGGTAATTGAGCCCAGCGGCTCTGATGACTCGCTCAAGACCTTGAGAATAGCTACTATTTTTCTCTCTGTCTCAGAACCAGCACCTTGTACCATACGTATCTGTCTTAAGTTCCTAAGATAAACTAGAGCCATTATACCACCTTCGCCTCAAAAGCTAAATAGCTATTAAGTTTTGTCACCATCCCTTAAACCGATTGGTAATGGGTATCCCTCTTTTTCAACAATTGCCGGCCCTCTTCATAAAATAGGCAAGTGCCTCTTAATTTCATAGTCCGTCACCTGTGTCCGGTACTGGTCCCACTCAATTTTCTTGTTCTTGATGAAGGCTTCAAAAACATGGTCGCCGAGGGCTTTGCGCACCACCTCGCTCTTTTCTGTCAACTGAACGGCTTCCCAGAGGCTGGCGGGCAGAGTGCCAATGCCTTTTTCCTTTCTTTCCTCTTCACTCATCTCGTAGACATTTTCTTCTACGGGCGGCGGCGGTTCATATCCCTTCTCAATCCCTTCCAGTCCTGCCGCCAGCATCACACTGAAACAAAGATAGGGATTGCAAGCTGGGTCAGGCGAACGAAACTCTATTCTGGTGGCATTCTCCTTGCCCGGCTTATATTCTGGGACGCGGATGAGGTCAGCCCGGTTCCGCCGTGCCCAAGAAAGATAGACCGGCGCCTCATAGCCTGGGACTAAGCGTTTATAGGAATTGACCCACTGGCTGGTGACGGAGGTGATTTCGGGAGCATGCTTGAGCAGCCCGGCAATAAAGCACTTGGCTATCTTAGACAGGTAGTATTTATCGTTTTTATCAAAAAAGGCGTTCTTTCCGTCCTTGAAGAGCGACTGGTGGACATGCATGCCACTGCCGTTGATACCGAAAACGGGCTTGGGCATAAAGGTGGCATAGACCCCTTGCTTTAGGGCGATTTCCTTGACGACTAGCCGGTAGGTCATCACATTATCCGCCATGGTTAAGGCATCGGTATACCTCATATCTATCTCATGCTGGCTGGGAGCCACTTCGTGGTGAGAATATTCAACACCGATGCCCATCTCCTCCAGAGTGAGGACTGTCTCTCGTCTTAAGTCAGTGGCAGCATCAAGGGGTGTCATATCGAAATAGCCCCCTGCGTCCAGGGGCTCAGTCCCGTTGGCGTCTTTGAAATAAAAGTACTCAAGCTCAGGTCCCACATAGTAGGTGTAGCCCATAGCCGCTGCCCGTTTCAGGTTTCCCTTTAAGACATACCTGGGGTCACCTTCGAAGGGCTCACCACCCGGTCTCAGAATGTCACAGAACATCCGCGCTACGGCGTGGTGTTCGCGTGGTCTCCAGGGTAATAGCTGAAAAGTGTTGGGGTCAGGTAAAGCTACCATATCGCTTTCATCAATGCGGGCAAACCCTTCAATCGAGGAGCCATCGAAACCCATCCCCTCCCCCAGAGCTCCTTCCAGTTCTTCTACCGTGATGGCAAAGCTTTTGAGCATGCCCAGAATATCACTAAACCACATTCTGATAAATTTAACATCATGCTCTTTAGCCATCTTTAGGACATATTCCTTACCTTCTTCTCTAGTTCTGCTTTTTGCTGTCATTGCTTCCTCCTTCTTTTATATGAATCTTTACCTATTTCTACCTCATACCCCTGTTGCCTTCTCCTTCAAATAGCGTTTTCGCCTTCTTCCCCAGTTCTGACACGCACTGCATTTTCCACAGGGAGAACAAATATCTTGCCATCTCCAATCTCACCGGTCCGGACGCTATTAGCGATGGCATTTAGTATTCTGCCTACATCCTCATCGAGGACAACGACCTCAATCTTAGTCTTCGGCAGGAAATCTACCCTGTATTCACCTACTCGCCATTGTAAGGTGAGCCCACCTTGCCTTCCCCGACCGCTGACTTCGCTCACCGTCATCCCATAATAGCCGCTATTTTCCAGAGCCTTTCTCACCGCCTCCAGTTTCCCTTCCCTGATGACAGCCTCTATCTTCTTCATCGCAACATCCCTCCGTAGGCTCTTTCACCGTGCTGGGCAATGTCTAAGCCGACGGCTTCCTCTGTCCGCCCAACTCTCAGTCCTACAGTTAAGTCAACTATTTTGCCCAGAACCCAGGTAGCAACAAAGGCAAATATCCAGACAGCAGCTATACCCACCAGTTGCTTGACCGGCTGCATCAAATTGCCAAAGAGCAAGCCATCGGCACCAGCCGAATTGACTGAGATGCTGGCAAAAATACCAGTGGCTAGAGCACCCCAAGTGCCTCCCATACCATGAACCGCCCATACATCCAGCGACTCATCTATACCCCTTCTCATCCGGAAGAGCATACAGTAGTAGCACACCACTGCTGCTCCTATGCCTATCGGTATTCCCATCAGTGGTGATACAAAGCCAGCAGCTGGGGTGATAGCTACCAGCCCTGCCACGGCTCCAGTGGCGGTGCCGAGAAGGGTAGGGCGTCGGTAAATCCAGCTCAATACCATCCAAGTTAAGGCAGCAGCGGCTGCTGAAGTATTGGTAGCGACGAAGGCACTGGCAGCCAACCCTCCGGAAGTGAGAGCACTACCAGCATTAAAACCAAACCAGCCAAACCAGAGCAGTCCAGCACCAAGCGCTACCAAAGGAATGTTGTGAGGCTCCATAGGTTCCTGCTCAGAAAAGCCCCGGCGCGGACCAACCAGCATGGCCAAGGCCAGAGCTGAAACACCGGCACTGATGTGAACCACGGTACCACCGGCAAAATCAAGCACACCCAGTTTAGCCAGCCAGCCACCACTACCCCATACCCAGTGTGCCACTGGACAGTAGACCAAGGTCAACCACAACACCGAGAATATAAGGAGAGCGCTGAATTTCATCCGCTCGACGATAGCACCGGTAATCAGAGCAACAGTGATAATGGCGAACATAGCTTGAAAGACCATAAAAGCAAGATGTGGAACAGTGGTAGCATAAACAGATGACGGCTCCTGTCCCACCAATCGCAGACCAATGAAATCAAGGCTACCGATGACGCCACCCTTATCGGGGCCAAAGCTTAGGCTGTAGCCATAGAGCACCCAGAGTAAGCCAACCAGAGCCAGAATGGTGAAGCTCATCATGATGGTGGAGAGAACGTTTTTCCGCCTCACCATGCCGCCATAGAATAGAGCTACACCCGGCGTCATTAGCATTACCAGCGCTGCCGAAACTAGCAACCAGGCAGTATCACCAGTATCAACGGGCATCTCAAACCTCCTCTACTCAGTAAGCATAAAGTCTGCCATAGGGTCGGAGATAGAGAGGAAATAACTTAATAAACTTATCCTTTAGTATCTCTTCAGTTTTGCCAAAATGAGAAGCAAACTCACCAACGAGTTTTGTCAGGAGCTGGCCATCCTCTTCATTCAACTCAGCGACGCCGACTTCCTTACCTAGTTGATAGTCTTCTACGCTTCCTCTCAAATAGATGACGCCTCCGTGCATTCCAGTGCCGATGAATTTTGCTCTATGATGTTCGCCCTTATTGAGATTTAGACCTAAGATAATCAGAACACCACCTGCCATGTATTCGCCGAGGAAATCCTGAGCTGTCCCACCGATGACTAGCACTGGCTTCTTATCTTGATACTCCTTCATATGTATTCCGGCTCGGTAGCCAACATCCTCTTTGATAAAAATCTTGCCTCCCCTTGCCGACAAACCAACAATATCCCCGGCATGGCCGTGAATAATTATCTCACCGCTGTTCATGGTATTCCCGCAGCCATCCTGTGCGTTACCGTGGACAATGAGCCTAGGTCCATCCATAAATGCCCCCAGGTCATTGCCTGGGATACCGAATATCTCAATCTCGACTGGCTTGCCCAGGTCAGTGCCGATATACCTCTGCCCGTAGACATTATGGAGCTCAATCTTCTGAGCGCCATTCAACACCGCTTCTCTCAACCTAGCATTAAGCTCCCGATAAAAAACACCGCTGGCATCTATTTTTACTACCTGGTTAGCCTCTTTCATTTTCAGCTTCCTGCCATCTTTACTCCCAGGATTTCAAGTTCGGTGTCAGTAAGTCCAATACCCCTCAAGTGCAGACGGTTGCCACGCAGACTCTCTATAGCATTAATCCCCATACCCCCCAGCATATCCTTAAGCTCAAGACTCCAAGCGCGAAGAAGATTAGCCAGCCGGCGGGCACCGATGTCGGGGTTAATCCTCTTGGTTAAGGTAAGGTCGCTGGTGCAGATACCCCAGGCACATTTGCCGGTATGACATTGCTGGCAAACGGTGCAGCCCAGGGCAATTAGCGCTGCTGTACCGATATTAACAGCGTCAGCACCGAGTGCGATTGCCTTAGCCACATCACCGCTATTTCTTATACCTCCTGAAACTACAATGGAGACTTGATTGCGTATGCCCTCCTGCCTTAATCGGCTATCCACCGCGGCCAGAGCCATCTCAATAGGGATGCCAACATTGTCACGAATAATCTTGGGGGCAGCACCGGTGGCTCCCCTAATCCCGTCAAGGACAATAATGTCAGCCCCGGCACGCACCATACCGCTGGCAATTGCCGCTGAGTTATGGACAGCAGCAATCTTCACCGATATCGGCTTGGTATAGTTGGTTGCTTCCTTTAGTGCGTAAACCAGTTGGGCTAAGTCCTCAATGGAATAAATATCATGCTGTGGAGCCGGGGACAGGGCATCGGTTCCCTGGGGAATCATCCGGGTCATGGATACCTCGGCAGTTACCTTCTCTCCAGGGAGGTGTCCGCCGATGCCCGGTTTTGCCCCCTGACCAATCTTAATCTCAATCACCCGAGCAGCATCCAAGTATTCAGGATGGACTCCGAAGCGTCCCGACGCTACCTGGACAATAGTATTATTGCCATACTCATATAACTTAGGGTGAAGTCCTCCCTCACCAGTGTTCCAGAGGGTGCCCATTTCAGTAGCTGCCCGGGCTAGAGATTCATGCACGTTAAGGCTTACCGCGCCATAGGACATAGCAGAGAACATGACCGGGACTTCCAGCTTGACCTGAGGAGCTAACTCTGTCTTTAGACTAAGGGAATCTTGGTCAAATTCAACTCTATCTGGTTTTCGCCCGAGGTAGGTGGTAAGCTCCATCGGCTCACGTAGTGGGTCGATGGATGGATTGGTCACCTGGCTGGCATTGAGCACCAGATGGTCCCAATAGATGCGGTAACCTTTGTCGTTACCCATCCCGGTGAGGAGCATGCCACCGGTCTCAGCTTGCTTGATGATGTCCTCAATAACCTCGGGACGCCAGTTGTAATTCTCCCGGTAATCCAGCGGGTTTCTCCTAATAGTTAATGCCTGGGTGGGGCAGAAGAGAACACAGCGATGACAGCCAACGCAGTTGTCCTCTCGGCTTCTCACCTTGTCATCCTCGGCATCATAGCAGTGGACATCAAAGGTGCACTGGTTAACGCACACCTGACACTGGATGCACCGCTCAGGGTCTCGCTCTACTAAGAATTGAGACGGTAGATAGGTCTTCATCAGCTTTTCCCTCAGACTCGTATTGGTATTCCTCTCTCAGCCAGGTACTGCTTTGTCTCACGGATAGAATAGACTCCGTAATGGAAGATACTGGCGGCAAGAACAGCATCAGCCTTACCTAAAACCAAAGCTTGGTAAAGGTCTTCCAGAGTGCCGGCACCACCGCTGGCAATAATCGGCACACTTACCGCCTCTGAGATGGCACGGGTAAGCTCAATGTCATACCCTGCCCGATGTCCGTCAGCATCTATGCTGGTGAGCATTATTTCTCCGGCTCCCAGGTCTACCACCCTTTTTGCCCAGTCAACGGCATCAATACCGGTTGGTTTCTGACCGCTATAGATATAGACCTCCCAGCTAGCGTTTTTGTTGCTTCCCACCCGTTTGGCATCTATAGCGACTACAATACACTGGCTGCCGAATTTGTCGGCACCTTCTCTAATCAGGTTGGGGCTGAGCACCGCTGCCGTATTTATCGAGACCTTATCTGCCCCAGCCATCAGCATGCGCCTCATATCAACGATACTGCGCAGCCCGCCGCCTACCGTAAGCGGAATAAAGACCTGTTCAGAGATGCTCACAACAACGTCTGCCATAGTCTCACGCCTCTCAGAGGTGGCAGTTATATCAAGGAAAACCAGTTCATCAGCCCCCTCTCTAGAGTAGAAACCAGCCAGCTCTACCGGGTCACCGGCGTCGCGCAGCATGGTAAAACTCATGCCCTTCACCACCCGTCCATTTTTCACATCAAGACAGGGAATAATCCTTTTAGTCAGCATCCGACAATACCTTCCCGCCAACAGTCACCGCCTGTAGCCGGAGCGGTGTCCCCATTCTGCCTATAATAGGTTCGCCGCCCATAGGAATCCATGCCCTATCCAAATCAGGACAGATGAGGCGTATAGCTGACTCTTCAGACGAAAGATAGAGCCTGTTACCTTTTATTCCGGCGGTGAGCGGGCGCAGTCTAATACGGTCAGTAAGCCCAATCATCTGGCCTTGATGGGCAATAATAACGGTAAAAGGTCCGTTTAAGAGCAGGCTACCATATACCTGACGTAGAGTTCGCAGTAGTTTCTGTTCTTCTGGTGGATGCCGCTCAATATCGCCCCAGAAGGGTGGGGCTAGCACCTTAGCCGCTATCTCTATAGGTAGCTTGTGCTTCCGCACCAGCAGGTCAACGGCGTAGGCGATTACCTCACTATCGGTCTGCATAGTGCAGTGGTAACCGAATTCTTCCAGATAACGCCGGTTTGTTCCGTAGGATGAAATCTCGCCGTTGTGAACTACCGTCCAATCCAGAATACAAAAGGGGTGAGCCCCACCCCACCAGCCAGGGGTGTTGGTGGGAAATCGGCCATGGGCAGTCCACAGGTAACCCTCATACTGCTCGAGACAGAAGTAACTGGCTATTTCCTCAGGGTAGCTCACTCCCTTGAACACACCCATATCCTTACCGCTGGAAAAGACAAAGCTATCAGCTAACTTGGTATTTATTTCCATCACCCGGTCAACAACGTAGTCATCTTCCGATTGACCATTAAGCTGGCGCTTATCCACCTCAACAAAGTAACGCCAGACCAATGGTGGGTTCACAATTCCTGCGGTTGGTCGTGTTGGTATCTCCTCAGCGTAAGCAAGGTGAAACTTGCCTTTGAGGAACGCCTCTGTCTGCCTCTGCCCCTGCTGGCTGAGATACATGATGTGGAAAGCATAAAAATCAGCATATTCGGGATATAGCCCGTAGATAGCAAACCCTCCACCCAGACCATTGCCGCGAACATGCATATTGGCAATAGCCTTGATGACATCTTCCCCAGAGAACCTCCTCCCCGACGTATCCATAACGCCAAACAAGGAGCAAGCGTCAATTACCTTATCCTCGCGGTAAGGGTTATTTATTTGCTGAATATCTTTCATAGTCCTCACTCCTGTTGAGGTCGCTTAAAATAACATCTCCACCCGTGGTCGCCAGATTTCTTCAGGGAGAGAGACGAGACCGAAATCTTGAGCGACAAGAGCTTGCTTGAAATCATCAACATTTACCCTGTCCTTCATCAAACCGAAGACTATACCTGCTTTCTCAATATCGCTGGCAAACACCATGCCGACCACAAGCCCGTCTTTCAATATAACCTTCTTGTAGCTATGGTCGTACTTCTTACTAAGCAACTCGTAGCTATTATCAGGCGGGTTTACCATCCCGGCAGAGACAACAGCTAACCCGAAATATTTGAGAGCATTGATAGCCGTTCCACCTTGATATTCCGTGCTAACACCAGCCATATTAAATCCGGCAATCCTTCCGCCTAAATAGGCATTGGGCCAGAGAGGATTGAGCCGATTCTCACCATAGACGAAGTCAAAAGCCTCAGCCGCATCGCCACAGGCATAGACATCGGGACAGGATGTAGCCATATAGCGGTCAACTACAATACCACGGCTTATCTTTATCTCCGTGCCAGAGGCAAGCTCAGTGCGCGGTTGGACTCCGATGGCTACTATCACCAGCTCACAAGGTATTGGTTGCTCATCATCCAGAGTGACACTAGTGACAGCATTCCCCCAATAGCTGCTGACCTTAGCCAAGGTATGACCGGTTATAATCTCTACCCCGGCTTGCCTCAGGGTTTCCTCTTCCAGAACCGCTGCTTCCTCATCAAGGATGGTATTTAAAATTCGCTCCTTCATCTCTACAATGGTAACCTCAACTCCTCTCTTTACGAGAGCTTCAGTAACACTCACCCCGATGAGACCGCCACCGATGACCACAGCCCTTCCCCTTCTTTTCGGGTATTCACCCAGAAACTGGTCAATTGCCTTGGCGTCGTCAAGTTTAGTAAAAGTAAAAACCCCCTCTTTCTCAATACCCTCTATCTCGGGAACAATAGGCGAACCACCGGTAGCCACCAACAACTTTTCATAAGCGATTCTTTTGCCATTATCTAGGTCAACGATATGAGCATCCGTGTTAAGCTGCTCCACTGTCTTGCCAAGGACAGCCTGGATATTGTTCTTCCTGTAGAAATCGGCGTTGCGAAACAGCATTCTCTCCAGCGGACGTCTCTCTGCCAGG
>Ga0315281_10011219_pt1 | contig 12284 bp, 13 predicted proteins | sample YL17G07_0_MG_FD_204540 | JGI IMG/M metagenome (GOLD analysis project Ga0315281, IMG submission 204540) | Sediment microbial communities from Yellowstone Lake, YNP, Wyoming, USA - YL17G07_0 | ecosystem: Environmental > Aquatic > Freshwater > Lake > Sediment | place: USA: Wyoming | collected... | reverse complement strand
GCCAGCATCCGAAACTTTATGATTTCAGGCATTTCCGTTACTTTCTCTATCTGGGCTTCCACGCCCAGAGTACTCACGGCCTGTTGCGCAATCTCGGCCACCTTGACGCAGTTCGCGCAGCCAGGGCCTAGCACTTTGATCGATAACATTCAAGCCTCCCTGTTCGGTCGTGCAATTATGATGGCGGTCCTCATTCGACAATCTCGATCACCGGCTCGATCCGGACCTCGGATTTTACGGAATTAGCCACCAGACTGTACTTCTGCGCCGATTCGAGCGCCCGCCGCACGCGCTTCTCGACAGCGGGTCTCGCCTCGTCCTTCATGCGAATGACAATTCTGGGATGAAGCACAACCGACGTGAAGATTTCCGTGCGATCCAGCTCGATGAGTTTCGTGCCCTCAGCGTCGCAATCGTAGGAGACCAGGTCCAGCTTGAACCGCTTGACAGCCCATATAAACATCATCATGACGCACGTGTTGACGGCGGCCACGAAGGCGTCTTCAGGGGTTAAGACGCCAGCATGTCCCTGCACGTCCGGTGGCGCTGAGAAGTCCATCTCTGGCCCATTGCCCATCCGGATGTGGCCCCAATGCTCGCCTTTCCAGGTAACCTTCGTGTGATAGGTGGCGGTTCGCGACATCAATTTCCCCCACGACAAAATGCAGTGTATTCCTCGGTAACCGCCCGCGCGTAATCGGTGGCATCCACGTCGCAGTCGTTGTTGGTTGCCAACGCGGCGAAGGAAGCGAGTACGCCGGTTTTGCCGGTCCCGCCCTTGCCGCTGATGATCACCAGTTCCTTAGTCATTTTATCCTCGTGGTTTCGTAGGATACGGCGGTGTTTTTGCGCATGGCTCTGACAGCACACCGTCAGTTGTTCCCTTGAAGTTGCTTGAGCTGAAGCCGTTGATAACGCGTAGCGCCAATGCCATCACCCCTGCAAATAAGGCGATGGCCAATCCGAGTTCAAGTCCTGTGTAGGAGAAACGAGTGATCGTCGGAAGCGCTCCAATCTTGATGAACATGAAGGCGCCTGAAAGCGAGGCTAAAGCGAGACCAGTCCAAGTTAGGCCATTACTCATGCGCAGAACAGGATTGAAACGACCTCCACTGTTCGTTGGAATAAACGTTATTCCCGCAGCCAAGGCAAAAGCCAAGAGCGAGATCAATGGGTGATTGGCATCGAGCGTGAACCGCCGAACTAGTATGTAGCTGAGCCAGTCGGGCGTCTTTGTCAGGCTGGCAAGGGCAAGGATGCCGAAAAGCGAGATGAAAGCCGTTGCCAGGTTGGTCAAACGGGAGCTCAGACGCAAGCGCATGCGGAGCAATCGGCCTATACCAAGACTGGCGAGCAGAAGAATAGCGACAGTCCCAAGGCCATATACCAGTGGCTTGAGCCACTCTTCACGCACAGCGCCAAGGCGCACCCAGAAGGGCGAAACACCAAGGATCAAATGGTTTGGAATCCACCTCGGCCGCGCGTCGTTGCCGGTGAACGCCGCATCTAATACCGCGCCTTGGAAGAAGGGAGAGCCGGTGCTGTGACACTCGATACAGGCGCCGGCGCCGAGCGCCGCCCTCGCCGGCGAGACATCGTGTGAGAACTTATAGACCGAGGCATAAGTGGTAGCCTCGTACTCCTCGCGGGCAAGCTCGCGCGACTCACCCGCCGAGTAATAGACCCTGCTGTCCGACACCCAGACCAGGCGGCGGCCCTCCATGGGGAAGCTTGTCGCCGAGAGATAGGCGTTGGTCGCCGCCAGGAGGGCGTCGATCTCTTGGGGGCGATTCACCTCAAGGACGCCGTCTTTGTTGTCGTCGGTGATCTTGGCCAATTCGGGATATTTGTTCTTAGGGTCAGCCCGGTGCTGGGTCCACATCTGGAAGAAGTCTTTCATGAAGAGTTGGTTCAACCCGGGCTTGCCCTGCTCCTCGAAGCCGACCCAGGCGCTATGCACTCTGTTGGCGGGGTAGATCTTGCCCTTGTAGCGGATGAGGGTCGGCCTCGTGACGTTGGTCGGTTCATCTGCGCCGGTGAAAAGGTCGAGCTCGCCGTAGTGGTTCCAGAACGCCATTTCCTGGTCGTAGAAGGTCCAGATGTGCTTCGGCGGCGGTGTGATCCGGGGCGCGGGGTTGTAGACGTCACTCGCCTGCACGAGCGCGCTCTTCACCGCGCGGGTCGGGATGTGGCAAGTCTGGCAGGCGATTTTCTCCATGTGGAGCGGGGGGAGCCAGGCGTGCGTCGCACGGGGAGCGTTGCGCCAGCCCTCGAGGTGGCAGTTTTCGCAGTTCCGCACCGTGTTGTCGAGATCGTTGCGAACCCAGCCCGAAGGGTCGTCGCCCTTGCCGAACTGGTGGACCTCCCGACCCCGGATGCGCGGATCAACGGCGCGGCTGCCGGCCGCGTGGCAGTCCACGCAGCGCAAGCCGGCGACCATATGCACATCGGTGCGCGCCGAGTAGGCCGCGCCGCGTTTCTTCCAGTCGGGCTTGAAGTGGCATCCGAGGCAGGTCTCGTTGCGCGGCTCGGTCGCGATGTGGACGAGGACGTTGCCCTCGGCGTCGAACTTGCTCTTGTCGTACCTGATCGTCGGCTGCTCCCCTGCCTGCACCTTCCCCTGCACTTGGCCGAAACCTGCGCCTGTCGTCGCAGCCCAGCGGAAGTTGAGGTTCGCCAGCTCTGCGTTGCGCCTCTTCAGGTCGTACTCCGGCATGTGACAAAGGAGGCAGTCCGCCTCGATCACGCCCGTCTCCGACCAGCGTGCCTTGTAGTAGTCGCCATCGAGCCCGTTCTCGCCACCGGGCCTAAACCCCGACGCGGGGTCGCGCATCCAGGTGTCGTACCGCTTGCCCTCCCGGTCGAACTCAAGCGGGCCACCGCCCGGATGACAATTGCCGCAGGTCGCGGTGACGAACTCAAAAGAAGTCATATCAATGGTTCGCGCGCTCGGGTTCTTCTTCGGTGCAAGTTGACGGTATAGCGGCGCGGGTGAGCACCAGTTCCCGCCGTAATTGCCAGGCGACGTGACCCAGTTGTAGCGTGCGGCGAACTTCTCGGGAGGCACTTCGCCTTTACCCTGTGTGAAGTGGAAGCCCTCGGTGATCTTGGCGTAGTCGTGGCAGCCGCTCGCGCCGCAGGTCTGTCTGGGCGAATACGGCACGGTGTCGTTTACCCCCTTGCTTGGGTCGATTACCTTGCCTGCCTCATCTCGGAGGGGAAACGGCGGACACACGCCGAGCGCCTTCCCTGACGCTGTTTTCTGAGGGTTAGAAACGCTTACCGGATTGAGGTTCCTGCCACAACTGGTGGCAAGTCCCATGATAACGAGGATCAGGAGCAGGTTTCTCGTCATCCTGGCAGCCTTTTGACCCTCTGCTACATGCATTAGAAGCTCCTGTCACCAAGAGTAAGCGATCTGGGAGAAATACCAATTCGCCGGGATTGCGGCGCCGGTGTTCTTGACGAAGGGCCCTGGGAAAAACCGTCCGTAGCCCCCCATCAGTTCGAGGTGGTTCCGCGAGGTCCAGACCGCACGCACGTCAAGCTCGTCGCCGAGCGTCGTTCCGGAGTGCCCCATCGCATCACGCCGGTACGGTTTCAGCCCCGTTGTATACCAAGCATCCCGTGACTCATCGAGTGTGAAGTGATGGTATTCAACGTACAGGGCGAGCGCCCGGCGCGGGCGAATGCTGAAGTCGACCTCGTAGTCCCTTAGGTTCGCCCAGAAGAACAGGTTCAGATACCCGTAAAAGGAAATGTCTCGACCACCGAAGACACCGTCGAAGGTCCCATGGACGCCATCGTCCGGATCCTTGTCCCCTGAGCCCCAAGTGAACTGCCCGCCGAGGCGCGGCCTCCAGGCCAAGGGCGCGGTGGCACCCAGCTTCCCACTCGCCCCGAAGGCGCGCAGCCTGTCGGCGCCGTATCGGCCGAACTGTGCCGCAAACGTGGCGCCGGCGTCGAGCACATCGTCGAACGCCTGACCCTCCGCCTGGAACCCCACCGTGTGGGACAGAAGGTTGCCTGTCCCCCTCTCACCGACGACCTTGCCGCTGTTGTCGTACTTAAGAACGTAGAAGAGATCGAGTCGGCAGGGCAGGTTCTTGATCTGGGTGTAGTTGACGAAGGTCATGAAGTGATCCACGTCCCGGTCGGGCCATTCGTGCGATTGGTAGCGGAGGTACTTACCGACCCACAGGTCGCTCGCGAATGCTTTCGTGTCGATTTTCAGCATCGCCGCATCCCAGGCAAAGCGGCCGGTATTCCCCCAGTTGCCCGGACCGAAAACCCGCTGGTCGCCATACGAAATCTCTTGCCGTCCTATGCGGAATCCGAAGGGGCTACCGCGAATCTTCAGCCACTCGAGGTGGAGCTGTCGGATGTCGAGCGTGTCCTCGATCGGACTGCTCTGCGGGAAGTCGGATGGCCCGAGACGCGTGAGAAAGGCGTGCGCATCCTGAAGCTGCAGGAACAGCCGTGGTTTTCCCCAAAACTTGGTTGACAGATCGAGTCGCACCCTTTCCAGTAGGAGCTGGTCGTGCCCCCCGGGGTCGTAACCCTTGACGCTAAACCCATCGTCGTACTCGTAGCGGAAGCGCACCTGCCCGCCGAAATCGAACGTCAGCGGCCCGGCGTGCTTTCCCTTCACGTGGGACCAGAACTCGTCATGGGAACTTTGCTTCTGGGTCCCAACCTGCGCTTCCTCAGCCACGCCGGTTGCCGGACTGCCGGCGCGGGCAGTTGCGGTGAAAACAAAACTGACTGAAGCATGCAAGAGAACAGGCCCCCATAAGTAACGAAAAGCGGTCTTATTGCTCCTAAAGAGCATGTTCTTGCCTGGTAGCTCGCGGGCTGAGATATCCAATTCCGGCCCACTGCCCATATGGATGTGGCCCCAGCGCTCGCCTGTCCAGCTCACCCTGGTGTGATACGTGGCCGTTCGCGACATCAATTTCCGCCGCGACAAAATGCGGCGTATTCCTCCGCAACCGCCCGCGCGTAAGCGGACTCTTCTTCATCCGGGATCAGGTTGTAGATTCTGACCGCCTGCATCAACTCGGTTTTCGTGGTGTCACTCGAGAGCTTTCCGGCCTCCCGAAACTGGGCAAAAATGAGGGGGAGCGCCACGAGCGTGATCTCCCGCGCCGCGACGCGCAGAACCTGTGAGGGAATTCCGGAACCACAGGAGCAGGCGGCCTGCCCAGGCTTTGATTCTTCCTCGGGTGGAGAACCGTGGAGCGGCCCGCCGCTTCGGCGGTCCCACTTGAGGTCCAGCAGGCGGTCCACGTGCCCCGCAATCTGATCCGCGACCTCGCTTACCGCTTGCCTTCCTGCCTCGCTCAATCGACGCGCGCTGCCCAGCGTGGCAGAGTTTGGACAGGCTGAATCGCTGACCACGATACTTACCGCCGGTTTACCGCTGTACATTTCCGTGCCGCGCGCCGCGCAGCGCTTCGCGCAACCATCCACGGTGATCGTCGGGTGGAAACGCGCGAAGGCGCGGTCACCTTCTCCGCCCGCCAGGAATAGCGGCAGACAGATCGTTACGGTCTGCTCCGGTCGCAGCGACTCCAGCACCTGGCGCACCGCCAACCGGGTGATGGTCCCCTCCGGGATCTCTTCTCCCGAGCAGGCGATGAGGCCCACCTTTTTCTTGGGGAGTTCAGGCATGGCTCACCTCGCCCCTCAGGTTGTCCACCAGTTCCTTGACCTCCTGGGCCAGCGCATGGGCCAGTTTATAACCACTTTCGTCGAGTTCGGAGATGCCCGAGGGTTTCAAATCAGGATGTCGGCGGCACACGTCCAAAACCTGCACACCGTGCGCAACTGTGCCTCCTGCCCCCTCCACAACTTTGGCGGCACAGGCGCGCACGCAGCCGTCAATCGCTATGGCCCCGGCGCTGGAAAGCTGTATCTGCGTTTCCTTGTCCCCCAACACCAGTAAGGCAAGCGGCATTAGTCGCGTCCGCCCGGCACAAAACTCCTCCGTCACCACGTAGGCGCCTTCTCTGGCCACCGACCCGAGACTCTTTCCGATCCCGCTGCACGGCACAATCAGGACTTTCTCTTTCATGCTTTTAGCTCCGCTTCTGCCTGACCTTTGACCAGTGCCGCATAGGTTTCCGCATCCAGCAAGCGGGCACGGTCGCGCTCCCAATCAGCAAGCTCGACCACTGCCAGCCACCCCTTGCCGTAAGGATCTTGATTGATCAGCTCCGCAGCGTCTTTGAGGGCGGGATTGGCTTCAACAAGCGTCCCGCTTACGGGTGCGGGCAAACTGACATTGACTTTGACTGTCTCGATCTCGGCAAACTCGTCCCCCACTTTCAAGACGGTTCCCGCCGGCTTGGTGTTCGCAAAGGTTACGTCCCCGCTGTGCTGTTGGGTGAAGTCAGACAAACCCAGCCGGACGCGGTTGCCTTCGAGCTTCATCCATATGCCCGCTTCGCTGTAAAACAAGCCCAGCGGAATATCAAAGGTGAACTTGTCCACCGTCACTTTAAGAGTCGCTTCAGGCATCTTTCCCTCCCAGCCTCCAAAGGCCGATACTTCGACAAGCGCCTGGCCGCACGCGTATCGCCGCGTCACCCCGTGACCCTTCGCCCAATGATTTCATCGGCTCGCCGCCATTTCGGGCGACGGGCAGTTCGGGGGAGGGGGGTAAGTGCCATCTCGGACGGACCGCTTGAGCTCCCCCAGATCATGGCGAAGGTTCTCATCACCTCTGACAGCCATTCGAAGGAATTCGAAGAGGCCCTTGAGCGGTCCGTCCCTCGGATCAACCAAGCGATAGTACACGCGGAATCCTTCGCGGCGGTCGAAGACAAGGCCGGAGTGCTTCAGGTAGTTCAAATGTCGCGACACGTTGGGTTGCGAGGCGCCGAGCACGCGCTGGATGTGACAAACGCAGAGTTCGCCATGCAGCAGCAGATTCATGATTCGCAGGCGCGTCGGGTCCGCTAAGCCCTTGAAGGCCTCCGTCAATTGCACCAATGGTTTGTCATTGTTAATACGCATAGATGTATATTGCAGCAGACTAATGATAATGTCAAGAGACAAGTTTACTTCCCAGGCAGGGTCCGACTTCAGCGGAAATGAGACCGTTGATTGAGATTCTCTAAGCTATTCTATAAAAGGGGACGTCAAGAGACATTTTTCTCCCTGGACTCGACAGCTGAAGTATTTTCTCTCGGCGTCCAGCCCCTGTGGCTACGTGAGGCTTTGTTCTGGCCTAGTGTCCCTTGTACTCGGCTCGATCTGGGAAACAGGGGGATGGTTTCATTCCAGCGGTTTCATTTTGCTGACGTGACGACGCCAATCAATTCATGAAACTCGACAAGCTAAGCGGTTGCAAGGTGCCAACCATGATTCTATTTGAGGCTCGCGGCCTATAGCTTTTGGGGATTGTCCGAGGGGGCATAGAGGGCTCCCAGAGCAAATAGACCCCGCGCCAGAATGCCGTTCTATCAGTCCGAGTAACGAGGTATAGGTCGTGCGGCTCCCCCTCTGTGCAACTGTGGGGACTTTTGTGAGGACTTCGATCTGAGGTATGGGGGCCACCTACCGCACCGGTCGGGCACAAAACACTAATGAGCACAGAACGAGCACAAAACCCTCTCATTTTGGGCTCGTTCCTGGCAGAAGGAACGCTGGAAACACAGGTTAAGCAGGGTTGAATTTATCTTGAAGACAGGCCGGAAAGGCGTTAGCCGACGGCCGTGCGCCAGGTAACTCGGTAGACCTTGAGACCAAGTCCGGTTGTGGGTCCGGTTAGGGAATTGTCTGGGTAGGGCTCTGCTATTCTCTCTGATCCCGTTGGACCCGGACCTCCGGTCCGGATCCATGTCCGGGTAGGTTCTTTCCCTAAACCACCCGGGTAAGGGGGTTTTGTTACAAGGAATATCTGGGTAGGTGCTGATTTTCTTTCTTGGTAGGGTTCTCACACCCAACTATCACTAAGTGGTAATCTAACGACTTTACAGTCGTTAGATACCCAACTTACGTTAAGTCTTAGAAGAGTCTCCGTCTTAATTGGTAAGTAGTATCTAAGACTACTTCCCCCAAATAACGTATTTAAGTACTAGATACGTATCTGCCGCGCGCGTTGGAGCAATTCAATGGCCAAACTCAGAAGAGACTCAGATCGGACATTCATGGCCGATCTCCTGACCCATGTCTTTGGTCCCCTGGGTTCTTGGATTATGCTGGGATTGTATGAGAGACCCAGCTGAGAAACTGCCTGTTCCTTTTGCCTCCGAGGGGTTGAGTATCCGCTTCCGTCCCCGGCGGAGGCGGAGAGCCAACCAGGTTCGGACCCCGAGCTTCCGTTATCCCTACGACCTGCCCAACGAGATCGTCTACAAGGAACTCGACCAGATGGGACGAGCCCTCATCAAAGAAATCAACCTGCACCCCTGGATGGAGTCGACCGACTATTGCGCCGGCCACCCTCCGGACCGCCCGGCGAAAGAATCAACGCCGTTGAGCCTCTTGAAGGCCGGCAGTCCCAAGATGGATGCCCTGCGCTGGGATTTCTTCGAGGAGCTGGCCAAGCTCAAGCAGCGCTCGAAGCCGGGAGACAAGTATTACACGGAGATGCGGCGGCTGGGGGACCAGAGCCGCTCCCGGTTCTATCTGAACTTGAACCTGTACCTGCTGCCCCCCTTTCTCAACTGGGCCCGGAGGGTGGACCTGATCGTGAGCCGCATCTTTGTGGGCGGGTTGCCCATCTACCGGCTGCCCGAAGTTCAGTTCCACCCCAGCCGGCCGGGATTGAACGTCACCTGGAGTTTTGACTACTACAGCGTCGAGGACCGGCGGGTGTTTCACCAGATCCTGCTCGACACCCTGCAGGGGCTCCCGATTTAGGCAGGGCTTTGGTCAACCAACAGTGTGTTGGTACACTGGCCATGGAGAAAAAACATGGAATTGATCTTGAGGACCACGAGCTTGATTGATCCTCTGAGCCAGATCTGGGACCGGCTCTGGGTGGGTACTTTGTGGGCGGCCCTGGATCTCGAGCCCCAGAACCCCGCCGGGATCCGGGCCATTTTGAACTGCACCTCCGAGTGGATGTCCAAGCCCGAGCCCTTCGAAGTCACCTCCCTGCACCTGGAAGATGGGGCGCCCGTGCCCCCCACGACGGTGAAGTACGCCGTGAGCCGGATCCACGAAATGATCAAGTCCGGGCCGGTTCTGATCTGCTGCCATGCCGGACTCTCCCGCTCGCCGGGGATCGCCGTGGCCTATCTCACCCGCTGTGGCATGAGCTGGGACCACGCGGAGAGGGTCGTACGCTACTGGCGCCCGTCTATTCAAATCCACCCCAAGATCAGCCTTTCCCTTCGTAAGGCCCTGGGCCTGGCCCCGACGGCCCAGGACTCGGCCTTCAATTCAGAATTTATGCACAAGGAGTTTTGAGCATGATGCCCCCCACGATGTTTCTGCCTCCCCCATCCTGTGGCCTACCCCTGGAAGAGATGGACGTCAGGGCCGCCTCGCTTCGGAGACTGCCCACGGTCACGTTTGACGTGGACGGCGTCCTGGCCAACTTCATTCAGGGGATGTTCGATTTGCTGACACCCCTCACCCTCAAGTTCTGTGACTGGCATGACTGCACTCACTGGGATACCGTCCAATCAGGACTACTTACCCCAGAGGAGTGCGAGAAGGCCTGGCGGCTGGTGTTGAACGAGCCCTACTTCTGGGCGACGATCGAGCCCTTTGAAGACGTCGACTTCCAGACCTTGAACACCCATATGGAAGTGGGGGAATTCGTGGGCTACTTCGTGACCAGCCGCTTCGATCTGGACACCCCGAACTATGTGGGGGACGCCCGCTTCCTGACCCAGTGCTGGCTCCAGAAACAGGGGCTTAAGGCTCACGCCGGAGTTGTCGTGCAGCGAAACCAGTCCCGGGCTGATCTGCTCTACGGGCTGGGCAGCGATTATCATCTGGACGATAACGCGGATAACTACCTGACCCTGTGTTCGGCCGGGATCCAGGCCTATCTGCTGGACCGCCCCTGGAACCGTTACCTGGGTACGTCCGACCGGGTCTGCTCCATCGAGGAGTTCCTGAACCGGACGGTTTTCAAACTTCGTCAGGAGGATGTCGCATGTCTGTAAAGCCCGAGCCCAAAGAAGCATCGCTGGGTATCAAGGTCCTGGCCCAAGCCCTGAATAACGCCACTCATAACCTGCTGCCTAAAGATTTTGTACTTCCGGCGGGTCACTCTGTTTGTGCCGTCCTGGGTAAGGCCGAGGGCAACGCCGCGCCCGGCGAAACCTGTACCTTCAACCTTTCCGCGGTGAACCTGGCTGACCTTCAGCCCTCCGGGGTTTTCACCACGACCGGGAACATCTACACCGAGACCGTGTGGGGTGGGCAGGCTTCGAAAATCGCAACCCCGTCCGTCCCGCTTGCGGCCGACTGGGTCTACTACAACCCCAATGTCACCGTGCCTTATCATTATGGGGACCCTCCCCAGAATGGCATGCCATACCTGGGAGACCCTATGCCGGACTCCGGCGGAGTGTACCCCAACCCGCTGCCTAACGCCGGTGGAACGGCGTGGCCTATGCAGCCTGCCTATCCTCTGCCCTTTGTTCCGTCCCACGATCCAGAGCAGATCAAAAAGCTGCTGGATGAGCTGAACAAGCTCATCAAGGACAAGAAGATTACGATCGGCGACCCGGAGCTTCAGGAAGCCGCCAAGCAGGAGCTCAAGCACGAGCCCACGGAAGACGAGATGGATGAGATCCGCCGTCAGATCCGGGACGAAACGCTGGACGGCCTTTTTGTGGAGCGGCAATTCTAGGACCATGTCTTTGGTCTAATATAACTTTGTTAGATAATGGTGTTGTGATGAATGAAGCTCCTCCCATTCGCGGTTCCCTCCCCCGGCCGGCCGGAGTCAGTGATCCTGCCTCGTCGCCGACTCCGGCCCCTTCCCCCGCTGTTCATGCCCCGGAGGGCTATACTAACCAGTTAACGATGCCGGAAATCCAAGCTCCTGTGACATCCCCAACTCCTCCCCCTCCTCCGCCTCTCCCTGGGGTGACGGACCTGGCGACCCAAGCTCCGGACCTGCTCCCGGTTCTCGCGCAAGAACGCCTGGCGGAGCTTTTTCCGCTGCAGAAACTTGACCTGACCCCCGAAGAGTTGAAACGGGTGCAGGTTTACCAGCAATCCCAGGCGGTCCTGGGAGCGGCGGGCGCGGCGCCCGCTACCTGCGCCCCCACCTGTCCCTGGGCGGTGCGCTGCCCCTTATTTCAGATGCACAAGGCTCCTTTCGGCAGCCTGTGCCCTTTTGAAGCCCAGCATGTGGTGGAGCGCTTCTGTGGCTGGCTGAAGGAATTCAACCGGACCGAGCTCACCATCAACGAGACCGAACGGTCCAGCATCGCCACCCTGGTTTCTCTGGATCTGCAGGAGATGCGCTGCAATAACATTCTGGCCCTGGGTGAAGCAGTCAAGCTAACCAGCCTGGTGGTGCGGGACAGTAACGTGGACGAGAGTGGCAAAGTGATCCCCCTGGCCTGGGAAGAAGTGATCCATGCCTGTGCCCTGCGCCTGGACGCCATTATCCAGGAACGCCGCGGCATCCTGCGGGACTGTATGAAGACCGAAGAACAGAAGGCCAAGTTGAAGCGTCTGGAGGGTCGGGCCCCGGGCGGGGATATGGCCTCCCGACAGTCCAGCGCCGCGGACAAGATTCGGCGGGTCCAGGAAGGGGAGGTCATCGACGTGACCCCCGTAGACCCTTAAAGTTCCCCACCGCTACCTGTGGATCGCACAGGCTGCTGCTGCACGCCGGGCGGCGCAAGTCGCCCGGTGACTTCCCGGAGGAGCGATAGATGATATGGCTAGCCCCAGAATAAAGATCGAGAGTAATGAGCTGCAACGGTTGTTGGAGGCTGGATGCAAACCTCCGATGATCGCCAAGATTTTGCAAGTGCATCCGGCCACCGTGTATCGGCATCTCGAGCGGTCGCAACAGTCGTCGGCTCCCAGGAAGCAGGCCAAGGCTACAAACCAACGGTCAGTTGTTACACGTGAAACCTTGCCGGTCGCTCCGGCTGCACCCGAGGTAAACGCGACCGCGCCAGATACCGAACCCTCTCCGTGGACGGTACGCACCAGGAAGTCCTTTGGGCCGGACTGCCCACCGTCCAAGGTCGAAAGCTACCGGGCCATACTTCCTCCTCGCTGTAATGGTAGGAAGGGTTGCCAGGCCTGCTGGGATAAGTACGCTCGTGTGCTGCAGGAGGAGTATCAAC
>Ga0315281_10011217_pt1 | contig 12285 bp, 18 predicted proteins | sample YL17G07_0_MG_FD_204540 | JGI IMG/M metagenome (GOLD analysis project Ga0315281, IMG submission 204540) | Sediment microbial communities from Yellowstone Lake, YNP, Wyoming, USA - YL17G07_0 | ecosystem: Environmental > Aquatic > Freshwater > Lake > Sediment | place: USA: Wyoming | collected... | reverse complement strand
TTGGAATACCCTTAGCCATGTCTTGGAACATGCGCTCGAACATTTCGTCGAAGTCACCGGACCATTTGTCCATCCAGCCAAATGGTGAACCAGATTGTGGTCTACGTCCTCTGCGCGACCTAAACCAGGGGAAGAAATCATCGTCTTCTGACATTTGCACGATTCACCTCGCTTCATCACGTTTTGTTACCTATAGTAACAGCTCGATATAAATATTGTTACGTAAGGTAACGTGAAGTCGTCGGTTGATGGAAACCGTTGTGAAAGGTCGGTTGATAATAAATATGGCCGCTTACGTAAGCTAACGCATGGAATACACATCAAAAGTCAAGGCGTTTCTAATCATCTTGTCAATTGCAGTCAACGTTCTAATCGTCGCTATTTGGGTGTACTTCTATCAGTTCTATCAGAATCTACTGGGGCCAGACATCCATGTTCTGATGGCTTGGTTACTCTCAAGCACGGCTATTGGAATGGTCGCGCTATCGGTTCAAGTATACGGTTTTTTATTGAAAGATGGGAACGCGAGAGAGATAAGCCACAGCTATTAGTTGAAAGAATTAACCTACCCGAACAGGAAGAGCCAAGGGGCATACGGGTTGTTCTAGACGCTCAGACTTTCAAAGATACGGATGCGCGCTTCTTTTTCGTTTCAGTAAGGAATACTGGCTCTAAGACTGCTTACGATGTGGACTTGCGTTTACATTTGCCCGTGGTAAGGACTGGTCTTCTTGGGCCTCTAGTGCGAATAGGGCCCTCAGGTCTACAATTTCTTGCAGTCAAGTGGTCAGACCCGCTTCAAGAGTTTGATACCAATCCTCACCGATTCGCAAGAGCACTTCTGAAAGGTCAAGAGGAAAAACCCATTCGACTGGACCCCTTGGGTTTCGGTGTCCCTTTCATGGTGTTTTTCACCGTGAAGGAAACCAAATCGGTGTATTTCCCTGTGTTAAGTCTAGCGAACTTGTTGCCCATTCCCTGTAAGTTCATTGTACAGTTGTTGTTTGGAGTCAAGGACATGAAAATTCAATACACTAAGTCCTTCGAAGTTGATGTCCAAACATGGGATTTGCCGAAGATCACAGAGTTGACATTGCCGGAAGGTGTCGATCCCTTAGCTTCTCTTTCTCCAAAAGCCTCTTGAGTATGAGCAAGTCACGCTCGCAGCCTTCGATTATTTCCTTCAGTCCAATCTGCCTTATGCGGAACAGTACTGCGGTATAGCCTTTCAATCGTTCTCCTTTCACATATGCCTCTACGATTTTGCGTTCCGAGCGTCCGAGTATCTCTTTGCGTACCATGCTGCCCACATGCTGCAATATGGCAGTAAGCCTTATATTTGTGTTGTGCTGCTATATTGCAGTAGTGAAAGCGATGCAAATAGCCGTTCTCTCACGTGAAGAAAAAGGCCGACTAATCGCAGAGCAACCAAACCAGATTCAACGGATAGATGAACGCTCCTACAAGGTTGCCTCTCAAAGTGGGGATGGCATGTATGATGTTATCCGTAGGGATAACGGTTCTTGGCTTTGCAACTGTTTAGATTTCCACTACCGAGCAACTGAGCTTCACCAGATTATTCGATGCAAGCATGTCATAGCTTGCCAGATTCGGGAGCAGTTAAGAGAAAAGGTTCGAGAGAATGTTGTAATTCAGCCTATCGAGATTACTGCTTGCCTCTTCTGCCAGTCAAAGGACTTAAAGAAGTTCGGGGTTCGCCACAACAAGTACGGCGACATTCAACGGTTCCTATGCGCCGATTGCCATAGAACATTCAGTGTGAACTTAGGTTTCGAGCGCATGAAGCACAGTCCACAGGGAATAACGACCGCTATGCAACTCTACTTTTCAGGGGAGAGTCTCAGAAACACGGCTAGATCACTACGCTTAATTGGAGTTCAAGTAAGCTACCGAACCGTTCTGAACTGGATAAATAAATACACGGCTCTCATGGAAAAGTATCTTGACAAAATTACACCCCAAGTATCCGATACTTGGAGAGCTGATGAACTATTCCTCAAGGTCAAGGGGAACATGAAGTATCTGTATGCGTTGATGGACGACCAGACGCGGTTCTGGATAGCTCAAGAAGTCGCGGACACAAAATTCACAGCCGACCTAAGACCACTGTTCAAAGAGGGTAAGAAGATTGCCGGTAAACAGCCTAAGACTCTGATAACGGACGGAGCGCCAAACTTTCACGAAGCCTACGAACAAGAGTTCTGGACACAAAAGATTGCGACGAGAACCGAGCACATTCGCGAAATCAGCTTTGATGGCGTTCGCCACAACAACAAGATGGAACGAATGAATGGTGAGCTACGTCAAAGGGAAAAGGTCATGCGAACACTCGAAAAGCCAGACACCGCGATTCTAACTGGAATGCAAATTTACCACAACTACATTCGACCACATGAAGCATTGAACGGTAGAACCCCAAGCGAAGCCGCGGGAATCAAGGTCGAGGGAGAAAACAGGTGGCTAACACTAATTCAGAATGCTAAGACGTATTCCTCTCACTGACTAGAGAGCTTATTTCAATTTGCTTGCTTTGAATACCACTATCCAATTTCATCCTGAAGCTATCAAATATGAATGCCATTAGCAGAAAAACAAACAAAACTAACCCAGCGTTGACTTGAAGATTTGTGAAAAATGTTGTGAGGGCTCCGATTAGCAGACTTGACTCGACAAGATAGACAGCATTGCGTTTCTCAATCAGATTGGCGTGTTCGAGGTCTATTCGGTTTTTAGCAATTTCAATGTCATCCATCACACAAACCCCAATTCGTGTCTCAGCAGATATAATCCGAAAAGAATCATTCCAAGTGCCACAACTGGGATTTGAGACTCAGGAACTGTACCGATGGGATATCGTGAGGGAGACAATTCGGCAAAAACACCATAAATAACAAGGAACGAGCCAAGTACTTTCCTCAACAAGTTCGAAAAATCAAAATCCTTTGGTGAGAAGTAGTATAGAAGAACCGAACCAGCAGCGGCACCTAATATGGTAGCTGTCCAGTTGCTTGTGACAAAATAGGTTGCAATTGCCCCGATAATGAAGCCGACAACTCCATAATCTTGACGGCTTAACATTTTAGACTCCCTTTTCTCACCCCCTTCTTGCACCTTTAACACTAATGGAAAAACTCGGAGATCACCGCAAAATGGAACAAACTTGATAGAAAAATAATTGCGATTCGGCAAAATTGAGTGAACAGGCTTATGGTTCACTAATCTTTAGTATCTCACCGATTCATAGTACTTGAACCATGCAGCCTAGAACGATAGTCTCGATTCTGCTAATTCTCGCAGTATTACCCAACATGTTTCCAATTGAGTCAATAGCTGGACAGGTGTATACGACGACAACAACAGCCCAAATTTACAACGATACCTTCACGGTATCTGCAACGACGCAGGAGACCTGTTACTATCGCGCTCTTAACTTGGGGCCTGACTATGCAGGAGACCAGCTGATAGGCACCGTTCAGTCAACCGCTTACATGAACTTCGCCATAATGAGTCTGGCCGACTATGATACCTTCAAGCGCAATGTCGGAAAGTCGTGCGGCGGGTTGATGCATCCCTCACAGTTCAGCAAGGCCGGGACTACGATTGAGATAACTTGGAATATTCCCGCAGGCACATTCTATTTGATATTCCTTAACCCGACACACACCGCAGCCACGGTCTCTGTCGAATTGTGGGTAGTAGAGGTCACTCAGCAAACGTACACACCATACACATATTCTCAATACTCCTACACTCCATACTCGTACACAACTTCTTCCCAAACTTCATACACGAACCCTACTCCATTAACCGCCCTTCAAGTTGACCCCGTATACTTAGTTACTGCACTAGCAGCAGTTGTCTTGATCGCCATTATCCTACTTTCAGCCTCCGGCAAACTGAAGGCTAGCGATAAGGCAAGGCAACGCCGGAAAAAGCAGCAGCCCGTACCACCACTACGAACTGAGAAAGGACTCGGAAAACAGTTCTGCCTAAATTGCGGCGTTGAACTCCCACTCGGTTCAAAGTTCTGCAACAAATGCGGAACTAAGCAACCTTAGCCGAATACCGCATCAACCGACTTTTCACAGGCTTCCGCATCAACCGACAACTTCACATTACCTTACGTAAGGTAACGTCAAGTCTACGGTTGCTGGTCGCAAATTCCGCTCTGTAAAAATCCGGTTGCTGAGTGCCAACTGGCGATGGTGTTTCGTCTTCTTACTTGCGGAATGGTTCGCTCAGGTAATGCTCAATATCATCTTCTTCAACAATCCGTCCAATGCCTACTACCATGCATCATTGTCAGTGATACATGCGGCTATTCTTCCCACCGCTCTTTTGGGGGCTTTTCTTGTCCTTATCAATCCTGATGAGGTCTAGCACGGCAAAGAACAGAATGAGGAAAGTCAGCGTTGTCGTAAGCGCTAGATTGCGCTTCGAAATTAACAGGTCTTGGGGCGCAATTGAAAACATGGCTTTAGTCTCGAAGTGATCCGCCAATGCCATGTCGAGTGAGTTAGAGATGTCTATTCTAAATCCAAATGATCCTGTAACAGTGTAAACGATGAGTTGGCTGTTCAACCATACCGCGCCGCCATAAACATCAAAATAGCGCTTCAAGAATAGAAACGAGAAATCAGTTGGGATCTTCTTCGTTGGGGAGTACTTCATTGCGCCATCGGGTTCAACATAGATGATTTGAATATTCTTCGACTGATAGGCTGGTATTTCAACTACGACAGTTAGATTCAGAGTTTCTCCAACGACGTAATCCGTTTTTGTGGACAGTTCGAATGTGAAAAAGGCACTCACGTTTTTCCAAGGATTAGTGAGATTATGCGAAAGCGGAAGACGCGCATAGTTGAACATTGGGGAAGGAGCAGCAGTAATATCATTCGGGAAAGGCCAAAGCGGAATCGGCGCGTACCATAAAGCTCCCGCTAGAAACATAACCGCAAAAGCAGTGAGGACACGATTGGCTGTGAATCGTCTGGCTCGTTTGGCTCTGGGCAAGGCAATCTAATGTTCTGCGTCCTAGCTACTTCTTGCTTGCGTTTTGGATGATCGTAACCCACTTGTTTTCGCCTTTGACTTCTATTCCAGCTGCTTCGGCGGGTGTCTTGTCTTTCAACGCCATGTGTGGACGAATGTAGTTGTGAAAGATTCGATAACCCGCAAGGATAGGTGTGTCTGACTTCTCTAGGGTTCGCATACATCGTTCCCTATCGCGAATTTCCCCATTCATTCTCTCCATTTTGTTGTTGTGGATTTTGCCAGCCATTCGGATTTCGCGTATGTGCTCGGTTCTTGTTGCCGCCTTTTGTGTCCAGAACTCTTGCTCGTAGGCTTCGTGAAAGTTTGGCGCTCCGTCTGTTATCAGTGTCTTTGGTTGCTTTCCCGCAATCGCTTTCCCTAGCTGGAACAGTGGTCTTAGATCGGCTGTAAATTTCGTCTCTGCAACCTCTTGAGCAATCCAGAATCGGGTTTGATCATCCATTAGGGCGTAGAGGTACTTCATGTTACCCTTGACCTTAAGGAATAGTTCATCTGCACGCCAAGTATCCGAGACTTGCGGTGTAATCCTATCCAGATACTTCTCCATTAGCGCGGTGTATTTCTCAATCCAGTTGTAAACGGTTTGGTGGCTGACTTGCGCTCCAATCAACCGTAGTGTCTTGGCTGTGTTTCTTAGGCTCTCGCCGGAGAAGTACATTTGCATGGCCGTTGTGATGGCTTGTGGGTTGTGCTTCATCTTTTCGAACCCTAGGTTTAGGCTGAATGTTTTGTAGCAGTCGAGGCAGCAAAATCGCTGTATGTCTCCGTACTTGTTGTGTCTGACCCCGAACTTCTTCAAGTGACCAGAACCGCAAGCAAGACAGGTCGAAACATTGACTGGCTCAATGATTACGTTCTCTCGAACTTTCTCTCTTAATTGCTGGCTGATTTCGACCGCGATGATGTGCTTGCAGCGAACTTGGCGATAATAATGATCGAAACAGCCGCAGATCCAAGCGCCATTCTCTCTTCTGACCACATCGTACATTCCATGATCAGATTGAGATGCTACCTTGTAGAATCGCTCATCCATACGTTGAATTTGGTTAGGTTTCTCAGCGATTAGTCGGCCTTTCTCTTCTCGGCTGAGAACTGCTTGCATCCGCTTTCTGCCTCTGCCACAATATAGTGGCATAACCTAAATATAAGGGTTGTTACAATATCGTGGCAGATGGTAATGGTTCGCAAGGAGATTCTAGGGGAATCGGAACGTAGGGTACTGGAAGCCTACTTGAAAGGGGAACGACTGAAAAGTTACAACACGCTACTTTGGCGCATTCGCACAATTGGGTTGAAAGCAATCATAGACGGATGCGAGCGCGATCTAGTCCTACTCCGTAAACTCCTACAACTCGAAACGAAACGATCCTAGCGGGTTTTTTCCGTTAGGATTAAAGGTGGAGAACGAGAAAGCGTGTGAGAACGAAAAGATGCCCCCGCCCTCCGTAAAGTTTGCAGGCTACACCGTTGCGCTTGACGTTTTGGCCGTCATTATAGCTCTGATTCTAATCTTTGAGGGCAATAATATTGCGCAATACTTCAAGACAACGGCGAATCTGCCGCAACTCGGTTATTTTCTGTTGTTTCTGGGGCTTGTGCTTTTCGTTTTGGGAAGGCTGAAAACTGATTAATCCTTTCCAAATCAACCCTCAAGAATTACCGTTTTCAACATTAACATCGCTCATTCTATTTCTCTTTACGGTTGTCACAGGATATTTTACGCTGCTCATGGCCTATTTCTGGAAAAACAAGCTTCATACGTGGTATAGAAGAAGCAACCTTGACAAGACTATCCAGAGCTTCATCGTTGGTGCCATCATAAGCACTATTACTGTTAGAAGTTTCAACCCTCCGCTAAGTAGTCAGACATTCGCTCAGTGGGGTTTGTGGATCGAGCAAGTTGGTTTGCCGTTCTTCCTACTTGAACCACTAGTTATTTTGTTGGTAATGCTCATAATCACTCTCCTTATGCAAGTGGCTCAAGATTATCGGAGAGCACCTACCGTCGTAGGCAGAAGGTTGACAATTCTAGCAGTGGTTTGCATAGCAGGATTGGCTGCGGTTCTAGTTGCATACGTTACGATTCCATTAGTTGTTGCTTCTCCGGTCTTTCATGAGTATGCACCACTGACTGTTGGAGTCGCTTCAATTGCCTTTAATTTACTTGGCTTCCTAAGTAACAAGAAAGTATTCGTACGCGCTTGGGTCGATACTATTCAAGACTTGAAAACTATACTCAAAAGAAAAGCCACCAAGTCAACACGCCCAGCCACCAAGAACCCCCCACAAGTTAACGGACGAAAAGCCACCCACAGAAGTTAACAGAGCCTCTGTAGCAACCGCTTTTTGACAGCCAGAGAAATGGCAGGTAGCAACCGAAGAGTTGACGTTACCTTACGTAAGGTAACGTCACGTTCTCGTCTGCTGAGTTGTCCTGTAACTTTTCGTCTGCTGGGCTAGTCGTGCGTTCTGGATTATGGTCATCCATTTGTCCTGTCCCTCGACTTTGATTCCTGCTACTTCTGCTGGGGTTTTGTTCTTCAAGGCCATGTGCGGTCTAACATAGTTGTGGAACAATTGATAGCCGGTTAAGATGGGGCTGTCCTTTCGCTCTAAGCCTCTCATCACGCGTTCCCTGTCTCTAATTTCGCCATTCATTCTTTCCATCTTATTGTTGTTCCAATCTCCCGCCAATCGAATGTGTCGTATGTGTTCGGTTCGGTTCTCAACTTTCAAGGTGCGAAACTCTTTCATGTATGCCTCGTGGAAATTCGCCGCGCCATCCGAAACAAGTGTCTTAGGCTGTTTTCCAGCGATTTGCTTGGCTAGTTGGAATAGTGGCCTTACATCTGCCGTGTACTTGGTATCTCCAACCTCTTGAGCTATCCAAAATCTTGTCTGCTCATCCATCATGGCGTAGAGGTATTTCATGTTGCCCTTGATCTTCAAGAACAATTCATCGGTAGCCCAAGTATCGCTGACCTGTGGCGTGATTTGTTCAACATACCTCTGCATTAGCTCTGTGTACTTGGCAATCCATCTGTAGATCGTTTGGTGACTAACTTGAACACCAAGCAGCTTCAAAGACCTTGCAGTATTCCGTAAGCTCTCACCAGAGAAGTACAACTGCATCGCCGTTGTGATTCCTTGGGGGCTGTGTTTCATGCGCTCGAAACCGAAGTTGATTGTGAAGTATCGTTCGCAAGCTAGGCATCTGAATTTCTGAATGTCTCCGTACTTGTTTCGGCGTAGGCCATCTTTCTTGATGTTCTCTGACTTGCAGTAGATGCAAGCGTGAATGTCGGTTATGGGTTCGATTACGCGAGCTTCGACTTGCGCACGTAGTTTGAGGCTGAATTGGACAGCCCAGATGTGTTTGCATTGAACATGGCGGTAGGTGAAGTCTAGACAATCGCATAGCCAGCCGGTGCTTTCCTTCTTCTTGATGACATTGTACATTCCATGCCCATTCTGAGAAGCAACCCTGTAGAACCGCTCGTCTAATCGCATGATTTGATTTGGCTTCTCTGCAATTGCCCTGCCACGCATTTCCCGTGTGTCGGTCATATCGCATCTGGTTATCAACATGGTACCATGTTGCATAATAACATTATGGTACCACTTCACATAACGAAACGTATAATAATGTGGTATCATGTTGAATAAGCACAATGAAACTCCAGAAACAGAGGTCGTACAAACTACCAGACAATCGCTGGCAGCACAAGTACGTGATCACCCTACCTGAGACATTGATAGGCGAGTTGGGTTGGGAAGCGGGCAGTGAACTCGAAGCCTCAAGAAGAGACAAGTCAATTGTCGTAGGTTATCTCTCGCCCCCAGTCAAGGCCGGAAGTAGAATTATCACGAAGAAAATGGCGTATGAAGAATTTCGCGACAAAATCAAAGGGGTTCTACAATACAAGGACGAGGGAATGACATGGACACAAATTCGAACATCGCTCAAACTTGACCAAGTAGTTCCAAACAACAAGTGGGTGCGACGATTGGAGAAAGATATCGGATTGATGCGCGTCAAGGGTACCGATGGCGTGATCCTCTGGCGAATCAACCATGTCAGATGAGCAATGCGTAATCGATAATCTCACAGTTCTTGGAAACGCAGTACCAGACAGTATAAGCGATCAGAGAATTACAGTCTGCACTGTTGGATTCTCACCGTCGCATGGCTTAGTTCGCATTTACCCAGTACCCCCCGTATCACATATGAAACGATGGAACATAGTCGAAGTCCCTCTTGACCGCAACCCGCAAGATACTCGATTCGAGAGTTGGAAAATTCAAGGATCAAAAACGGAATGGGATAAGATTGCGAGAAAGATCACGCTGAAAGGGAGAGTCTCTGACAACGACAAATCAACCCTTGTAGACAAATTGCATTCGATGTTTGGAGCAGGTTGTGTGGAAGATTTTAACGATAAACAAGTGAGTTTGGGGATGATTAGACCACAAATCGAAAATTATCGAATGGAAAAGCGTGATGATTACGAATCTACAGCCCAAACGCAACTTGGACGAGTCAGCCCATTCTTGACTATCAAGAACTACCCACTTCGACCAGTCATCCAATATAGGTGCCCTAATTGCAGAACAGTGAACGCGCACAAACAACAGATCGTGGAATGGGGTGTTTTTGAATGGATGCGACAGCATCCAAATGAAGCTGATAAGGTGTGGGAAAATCTGCGCTTAGGCGAGAGCGGATACAACCGAAGCTTCTTGGTCGGCAACATGGCGTTGCATCGCAATTCCTTTATGATAATCAGCGTTTTCCGTTTCAAGGCTGATTCCAACTAAGGAAGGATTCTCGACAATATCACGAACAAGATGCCTGTGGCACGGTAGCCCTGATTTCTCGAAGCAGAGTAAAGTCAGATCATTCATCCTGCTCCATTTGTGCAGAGCGGATATAGCCTCTAGGCTATCGAGATCATTCTTCAGTTGAACAATGAACGAGTCCATGAACGATTCCCAACTAATCCGATGCTCCTTGTAATCAAATAGCAAGTCTGGACTTGGAGAGAGACATGAAACCCATTCATGGAAATGTGTTCGTTCCACACCGCGCGGGTAGAATCTGGTAATTAGAATACGGTATCCATCTGCTCTTTCAATTGGTTGAAAAACTGACTTCGTTCTGACTACCAAGGCAAACCGCACTCGATGGAAACAATGGGTCTGGGCTTTTTAACGATATGCGAATTTTGGCCCTACACTTGACCGCTTTTGCTATCTGAAAAAAGGGCTGTCAAGTCTACGATTGATGGAAAAACAGATTACGCTATACCTAGATGTATAACCGCCGTTCTCAACGGGAATAGGTGAGAAGCTTAGTGCGGCAACGCTACAGAAAGCGCCGCAGACGCCTAGGGAGTGGTTCACCTACTTGGGCAGGAGTTTTCCAAGTGGGAATCCTGTCTAGCAGGTTTGCCATTTTTTCCTTCTTGCCCTCAAAGGTTGGGAACGGCTACAAGAAAAATCGTGCACTAGCAGAATGACTAGGTGACGGCTTTATCCAGCCACAAGAAACTATGGTGGGTGACGCAGACTATCCGTTACCTGGGCTTTTGGGAAATTATCTTGCCTCGTTCCTCGCGAGTCAAGGTCACATTCATATTTCCGATTCGTGTTTCTTTTCTTGTGGGGTCTGATCCTACCACAGTGGTCAACTCCATATCGGGAGGGTAGGGCTCCAAACCAGCCCTCCCGATCAACATCCACTTATACGGATTTCACTTATAATGTTACTGTTCTCACTGCATTACCTAAATAGCAGTGAAGTACACTTCTCTAAACGACCACTGTGGTAGGGAGGTGAAACGCAAAGTGAAAAAGTTAGGCAACTACGATCTGCCCCCACAGAACCCATTCCGACTCCCAAAGCTCGTTGAGGATGTCAAGAAAATCTACGACACCTACAAGGCCGACTCAATCAAAAGTCCCAACCAGAATGACACACTGGCTCAACTGCTAGGATACAAGTCTGCCCGTAATGGACAGTATTGGAACAAGATCGCGGCTATGAGAGCCTTCGGACTTCTCGAAGGACGTGGCGATGTTAAGGTCTCAGAAATCGCAAAGCGTCTAACATACGGAGCTGACGCAGCTCAGAAAAAAGACGCAGCTCAGAAAGCTTTCTTCAATATCCCGCTTTGGAAGGAACTTCACAGCCGATACAGACTACAATTGCCGAAACAAGATTTCTGGGCAAAACTCCAAAACGTTACAGGTTGCGAGGCCCCTGAAGCAAAGAGTTACGAACAGTTTGTCAACGACGCTTTTGCGGACGATGCAAAAGTACTAGAGACTGTCAATACACAAACACCAGTCGGTGATGAATTTATGCAAACAGATGAACAACTTGGCGGAACACCTCTATTCATAGAGATCAAGGCAGGCCCATACTTCCACCGCTTGCCCTACACAGCACAGGGAAAGAAGGTGGCGATTGAAACCATACAGATGCTTGACATGCCAGAAATCAAGCCTAGCAAGTCAGAGAAGGGAGAGAAGTAATCTCTCTTCCCCCAACCTTTTTCTTGACGTGAGATTCCACTCATAGTGCAATAGTAGTCATTACATTTGGAGGTGTTGGTCTTGGTTTTGAAAAATGCCACCGAAGCAGAAACGGCTGCGGAAAGATACCTTCAAGACAGATTTGACGCACCTGAGGGAAATATCGAGGAGTCAAGAGTCGATTTTGACGGCAACTTCTATGAAGTTTCTGGGCACTATACAGCGAAAGCGAATGGAGAACGTGTCGATTTCAAGGTCAAGATAGATCAAGAGGGCAATGTGGTAGGCTGGAATCTGACACCATAACCCCTCCCAACTCAAGAAGAGTGATGACTTGCCTCAATGCCCCAATTGTGGACGAAGCTTTCGATGGGTAGCGTATGCAGAGGAAAAGCGTCTTGATTTGAGTGTACCCCCCGAAGACGGTATGCCAGTACCAGAGAAGATCTTGCTCTTTCCAGTATGCCCCCTCTGTCGTTCGCGCCTAGAACAATCTTAGTCCAGCAGACGATTTGTTACAGGCACTCGTAGCAGTCGTAGATGTTACGTTACCTTACGTAAGGTAACGGTACCTCTTCGGTTGAACGGTCGGAACCTTATTTCTGTTACTTTTCGGTTGATGATCTAGCAGAGGCTAAGTCAACTGAACTCTTGGGTGATGTCGTAGGATTT
>Ga0315281_10011216_pt1 | contig 12286 bp, 8 predicted proteins | sample YL17G07_0_MG_FD_204540 | JGI IMG/M metagenome (GOLD analysis project Ga0315281, IMG submission 204540) | Sediment microbial communities from Yellowstone Lake, YNP, Wyoming, USA - YL17G07_0 | ecosystem: Environmental > Aquatic > Freshwater > Lake > Sediment | place: USA: Wyoming | collected... | reverse complement strand
TTGCAGGCGATCGAGCAGGTATGGCAGCCGATGCACTTGTCCAGGTGAAACACCATCGAAATCTGTGAACGAATATCCATTTTTTCCTCGCCGTCACCGTGTACTCAGAATACGACCTTGTCCATTTTCTTGACCGTCACGTGGGTATCCCGGTTTGGAGCAATCGGTCCCCAGTAGTTGAAGTGATACGAGAACTGCCCATATCCGCCGGCGAGGAAGTTAGGCTTGAGGTGGACGCGGGTGAAGCTGTTGTGTCCGCCCGCCCGCTTGTTGCCCCTCACCTGCGACTTGGGGATATCCACCGTGCGTTCCGGCACGTGATAGACGATGCACACGCCCGGCGGAATCCTGGCGCTGACGCACGCCCTGGTGCAATAGACTCCATGATCGTTGTAGACCTCGACCCAGTCGTTGTCCTTGATGCCCAGATCGCTTGCGTCTTTCTCGCTCATCCAGCAAGGCTCGCAACCGCGGGAAAGCGTCTTCATGCGGAGAGTGTCGCCGTAGGTCGAATGGATGTGCCACTTGCCGTGAGGGGTGAGGCAGTTCAGCACTTTCGCCTTTCCCTCTTTCAGGGTCTCCTTCAGATCGCCGTACAGCTCGGGCTTCGGCGAGGGCTTGTAGGTCGGCAGGTTCTCGCCATAGGCGATATACATCTCATGATCGAGGTAGAAATGCTGCCGGCCCGTCAGTGTCCGCCACGGAACCAGCCGGTCCACGTTATAGGTATAGGCGGCGTAAGCCCTGCCGTCGTTCATCAGCCCGGACCACAGCGGCGAAGTGTTGTACCGCTTCGGCTGGGCCTGCAGATCCGCGTAGGTAATCCGCACATCCTTGCTGCCTTCGCCCAGGTCGGCCAGCTTGAGGCCGGTCTTTTTTTCCATGTTCTGGTAGGCGCGCACGTTGAGCGCACCGTTGGTCAGCGTGGACAGATGCAGGATGGCGTTGAGGGCCGATTTGTCCTCTTTCAACGACGGATAGATTTTCCCATCCATTTTCTCGACCGGAAAATGGTTGGAAACGGTCATTTGATCGTATTCGTCCGCGCACATGAAATGGTTGCCATGCGCACCCAGTCCCTGGGTCTTGATGTTCTCGCCCAGCGTAATGAATTTGTCGTAGATCCTGGTGTAATCGCGGCGCACCACGGCAAGCTTGTGCATGGACTTCCCGAGGATCGGCTCGCATTCGCCCTTGTACCAGTCCTTGACGTGCGGCTGGGTGATCTCGTCCGCCGAATCGTGCGACAGCGGCGATGCGACAATGTCGATCTGGGGCTCGGGCATGTACTTGCGGGCCGCTTCGCTGGTTACCCGCGCCAGTTCCTTGAAGATGTCCCAGTCGGTTTTCGATTCCCACACCGGCGCGATCGCGGCAGACAGCGGATGAATGAACGAATGCATGTCGGTGCTGTTCATGTCCGCCTTCTCGTACCACGACGCAGCGGGCAGAACGAGGTCCGAGTAGAGCGCCGACGAATCCATGCGGAAGTTAAGGTCCACCACCAGGTCCATCTTGCCCAGCGGTGCGATCTCATGCCATTTCACTTCCTTCGGGTGCTGGTCGGAATCCTTGGCGATGGCGTTGGAGTGGGTGCCGAGATAGTGTTTCAGGGCGTACTCATGGCCCTTCATGCTGCCCATGATGGCGTTGCCGCGCCAGATGTACCAGACCCTGGGATGGTTCTCTTCCGCCTCCGGGTCCGCGACCGAGTATTGCAGCTGCTTCGATTTCAGCTTTTCGAACACGTAATTGGTGATGCCCGCATCGTCCTTCGCGCCTCTGGCCACGGCCTCCCGGCCCAGTTCCAGCGTGTTCTGCTTGAACTGCGGATAAAAGGGCATCCAGCCATTGCGCACCGCCGTGTAGATGGAATCGGCCGTGTGCTTGGCGGTCAGCTCGTTCTTCGGAACGGTGTTGTACACCGAGTACTGGCCGTCGTAACGGTACTGGCAGGTGTTGATGTAATGCCAGATCGGCCCCTGCTGCAGCCGGACCGCGCCCACCCAGTCCCTGCCCATGGCGATGGTGCTCCATGAGTCCTGCGGCGCCAGTTTTTCCTGCCCGACATAGTGGTTCAGGCCGCCGCCGTTCTTGCCCACGCAGCCCGAAAGCATCAGCGCCATCGCGCCCGCGCGGTACATCAGATTGGCGTGGTACCAGTGGTTGATGCCGGCGCCGATGATGATCATGCACTTGCCTTCGGTCGCCGCGGCCGTGCTGGCCCACTCCCGGGCGAACTGAAGCACGGTCCTGGAATCGACACCGGTGAGGATTTCCTGCCAGGCCGGTGTGTAGGCGGCATCCTTGTCCGCATAATCATTCGGATAATCGCCCGGAAGTCCACGGCCCACGCCGTACTGGGCCATGATCAGGTCGTACACGGTGGCGACGGCGACCTTTCCGTGGAGGGTCTCGACGTACTTCACCGGCACGCCCCTGAGCGCCTTCTTGTCCATGCCGAATTCCGTGAACTCGGTGCTGAGCACCCCATCGTTGTTGGTGAGCAGCGTCAGCGCGGGATCGTAGGGGCTGTCGTCGGTGGAATTCTCCAGCTTCATGTTCCACTTGCCGGGTTCCTTGCCATGGCGATGTCCCATCGCACCCTTGGGCACCACGAAGTTGCCGGATTTCTCGTCGAGATTGAGGAATTTCCACTCGCCGTTCTCGAGATCCCTGAACTGGGCGAGTTCGTTGGCGCGAAGCAGGCGGCCCGGCTTGTAATGGACGCCTTCCGGGTTGAGCACAACCAGGTACGGGCTGTCCGTGTACTGCTTGCCGTACTTCAGGAAATAAGGCGTCTGCTGTTCGTGGTGGAACTCTTTCAGGATGACGTGCGACACCGCCATCCAGAACGCGCCGTCGCTGCCCGCGTGCAAAGGCACCCACTGGTCCGCGTATTTGCACACCTGGCTGAAATCGGGTGAGAACACCACCGCCTTGGTGCCGTTATGCCGCGATTCGGCGAAGAAATGGCAGTCGGGCGTGCGGGTCATGTTCAGGCATGCCCCCATGTCGGCGATCATCTTCGCGTTATACCAATCGGCGCTCTCGCAGACGTCGGTCTGCTCACCCCAGATTTCCGGGAAAGCGGTGGGCAGGTCGCAGTACCAGTCGTAGAAGCTCAGATTCACGCCGCCGAACAGCTGCAGAAACCGGCTTCCTGCCGCGTAACTGAGCATGGACATCGCGGGAATCGGCGAGAAACCGATGACCCGGTCCGGGCCGTACTTCTTTGCCGTATGGATGTTGGCCGCAGCCATCAGTTCCAGGACCTCGTCCCAACTCGCCCTCCTGAAGCCGCCCTTGCCGCGTGCGTTCTGGTACTGCTTGCGTTTCGCGGCGTTGTTTTGCAGCGACTCCCACGCTTTCAACGGATCGCCGGTTTTTTCCTTCTCCTCACGGTAGGCATCGATCAGCGCGCCCCGGATCAGGGGATACTTGATCCGCAGCGGGCTGTACAGGTACCAGGAAAAGGAAATCCCGCGTTGACATCCGCGAGGCTCGTACGGGGGAAGGGAATCCTCCAGCAGCGGATAATCCAGTTGCTGCGTTTCCCACACCACAATGCCGTCCTTGACGTGGATCTGCCAGGAGCAGCCGCCGGTGCAGTTGACGCCGTGCGTGCTTCTGACGATGCGGTCATGCTGGAAGCGATTGCGGTAGAACTCTTCCCATTTGCGCGTCTCTGGCGAAATGATGTCTGTAATCCAGCCCATGTGCTTGCCCCTGTCGTTTTTCCGTTACCGCGGTTTCTCTGATACCGCGCTGGTGCCTCGAACGATTACTCCGATTTGGCCTGCCGGTCGTAGATGTCCTGATTCACGCACCGTTTCTTGCGGCCCCGCCCGGCGAGGGAGAACACACCGAGCAGCACGATCACGCCCCCGGCGCCCGCGCTGAACATCCTCCACCCCCATTCCCTGGGCATCTGGCGCGCATGTTCCTGGTCGACGTGGCGCAGGAACGCGACCAGCGCATTGATTTCCTTTTCCGAGAACTCTTTTCCTGCATAGGCGGCCTGCATCACCGGGAAAGGAGAAGCCCCCAGAATGGCGCTGACTCCCTGTTTTCCCATGCGCGAGAACACCAGGGTCAGTTCGCTCGCCAGGACGCCTCCGCCGAGGTGGGCATCACTCGCCACGTGATGACACGCGTTGCAGGACGGGCCGGCGTTGGCGAAACGAATCTTGCCCTCGAACAGATCGCCTCCCAGCTGGATTTCATCCGCGGTCCCTTGTGCCGAGGGCGGTGCCGCCGCCGGCGCGGCAGCGCCGCCCTGGTCCGCCGCAGGGCTGCCTCCGGCCTCCTTGACGTGAGCCAATACCTTTTTGATTTGCTCATCCGACAGGGCCTGATCCGGCATCGGCATCTTGAATTCGTCAAGCAACGCCAGCGCGGTCTTGTCACCTGACTTGACCAGCTTTTCCGAGGACTTGATGAACTTGAGCAACCAGTCCTCGGGACGTTTGTCGTTCACGCCCTTGAGATCAGGACCGACGAGCCGCCCGCCGCCGATGCTGTGGCAGGCGGCACAGCTCTTTTGATAAATCTGCTGGCCGGATTCCTGCGCGGATGCCGGCTGCGATCCGCCCGCCCAGCCCGCCACCAGCAGCGCGCCGAACATGCCCCGCCATAACGAAAACGCCGACGCGTCCCGCGCCGTTCCCCGCCGCCTTTGGTCTCGCATATGCATCGCTCCCAGACCTGTCGTAGTGGTCGAATCCGTCAGCCGCGCACGAAATCATCGGATGGCTGACGCGATCGAGTCTACGAGCGCGCAAACGGAAAGACAACGGAGCGCGCATGCTTTATTTGGGGTTAGCAATTTTCCCCGATTTGATGCGTTGCAGCTGCTGCCGGAATCGAGTCGCCGCGCGATTGGCCAATAACGACGCGGTGTTCCACGCGGCGCCTTCCCGGCATGGACCTACCACCAAGTAGGTAGCAAAGGGCGTTTTCGAGTGTCGTTGCTTGGTTCCCAGAGGACTGCCGCGCGCCTAAACTCCGCTGTGAATTCGATCATGAACGGAGGTTGACGAGATGGCTTCGCAGACTTACAAGAGCTGGTCGGTGGTGACGGCGAGCACCACTGCGTTCACCGTGTGTTTCATGGTGTGGATGATGTTTGCGGTGATCGGGATCCCGATCAAGAAAACCCTGGATCTCAACGAAACGCAGTTCGGCATTCTGGTGGCGCTGCCGGTGCTGACCGGCTCGCTGATCCGCTTGCCGCTCGGAATGTGGACGGACCGCTTCGGCGGACGCATCGTGTTTTTCATTCTCATGCTGTCCACCGTGCTCCCGATCTGGCTGATCTCCCGGGCCACCGAATTCTGGCACTTCCTGGTGACCGGGCTGTTCGTGGGTGTGGCAGGCGGCTCGTTTACCGTCGGCATTGCCTACTGCGCGCGCTGGTTCCCCAAGCATCGCCAGGGGTTCGCCATGGGCATCTTCGGCGTCGGCAACACCGGAGCGGCGGTAACCAAGCTCGTTGCACCGACCATCGTGGTGGGATTCGGCTGGGCGATGGTGCCGCAGGTGTATGCCGTGCTGATGCTGGTGATGGCGGTTCTGTTCTGGTTCTTCACCTATACCGACGAGGACCACGCCACGGGTGGCACCCACGTTACGGTGAAGGAGCAGCTGATGGTGCTGAAGGATCCGACCGTGTGGAGATACAGCCAGTACTACTCGATCGTGTTCGGCGGTTACGTCGCGCTGTCGCTGTGGATGACCAAGTACTATATTTCCGAGTACGGTTTCGACATCCAGCTGGCGGCCTTGTTGGCCGCCAGTTTCAGCATCCCCGGGGGCGTGCTGCGCGCCATCGGCGGCTGGTTCTCCGACAAGTACGGCGCGCATTTCATCACCTGGTGGGTGTTGTGGGTCTCTCTGGTCTGCCTGTTTTTCCTGTCCTACCCGCAGAGCGATGTCACCTTTCACACCGTGACCGGTCCCAAGACCTTTCATTTCGGACTCGGTCCGACGGTCTTCACCATCATCATGTTCACCATGGGCATCGCGTTTGCGATAGGCAAGGCCTCGGTGTTCAAGTACATCTCCGACGACTATCCGCATAACATCGGCGTGGTTTCCGGGGTGGTGGGCCTCGCCGGCGGCATGGGGGGGTTCGTGATGCCCATCATGTTCGGCGCGCTGGTGGATCTGACGGGCGTGCGCTCCTCCGCCTTCATGCTGATGTTCGGCATCGTCTGGATCTCGCTGATGTGGATGTACTTCACCGAAGTACGGCCGCTAAGCGCGCAGCAAAGCCGCCTGCATCCCGAGCCCACCCACTACACCTGATACCGGCGGCCAGCCGAACAGGCCATGGCATCACACCTCCTCACACGGTGGGATCCCGAAGACCCGGTCTTCTGGGAAACGCAGGGCCGCGACATCGCCAACCGCAACCTGTGGATTTCCATTCCCTCGCTGTCGCTCGCCTTCGCGGTGTGGATGCTGTGGAGCGTGGTGGTGGTGAACCTGCCCAACGCCGGGTTCAGTTTCTCGACCAGGGAACTGTTCTGGCTTTCCGCGCTGCCTGCGCTCTGCGGCGCCACGCTGCGCATTTTCTACTCGTTCATGGTGCCGATCTTCGGCGGCCGCCGCTGGACGGCGATCTCCACGGCGTCGCTGCTGCTGCCCACGCTGGGAATGGGATTCGCCGTAGCGGATCCCTCGACTGGCTATCCGACGTTCGTGGTTCTCGCGCTGCTGTGCGGGCTGGGCGGCGGCAATTTCGCGTCCAGCATGGCGAATATCAATTTCTTCTTTCCGAAGGCGCAGAAAGGAACCGCGCTCGGCCTGAATGCCGGCCTTGGCAACCTCGGTGTCTCGCTGGCACAGTTCGTGGTGCCTCTGGTGATAACCGCCGGCATCTTCGGCGCGCTTGGCGGCGAACCGCAGACCTGGATGAAGGGCGCGGAGGCCAAGCAGATGTGGCTGCAGAATGCCGGGTTCATCTGGGTGCCCTTGATCGCGGTGTGCGCCGTCGCGGCATGGTTCCTGATGGACGACCTTGGGACCTCGCGGGCCTCGTTCCCGGACCAGGCCGTGATCTTCAGGAGCGAGCATACCTGGATCATGTGCTGGCTCTACCTGGGCACCTTCGGTTCCTTCATTGGCTATGCCGCCGGATTTCCGCTTCTCAGCAAGAGCCAGTTTCCGCAGGTCAACGTGTTGGCGTACGCGTGGCTTGGACCGCTGATCGGCGCGCTGCTGCGCCCGCTCGGTGGCTGGCTCTCGGACAAGCTGGGAGGAGCGCAGGTGACCCTCTGGAATTTCATCGCCATGGCAGCGGGAGCGGCCGGCGTATTGGCCTTCCTGCCGCAAGACGGAACGGGCGGCAATTTCTACGGCTTCCTCGCCATGTTCCTGGTGCTGTTCATGACCGCCGGGATCGGGAATGGATCGACTTTCCACATGATCCCGGCGATCTTCCTCGAACAAGGCCGGCGTGAGGCTGGAGGCAAGGACAGAGCCGCCCGCGATCAGGCGGCGCGCGATGCCAACACCAAGGCCGCAGCCGTGCTCGGCTTCGCATCGGCCATCGGCGCATACGGCGGCTTCTTCATCCCAATGAGCTATGGGGCGTCGATCTCGTTGACCGGCGCGGCCGAGACGGCGCTGTACGTGTTTTTCGCGTTCTACCTGACATGCATTGCGATGACCTGGTGGTTCTACTCGCGCCGGGACGCCCCGCTCCGTGTGTGAGCGCTTTTTCCGCGCACCGGTTTCGATTCAAACGGCTTAAAACATAGAGGGAGTACATGTGATGACCAGGCTTACCAAATGGGAACCCGAGAATCCGCAGTTCTGGAACAAGACCGGCAGCGCCATTGCATGGCGAACATGCGGTATCACCACATTCTCATTGATCTTTTCATTCGCCACGTGGTTTGTCATGAGCGCGGTGGTGGTGAGGATGCCTAACATAGGCTTCAAATTTACCACCATGGAACTGTTCTGGCTCGCGGCGATACCGGGGCTCGCATCCGGCATCTTGCGGCTGATACATTCCAACTTTATTCCGGTGCTCGGGACCAGGCCGGTCGTAAGCATCTCGACCATCATCAAGGTGCTGCCCATGGTCTGGCTGGGTTTCGCGATTCAGGATCTGAACACGTCGTGGCTCACGTTCATGACAATCGGATTCCTCACCGGCATGGGCGGGGGAGACTTTTCTTCTTTCATGCCTTCCACAAGCATATTTTTCCCAAAACGGCTGCAGGGTGTCGCAATGGGCATCCAGGCGGGCCTGGGCAACTTCGGAGTGAGCATCGTCCAGTTTGTGGCGCCGTGGATCATTGGCTTCGCGGCTCTGGGATCTATCGTCGGGGGGCCGCAAGCCTTTACCAAAGTTGATGTTCTCAAGGATATCGCAGTCACCAAGAACGCCAGCGGAGTGGTAACGAACGTGGTAGCCAAAAGGCCCGATCTGGCCGCGGTCACCGTCGTTACGAAAGATGCCGACGTGGTAATGGATGTGGCGATTCAGGAGACGGCCACGACCAGGAACATGAAGGTGGAGCTTAAGAAGAACGCTGCGGGCGCGGTGACGGATGTGGTGGTCAAAACGGTGGTCAAGAAGGATATCTGGTTGCAGAACGCCCTGTTCGTGTGGGTTCCGTTCCTCGTCCTGGCCTTCATCCTCTGCGTGATCTACCTAAGAAGCGTCACGGTTCCCGCAAGGGGTTTCAAGGGCCAGTTCGAAATCCTGAGCACCAAGAACCGGGCGCGCACGCATACCTGGAATTGCACGATAACCTATATCTGTTCGTTCGGTTCGTTCTCCGGCTATTCCGCCGCGTTCCCGATGATGATCAAGACCATATACGGCGGCTTCGACGGCGCGCCCGATCCGTTGGCATACGCCTACCTCGGCCCGCTCATCGGCGGGCTCATCCGCGCGGCCACCGGCCCGATATTCGACAAATGGGGCGGAAGCAAAGGCATGCACTGGACGACACTCGGTCAGATCGCCGGGTGTCTGGCCCTTATCTTCGGTGGGTATCTCAAGCCCACCGGGCTCGAACAGTTTCAGGGCTTTGTCTGGATCATGCTGTTCATTTTCCTGATGACAGGCACGAACAATGCGGCGACCTTCCGTCAGTACCCGATCGTGTTTGCCTATTCGCCAGCCAAGGGGGCACAGATGCTCGGCTGGACCGGGGCGTGGGCGGCCTTCGGCCCGTTCATTTGGACCTCGCTGATCGGCATGGCCATAACCAATACCGGCAGCGCCATCCCGTTCTTTGTAGGAGTCTCGATTTTCTATGCCTATTCCTGGTTCGTAAACTGGTGGTACTACACCCGCAACGGAGCCGAGCGGTTTGACTACGGCAACTCCGGCGGCACATGGTGGGACAAGCTCTCCGATAGTGAGAAGGAGAAGATGAAGCACATCGACTTGCACCAACCTGTGTGACGATGTAATGCGAATGAGGGAAGGTCGCGGCCTTCCCTCATTTTGTTCCGAAAATGGTTCATCTATGAGCCTATGGCTCGTGTGAAATTTTTACTGTGAAAAATTTGGATACCATTGTCAATGTAGTAGGCATCATCTACGGACTCACGCTGATCCTGGCTACCTTTGTTCGTAACAAGGTCACTGAGTCACTGCGTATAGATGCCCTGTTCATACCGCAAGCCACTGATGACACCAGACCCCTCAATCTGGTCGTCGGTCTCCTGGTTGCGGGTTACGGCATCTATTCATTATTGACTGGATGAAAAACCAACCCCACCGGGCATGGTAGGGCGCGCCGGCTACTGCGGAAACTTGTAGTAGGACGCGTTCAGATAGGCGACGACGTCCTCGATTTCCTGCGGCGTCATCTTTGGGGCGAGGAACTCGTTGCGCCGGATCACGCCTTCCCGCACCGCGGAGAGCGACGTGGCCCGGCCCTTGAACCGCTTGGGTTCGACCGGCGGCAGGTCGGAAAGTCCGCTGGCCCTCAGCACCGAGTCGGTGAAGGTCGCCAGCGCGTAGGTGACCGGCGCCATGTAGCGCTCGATGCCGTGGCAGCCAAAGCATCCCTGGTGCAACGCGGCGCCTCTTGCCGGGTCACCGACCAGCTTGGGTGCCGGCGCAGGCGCATCTGCGGCCCTGGTATCCGCCGCCTTCGCATCCGCCGCCTTCGCATCCGCGGCCTTGGCATACTCTGCACGGATTCTTGTTCTCTCATCCGGCGTGCCCGCTTCCGCCATGCGGCGCCGATAAGTGTCGCGCTCGGCGCTGGTCATCCGGTCCGCGCCGGGAATGAACTCCCGCTCGGGCGCCTTTGCCGCGCTCCCGGAACTTGCCGCGTTTTCAGTCCCCTTCGCGACCTCGGCGATCCCGGTGCCCGAACCGAGGGCGAAAACAAGGACCGCGCTTCCGAGAACCGCGGCGTTTGCCTTGAAGGATTTCATCATGTGCGCCTCCATTGGTTGAAAGCACATGAATTCTTATGCCTTACCGGCTTGGTGCAGTTGACCTGAATCAAATGAGACGTGGGCGAAACGTGCCGGAGCAGTCGGGTCTTGCGCGCTGCTGCGGCAGTGGTCAGGCGTGCGGCTTCATGCCGCGCCCAACGGCCCATACAGCGGCCTCCAGCCGGGAGTGGAATCCGAGCTTTTTCAGCAGGTTCTTGACGTGCACCTTCACCGTGGCTTCGGTGATCTTGAGGTTGCGCGCGATCAGCTTGTTGGCAAGTCCCTGGGCAAGCTCCTGCAGGATCTCTTTTTCGCGATCGCTCAGGGTGGCGGTGTCGCGCTGCTTCGCCGAGGCCTCCTCGCGAATGGCGTTGGCCAGCAGGCCGTTCAGGCGCTCGCCGATCACCGTGCGGCCGTTGAGCGCTGCGTCGATCGCCGCGAGCAGATCCTCCGGCTCCATGTCCTTGAGCAGGTAGCCGTCGGCCCCGCTGCGGATTGCCGCGACCAGGTCGTCGGCGTTGTCCGACACGGTGAGTATGACCACCCGGCAGTCCAGGCCCGCGTCCCGGATCGCCTTGAGCGTCTCGATGCCGCCCATGCCCGTCATGTGCAGGTCGAGCAGGATGAGGTCGGGATCGAGCGTCTTCGCCATCGCCACGCCCAGCTCGCCGTTGGAAACCTCGCCAACCACCGCGAGGTGCGGGGCCATGGCGATCAGCTGGACTACGCCTTTGCGGAACAAAGGGTGGTCGTCGATGATCAGGATGCCGTTGCCCTGGCTCATGCCGCCGTCACCGGTCTGCCGCCGGCGCGGAAGGGTCCGCGCGGCGAGAAATCCAGTTCGACGCGAGTGCCGCCTTCGGAGCGCCTGGAAATCCGCAGCGTTCCTCCAAGCGTTGCAGCGCGGTCGCGCATGATTGCCAGGCCATAGTGGTGCGTCGGCGGTTCGGCGTCCTGGATGCCCACGCCATCGTCGTCCACCGTCACGCGGACCCGCCCCTGCTCGATGGCCAGGCGCACGTCGGCACGGCGCGCGTTGGCGTGGTGTTCGACGTTGGTCAGGGCTTCGCGCACCACCTGCAGCACGTGGATCTGCTCGCCCGAATCGAGTTCGTGCCCAAGCAGGCGGTCGTTAAGGCGGAAGTCTATTTCGGTGCGCTGGGAGAATTCGCCGACGGTGTCACGCAGCGCATCCGAAAGACCGCGTCCGTCCATGCGAAGGCGGAACGTAGTAAGCAGTTCGCGGAGCTGGCGGTAGGCGTTGTTGATCCCCACCTTCAACTCTTCGACCACATCGGTGGTCTGCGTGCGCGTGCCGGTGCCGTCCAGATACGACTTGAGGCGTATGACCTGAATCTTGAGGTAGGACAGTGATTGCGCGAGCGAGTCGTGCAATTCACGCGCGATGGCCGAACGCTCCTCCATCAGCGCGATGCGGCGCCGCTCGTCGCTGCGCTTGGCGGTGGCGAGCGCGGCGCCGATGTGGTGGCCGATGGATTCGAGCAGCTGCACCTTCCAGACATCGAGTTCCATGCCGGGCGGCATCTGCAAGAGCATCACGCCGTAAGGCTTGCCGCCCTCGGACAGAGGCACCGCGAGCATGCGGTCCGCGCCGTTGCCCACGGTGCGGACACGGGCCTCGCCGCCGTCGAAACACTCATAGCAGCGCTCCTGCCCGCACCAGCTGCCGGCGCTCCCGCCTTCCGTGCCTGCCGCTTCCCCGGTCCTGAGGGCGATGGGAAAGCCACGCCGGTCGCCTTCCTCGCGGGCGCAGATGGCGCCCGCCTTGAGGCCGATGACGCGCTCGATGTCGTTCATTACCGCTTCGAGCGTCGCCTGAGTGAGCGGATTCTCGGCCAGCGTG
>Ga0315281_10011215_pt1 | contig 12286 bp, 9 predicted proteins | sample YL17G07_0_MG_FD_204540 | JGI IMG/M metagenome (GOLD analysis project Ga0315281, IMG submission 204540) | Sediment microbial communities from Yellowstone Lake, YNP, Wyoming, USA - YL17G07_0 | ecosystem: Environmental > Aquatic > Freshwater > Lake > Sediment | place: USA: Wyoming | collected... | reverse complement strand
CATGGCGCCATCGCACGTGCGCTTCGGCTCGTTCGAGGTGTTCTACTACCGCGGCCAGGCCGGGCAGATCAGGACGCTGGCCGACTATGTGATCGCCCGGCACTACCCGGAACTGGCGGACGCCGCCGACCCCTACCCCGCCTTCCTGCGCGAAGTGAGCCTGCGCACCGCGCGCCTGATCGCGCAGTGGCAGTCGGTTGGCTTCGCGCACGGGGTGATGAACACCGACAACATGTCGATCCTGGGCATCACCTTGGACTACGGCCCGTTCGGCTTTCTCGACCATTTCGACCACGGCTTCGTGTGCAACCATTCCGACCACCAGGGGCGCTACGCCTTCGACCAGCAGCCCGACATCGCCGGCTGGAACCTCGCGTGCCTGGCGCAGGCGCTGACCCCGCTGATGCCGGTGGAGGCGGCCAGGGACGCGCTGAATGCCTACGGCGCCGAGTTCACCGGCCATTACGTCGGCCTGATGGGGCGCAAGCTGGGACTGGAGCAGGCCGGAGAGCAGGACCTGGATTTGATCGCCGCCCTGCTCGGCCTGCTGCACAAGAACCGCGTCGACTACACCCTGTTCTTCCGCGCCCTCGGCGGCTTCCGGCCGGGTGTGGCCAACAGCGCGCTGCGCGACCAGTTCCTCGACCGGCCGGCCTTCGATGCCTGGGCCGCAAGCTACGCCGCACGCCTGCGCGGGCAGGGCATGGGTGACGCCGAGCGCAAGGCGCGCATGGACGCCGTCAATCCCAGGTACATCCTGCGCAACTACCTGGCCCAGACCGCCATCGACAGCGCCATGCAGCGGGATTTTTCCGAGGTTGACCGCCTGCTCGAAGTGCTCCGGGACCCGTACGCCGAACAGCCGGAAAATGCAGCCTACGCAGCACCGCCGCCCGACTGGGCGAGCCGCATACAGGTGAGCTGCTCGTCTTGATGCCTGCAGCTTGCGCGCCAGCACGGTGTGCCTGTAGTCTTGTGCGCCTCTTGTCCCTATCGTGCGCTTGCATCCCCCATGCCAAATTTGTTCCGCCGAGTCGGTTCCGCGTTTAGCCACTGGTTTGCCCCGGTGCGGCGCTGGTTCTACTGGATGTACACGATACAGAACCGCGAGCGCAAGCAGTTGCTGGAAGAGGCGACGCAGATGCGCGACCTGATGCCGCTGCTCATGAAGCAGCGCAACGGCTACCGCTGGACCAGGGACGACCGCGCGAGAATCCGGTCGCAACTGCGCCGCCTGTCGAGAATGAGCCCGTATCTCATCCCGCTCCTGATGCCAGGCGGGTTTCTGATACTGCCGGTGTTGTCGTGGTGGATGGACAGGCGCCGGCTGAAGCGCGCGGCAGAGGCGAAGGCGGAGCGGTCCACTGTTAAATGATGCCCGTTCCCGGGCCTGGACATGTAGGTTGGGTTAGGCGAAGCCGTAACCCAACAAACCCAATCATCCTTTTGAACGCCGGTCTTGAAGTGTGTTGCCCATCCGGGTGCTGAAGATTGGGTTTGTTGGGTTACGCGATAAAGCCGCTAACCCAACCTGCATGACTTTGCGAGTCTCACGTTAATCCCGCAACACATGGAACCGCGCGTCGCTGAAGATCAGGGCGCAATGCACCGGTTTGCCCGGGTACACCTGCTGCAAAGCCGTCCGGTATTCCCGCAGCTGCCCGCGCCAGGGCGCTGCGCAACGCTCCAGGTCGCCGTTTGCCGCTTCCGTGGTCTTGTAGTCGAGTATCCACACGCTGTCCTCGAATTCCACCAGCCGGTCGATGCGCCGGCTGTCGCCGCCGGCGGTGGCGTATGGCAGCTCGTTGTAGGCGCTGAGGTACTGCGCCGGGTCGAAGAAGCGGCGCAGCGATTCAGCACCCAGCACCGCCATGGCGTCGGCCCAGAGCGGCTCGAATTCCTCCTCCGCCATTCCCAGCATGCCGCGCAGCACCGCCTTGCCCGGAGCAACGCGCGGCGGCGCCAGGCGCTCCAGCAACAGGTGCAGGTTGATGCCGTAGCGCCGGGCCGCGCTGATTCCCGCGGCCTCCCGCGTGCCGGTCGGAAGCGTAGTTCTGAGTGCTGAGTGCTGAGTGCTGAGTGCGAAGTGCCGAGTTCTGAGTTCTGAGTCCTGAGTGCGAAGTGCCGCGTCCTGAGCCACCCCTGTCCCCAACTCAGCACTCAGCACACAGGACTCAGAACTTGTCTTGACCTTGGCGTACCAGCCGTCGTCGCCCCTGGCCGATGCGGCGGATACGATCAGCGCCTGACGGGCGCGGGTCATGGCGACGTAGAGCAGGTTGAGGTCTTCGCGACGGGCGATTTCCGCTTCGGCTTCGAACCAGGGGTCGCGGCGCTTGCCGCGCGACTGCTTGTTGCCGTACAGCGAGAAATGCGTGGGTGCTGCGCTGTCCGGCGGCCAGTCCAGCAGCACCGCGTAGCCGTCGTTGCGGCCGTTGCCGCCGTCGGCGTCGAGCAGCCAGACGATGGGCGCTTCCAGGCCCTTGGAGCCGTGCACGGTGAGGATGCGCACGGCGTTGCCGATGTCGCCGATGACGCCTTCGTCCGGTGCTTCCTGGCCGGGCGCGCGGGACAGGTTGGCCAGTTCGAACAGGAAGCGGGGCAGGCTGGGGTAGCGCCCGGCTTCCACGTTGAGCGCCAGTTCCATGAAGGCATGCAGGTTCGCCAGCACGCCGGGGTGCATGGGCTGCGGCACGGCAGCCTCGTAGCGGCGCAGCAGGTCGCCTTCGAAATAGATGCGGTCGAGCAGGTCGTGTACCGGCAGCTTGTCGGTCAGTTCGCGCCAGCCCTCCAGCAGTGCCGCAGCCCGCAGCAGGGCGGCGCTGCCGGTGGCGGAGGCGGCAAGCTGGCGCAGCCGCTGCCACCAGTTGCCCTCCGGCAGTTGCGCCAGTGCCATCAGGTCCTCGTCGCTCGCGGCGAACAGGGGCGAACGCAGCACCCGCGCCAATCGCAGATCGGCGAATGGCGTGATGAGGAATTCCAGCAGCGCGGTCAGGTCGCCCGCCTCCAGCGTGTCCAGCAGCCCGCCCTGGCGCGAGCTGACGAAGGGGATGCGCGCCGCCTTCAGCGCCGCCTCGTAAGCGGCAAGATGGGTGCGGCCGCGCACCAGCAGCATGATGTCGCGGTGCTCGGCCGGGCGCGGGCCGGTTCTTTCGTCCTGGATCGGCCAGCGGCCGACGATGTCGCCGATTTTCGCGGCGAGCTGGCGGGCTTCCACGGCGTGGGGGGTGTCCTCGTCGGCGGGGCGCGGCTCTGCGAGGGGATTGCGTAAAGCGAGTGCTGAGTGCCGGGTGCCGGGTGCTGAGTCGGCGGCGGGTGCGATGGGCATCACTTCGACCAGGCCGGGGAGTTCCTTGTGGTGTGCTTCGTGGGGCTGGAAGTGCTTGAATTCCGGCTCGCGCGCGAACACTGCGTTGACCGCGGCCAGCACCGCCGGAGCGTTGCGGCGCGTGGTGTTTTGCGCGAGCCGGTGCGCGCCGTAATCGTGCTCCAGGAAATCCGCGGCGATGTCGAACAAACGCGCTTCGGCGCGGCGGAAGCGGTAGATCGACTGCTTGGGGTCGCCCACCAGGAACACCGTCGGGCGCGTGCCGGCGGCGCTGGAGGCGTCCAGCCAGGAACGCAGCACCTGCCATTGCAGCGGGTTGGTGTCCTGGAACTCGTCCAGCAGGATGTGGCGGTAGCGGCTGTCGAGCTTGTACTGCATGTATTCGGCGTGGTCCGAATGGGTCAGCAGCCGGTGCACGCGCCATTCCACGTCGGTGAAGTCCATCACCTGGCGCTCGGTCTTGAGGCGCTGGTAATGTTCCAGCAGCGCCGTGCCGCAACGCAGGCCGGCCATGCCGAGGCGGTAGGCCTGCTGCTCGGCGAGGGCGTCGGTCGCATCCTGCAGCCGCTCGCAAATGCTGCGGTGCAGGTCAAGCAATCGCGCCTGACCGCTTTCTCCCAGGCGTTTGGCCTGCGCGTCGCTGGCCTTGCGCTCGCGCGGCTTGCGCTCGGTCCTGGTGAAGAACACCGCGAATACGCCCTCCAGGCGCTGCGCCGGTTCGGCCGATTGCAGCGCCTCCAGCAGCTTGGCCGCATGCGCCTTGTCGCCGGCGGTGTTGGCCTCCAGCAGCCCGGCCGAGGCTTGCAGGTCGGCCAGGAAAGGGGCTTCGGCAAACAGTCGCGCCGCGATGTCGGCATCCGGGTCGACCTGCAGATCCTCGCGCAAGCGCTCTTCGGCAAAGGCCAGCGCATCCGGCTGGCCCGCCGTGTAGGCCCACCATTCCGCGCGCTTGTGCAAAAAGGCCAGCAGCAGGGCGCGCGTGTTGGACAGCCCGTAGTCGCGGAACAGGCCGTCGAGGTCGCGCGCAAGTGCGGCTTCGGGCTGGTCCTGCAGATCCTCGGCGAAACCCTGCCACGCCTCGTCGATCAGCGCGGAGCTCTGGTCCAGCAGCCCGGCCGCACCCATCGCCCCGGAGGCGGCCGGCGCGCGCTGCAGCAGTTGCAGGAACCAGCCGTGAAAGGTGTTGATGGTGATGCCGGGTGCCGCCGTCAGCATCGCTTCGAACAGGCCGCGCGCCAGGGGCAAAGCCGCGTCGATGTCCTCGCCGGCAACCGCGCGTTCGCGCAGGAAGTCGCGCACCTCGGCATCCGGCGCCAGCGCCAGCAGCCGCAGCCAGTCGCGCAGCCGCGCTTCCATCTCCTGCGCCGCCTTGCGCGTGAAGGTGATGGCCAGTATCTCCGACGGCGCCACGCCGGCGAGCAGCAGCCGCACGATGCGCGACACCAGCAGCCAGGTTTTGCCGCTGCCGGCGCAGGCCTCGATCACCACGCTGCGGGCGGGGTCCAGGGCTTTGTGGTTGAAGGTGTCGTTCATCCCGAAAACATCATTTCACCGCGAAGGACGCGAGGGTTCGCAAAGGAAAACAAACCATTACATGGATTTTTCGCGGCACAAAAAGGGTTGGCGGGAGGTGGAACCCAACCTTTGAATTCCTTCGCGAACCCTCGCGTCCCTTGCGGTTCAACGGCTTTTTCTAGGTTCATGCCTGCCAATAGTCCTTGCGGCACAGCCCGCGCATTTCGCAATAGCCGCACACCGCGACAGCGCCCTGCGCCGGCAGCGGCGTGCCCTGGTGCATTTCGCGGAACATCTGGCGCAAACGCTCCAGCACCTGCTCGCTGAGCGCCATGAGGTCTTCGGGGAGCGCCAGCATTTCCGCCTTGTCGCGGTCCAGGCTGACGAAGCCGGCTTCCGCCACCGCTTCGTCCAGCAGCAGGGCGTACACGGGCAGTTGCACATCTTCGCCGGGCTCACCGAGCTTCGCTTTCAGCGTTGCCCGGCTCTGGGTCTTGTAGTCGAGCACGGCGAGCTCGCGGCCTGCCTCGCCCTGTTTCGCATCCACCCGGTCCAGCCGGCCCTTGAGCGTGAGCCGGCGCTCGTCGCCGAGGTCGATGTCGAACTGCCGCGCGACTTCGCCCTCCAGCCAGCGCCAGCCCTGCTGTTCGCGCTGCTGCTGCCAGTCGAGATAGGACGGCACCAGCGACAGCCAGCGTAGCGCCCAGGCGTGGCTCAAATAGTTGGCCTGGATGGCGCGGGCGAACACCTGGCGGGTGATCTCCGCCAGCGCCTCCTCCAGGCTTGCACGGCTGTGGCCGGCGAGCTCCGGGTAACGCGCGTGGAAGCGGCTCAGAATGTCGTGCACGCAGGTGCCGTAATCCTGCTTTTCCAGTTCCACTTGGACTTCGTCGAGCTCGTTGAGGCGCAGCGCATGGCGCGCGTAGAACTGGTAGGGGCAGGCCAGCAGGCTGTTGTAGCCGCTCGCCGTGACGGACTGCGGGATCAGGGGCGGCGGCAGAACCGGACGCGGGCTGCCCGCAGGGCCGGCCGGGCAGGTTTCCGCCGCCGGGGAGCGCACCTGCGCTTGGGGCAGCAAGTCCGCCATGGCCTGATCGCGCAACCCGCTGCCCCAGGCGATGGCATGCAGGGTTTCCAGGCGCTCGAAATACGGGCTCAGCAGGTTGGGCTCGGCGTTCCTGGCCGCCTGCCAGGTCACGAAAACCGTCGCGCAGCCGCACAGCAGCGCGCTCAAGTCTTCCTGCAGCAGGTGCAGTTCGGCGGCGGCGGTCGGCAGGCCGAGCTGCTGCCGCACCGACTGGTTGAAGAACGCCCCGGCGCGGCCCGGCGAGGGCAGATGCGCGGCATCGCAGCCGACCAGGATGGCGGCGTCGAAGCGGCGCATCCGGGTGGCGGCCAAATGGGTGAACACCACCGGGCTCTTGATGCCCACGTCGCGGAACGTCGCGCCCTCCAGCTGCTGGTTGAGCCATCGCTGCCATTCGCCGAAGCTGAATTTGCCGTCGTCGCCGCCGAGTTCGAGGCGTAGTTGCGCCAGCAGTTGCAGCAGCTGCTGGCCGGCGGCGTCGTGCTGCAGCGCCTCGCTCACCCCGAGCAGTTGCAGGCTGTCCGACAGCGCTCCCAGCCAGGCCGGCAGCGGTCTCGCCGAGCGGCCGACGACGGCGCGCGCCTGCTCCAGGCGCTGCAACAGCTCCAGCGTATCCGCCGCCTCCGCGTCGCCTTCCACCAGTTTGACGTAGCGCGCCAGGTGCGACACCACGCCATGCTTGCGCACCAGCCGCTCCAGTTCGTACACGGCGTGCTTGCGCCGCGCCGGCGCCCAGTCGGCGAACACGAAGGGCGACTTGAGGAAGTCCAGCAGCTCCTGGTAATAGAAACGGCTGGACAGCACTTCCAGCCAGCGCATCACCGCCGTGCTGGCGGCAATGGTGGAGAAAGTCCAGCCCGTTTCATCCTCCACCAGAACCTCGGCACGCTCCAGCAGCGCCCGCGCGCGCCGCGCCACCATGCGGTCCTGCACCACCACGGCGATGCGCGTCTTGCCGGCGAGCAGCAGTTGCCGCACCTTGACGTCCACCGCCTGCGCCTCCTGCTCCAGGCTGCGCGCGCCGAACAGCGCGAACGCGCCGGCGACGGGGCTGTGCGGCTGCCGCTCGCGCAAGCGCTCGGCGCGTTCGATGAGTGCTGAGTGCTGGGTGCTGAGTTCTGAGTGCGGGGGTTCGGTGGGCCATGCTGTTTGCAGCAGGTCTGCGACGGGACCGGACGTGTCCGCAGCGCTGCGCTGGAACAGGTGCATTGGCTGGTGCCGGGCGCAGGCCGAAAAGAACTCGGCCTCGGCGGGCGTCAGGCCGGACAGGCCGATGCCGTAGACCGGCCCTGTGACGCTGCGCGCCAGTTCGGATAGACGCAGGTGGTAGTGGGTGACGGGGTCGGCGCGGCCGTCCTGGGCGCTCATGGCGTACCACAGCTCGTGCACCAGGCGTGCTTCGAAATGCAGCGATTCGCCGGCGCGCGCCTGGTAGGCTGCGCAGAGGCGCTCGGCGAAGTCGTCCAATGACGCCGGCAGGCTGACGCTGTGGGCGGTGAGTTCGTCGAACAGGCGCAGCAGTTCGTCCGCGACGCGCCAAAGATCGGCCTGCGCGAACCAGCCCCGCTCGCGCAGCGCCTGGTACAGCTGCGCGCCGCGGCGGCTGTCGGGCACCGCCTCGCGGTCGGCCGGCACGCTGGCGGCCCAGCTTTGCAGCGTGGTGATTCTGGGCAGGAGCAGGGTGGGTTGCCGCGCCGCCAAGCTGAGCGCGGCTTGGAGCCCTTGTGCGGCGTGCAGGTTGGGCAGGACGACGGTGACGGCGGCGAGGTTGGGCAGTTGCGCCCGCTCGCGTTCGACGATTTCGCGCGCCGCCGCGTCGAGCATGTCGGAGTCGGGCATGCGCTTCAGCCCTGGAAGCTCATCGCTCCAGCAGATGCAGCTTGTCTTTCACTTCCGCCCACTGGTCGGCATCCGCCGGAGCGTCCTTGCGCTCTATGATGGGCTTCCACATCCTGGCCAGTTCCGCGTTGAGGGCGATGAAATGGCGCTGGTCTTCGGGCACGTCGTCTTCGGCGAAAATCGCCTCCACCGGGCATTCCGCGACGCACAGGGTGCAGTCGATGCACTCGTCCGGGTCGATCGTCAGGAAGTTGGGGCCCTCGCGGAAGCAGTCCACCGGGCACACTTCGACGCAGTCGGTGTATTTGCAGCGGATGCAGGATTCGGTCACTACGTAGGTCATGATGAGTCGTTCCTTGTTGTTTCCTGGTTGGCGGCTATTTTAACAGAAACCTCATCAGCAGCATCCCGCCCGACATGACCGCCAGGCCCACCCCGAAGTTTGTCCAGAAAGGCCAGTGGGTGCGCGGCTCCAGCAGGAACGGCAGGAAAAACAGCAGCGAGGGCGGCACCAGGAAGAAGATGTCGCGGGCAAACGCGGCCACCCTGGCCGAATCCTGGGTGTCCCAGTACAGCCACGCCATGGACAGCATCGAAGTCAGCGGCAGGGCGATAATCAGCGCGCCGAGAAAGACCGAGCGCTTGGCTGCTTCGGCCGCTCCTGCGAGAACCGCCAGGCTGAGAAAAAGTTTTAGCAGAAACACGGGTGCTTCCCTTGGCAAAATTTTTTCGTTAGGATAGCGGCTGCGCACAGAATTGACCATCCCGGCAACTTCCCGTTTTCAAACCTGTACCTTTAGCGAGGCTTCCATGAGCGAGCACATACATTACGTCACCGACGACACTTTCGAAGCCGAGGTGCTGCAAGCGCAACTGCCTGTTCTGGTGGACTATTGGGCGGACTGGTGCGGGCCGTGCAAGATGATCGCGCCGATTCTCGACGAAGTGGCCCAGGAATATGCCGGCCGCCTCAAGATCGCCAAGCTCAACATCGACGAAAACCAGGCCACCCCGCCGAAATACGGCATCCGCGGCATCCCCACCCTGATGATTTTCAAGAACGGCAACGTCGAAGCCACCAAAGTTGGCGCGCTGTCCAAGTCCCAGTTGACCGCATTCATTGACAGCAATGTTTGAACTGTTTATTCTGAGCGCCTGATCGCCTTCTTAAATGAATTCAGAGCAACCCCAAACCCGCGGAGTGCTCTGAGCCAATCCCAGGCGCAAACTCTCCCGCATCATTTTTCCCAGTCCACTTTTTTGAGTCTTTCAAAAAAGCCGCGAGTTCCCTGCCATGCATTTGTCCGAATTAAAGCAACTCCACGTCACCCAGCTACTTGAGATGGCCAGCGAGATCGAAGGCGCCAACCGCCTGCGCAAGCACGATCTCATCTTCGCGCTGCTGAAAAACCAGGCGCGCAAGGGCGAAAGCATATTCGGCGAGGGGACGCTGGAGGTGCTGCCCGACGGCTTCGGCTTCCTGCGCTCGCCCGACACCTCGTATCTCGCGGGTACCGACGACATCTATGTCTCGCCCTCGCAGATCCGCCGCTTCAACCTGCACACCGGCGACAGCATCACCGGCGAGATACGCACACCCAAGGAAGGCGAGCGCTATTTCGCGCTGGTCAAGGTGGACAAGGTCAACGACGAGCCGCCGGAGAACTCCAAGCACAAGATCCTGTTCGAGAACCTCACCGCGCTGTTCCCCAACCGCCCGCTCAAGCTGGAGCGCGAGATAGGCAGCGAGGAGAACACCACCGGGCGCATCATCGACATCGTAGCGCCCATCGGCATGGGCCAGCGCGGGCTGCTGGTGGCGTCGCCAAAATCCGGCAAGACCGTGATGCTGCAGCATATCGCCCACTCCATCGCCGCCAATCACCCGGAATGTTATTTGATCGTGCTGCTGATCGACGAACGGCCTGAAGAGGTCACGGAAATGCAGCGTTCGGTGCGCGGCGAAGTGGTTTCCTCCACCTTCGACGAACCGGCCACGCGCCACGTCCAGGTCGCCGAAATGGTGCTGGAGAAAGCCAAGCGCCTGGTCGAGCACAAGAAGGACGTGGTCATCCTGCTCGACTCCATCACCCGTCTGGCGCGCGCATACAACACCGTGGTGCCTGCCTCCGGCAAGGTGCTCACCGGCGGCGTCGACGCCAACGCCCTGCAGCGCCCCAAGCGTTTCTTCGGTGCGGCGCGCAATATCGAGGAAGGCGGTTCGCTCACCATCATCGCTACTGCGCTGGTGGAAACCGGTTCGCGCATGGACGACGTGATCTACGAGGAATTCAAGGGCACCGGCAACATGGAGATTCACCTTGATCGCAAGATGGCGGAGAAGCGCATCTATCCGGCGATCAACGTCAACCGCTCCGGCACGCGCAAGGAAGAGTTGCTGATCAAGCCCGACATCCTGCAAAAAATCTGGGTGCTGCGCAAACTGCTGTACCCCATGGACGACCTGGAAGCGACGGAATTCCTGTTGGACAAGATCAAGGCCACCAAGAACAACGGGGACTTCTTCGACTCGATGCGGCGCGGCTAGCTGGCCGCGGAGGGCTCGAAGTCTGGGCGCCCTACCCGCCCCCGGCTTCGCCCGCCGAGTCCGGGCGCCCCTTCTTCGACTCCATGCGCAGAGGCTAAGCGGGATTGCCAAGCCCTGAATCTTCGGGCATAATCTCGCGTTTCTCAAGAACTACGGCCAGCGTGGCCGAGACCTTAAGGCAAGGACAGACCATGAAACCGGAAATTCACCCAGCTTACAACGAAATCAATGTGGCCTGCAGTTGCGGCAACAAGTTCAAGACCCGTTCCGTGATGGGCAAGGATCTGACCATCGAGGTCTGCTCCGAGTGCCATCCGTTCTACACGGGCAAGCAGAAGATCGTCGACACCGCGGGCCGCGTCGAGAAATTCCGCCAGAAGTACGGCATGAAGTAAAGCGCAGGTCGCGCGAGGTGGGCACGAAAAGGCAGCGTAGGCTGCCTTTTCGCTTTTCCGCTTCCGCGTTTGTTGCCGTAAAATCGTCACCCACCGTTAGGACATCATGGACAAGCGCCAGCAGGCACTCGACTACCACCAGTTCCCCAAGCCGGGAAAAATCTCGGTCGAATCCTCCAAACCCTGCGCCACCGCACTGGATCTCGCGCTGGCCTACACGCCCGGCGTGGCCGAGCCGGTGCGCGAAATCCACCGCGATCCGGAGAACGCCTACCGCTACACCAGCAAGGGCAATCTGGTGGCGGTGATCACCGACGGCACCGCGGTGCTGGGGCTGGGCAACGTCGGGGCGCTCGCCGGCAAGCCGGTGATGGAGGGCAAGGGGGTGCTGTTCAAGCGTTTCGCCGGCATCGACGTGTTCGACATCGAGGTCGAGGCGCCCAGCGTGCAGGCCTTCATCGATACCGTGGTGAACATTTCCCCCACCTTCGGCGGCATCAACCTGGAAGATATCGCCGCGCCGCACTGCTTCGAGATCGAGAAAGCCCTGCGCGAACGCCTCGACATCCCGGTGTTCCACGACGACCAGCACGGTACCGCGGTCATTATCTGCGCCGGCCTGATCAACGCGCTGGAACTGCAAGGCAAGCGCCTGGCCGATGCCCGCATTGTTTGCCTGGGCGCGGGTGCGGCGGGACTCGCCTCGATGCGGTTGTTGATCGCCATGGGAGCCAGCGCCGAAAACATCCTGCTGGTGGACAGCAAGGGCGTGATACACAGCGGGCGCACCGATCTCAACGTGTACAAGCAGGAATTCGCGCGCAGCACCGAGAAGCGCACCCTGGCCGACGCCATGGCGGGCGCCGACGTGTTCATCGGCGTTTCCGGCGCCAACCTGGTCAGCGGCGACATGGTCAAGAGCATGGCCGCCAAGCCGGTGATCTTCGCCCTCGCCAATCCCGACCCTGAAATCCTGCCCGCCGCCGCCCACGCCGCCCGCTCTGACCTCATCATGGCCACCGGGCGATCGGATTTCCCCAACCAGGTCAACAACGTGCTGGGCTTTCCCTTCATCTTCCGCGGGGCGCTCGACGCGCGCGCCAAGGAGATCACCCGCGACATGCTGATCGCTGCGGTCAAGGCGCTGGCCGAACTCGCGCGCGAACCGGTGCCGGCCGAGGTGCTGCAAGCCTACAACGTCAGCGCGCTGTCCTTCGGCCCCGAATACATCCTGCCCAAGCCGTTCGACCCGCGCCTGATCGAGCGCATTCCCCCGCGCGTGGCCGCCGCAGTCAAGTCCTGATGCGGACGTTGGGCGTTCAGGAGGGTGCCGAGTTCGAGAGCGCGGGTTTGCGGCGCCACCTCAGGCCGTTCCTGCTCGCCCTCCTGTGCCTCGCCTGGATAGTGCCCGGCCTGGTCGGCCATGACCCGTGGAAGCCTGACGAAGCCGCAGCTTTCGGCCTGGTGAACCACATCCTGAAAAGCGGCGACTGGGTGGTGCCCACGCTGGCGGGCGAGCCCGCCCTGGAAAACCCGCCGCTCTATAGCGTCACGGCGGCGGCGTTTGCCCGCCA
>Ga0315281_10011214_pt1 | contig 12287 bp, 20 predicted proteins | sample YL17G07_0_MG_FD_204540 | JGI IMG/M metagenome (GOLD analysis project Ga0315281, IMG submission 204540) | Sediment microbial communities from Yellowstone Lake, YNP, Wyoming, USA - YL17G07_0 | ecosystem: Environmental > Aquatic > Freshwater > Lake > Sediment | place: USA: Wyoming | collected... | reverse complement strand
GATCTCGTTGGCGGTCAGATAAAATTCCCCAGCACTCAGATCCCCTCCGCTGATGTTAATACGCTGGATGACTATGAGGAGGGGACTTGGACGCCTTCATTAGGAGGCACCACAACTTATCACATCCAGCAGGGAACATACACAAAGATAGGCAACCGCGTGTTTGTGGAGGGAACGATATCTGTAAATGCAATAGGCACAGGGTCCACAAACACCGTCCTTGGTTTACCGTTCACGTCTGCGGCGACACCACCCGGCAACTACCCCGGTGCTGTTGCATATTCCCTTACACTCGCGGCGACTGTTGTCTCAGTAGAGGCTATGGTTCCCCCAAACGTAAGCTACATTGAGTTCTTTGCCCGGACTGCGGCCAGTACAACCTCAGTCGCAATCGCGCTGTTTCAGATTAGTACGCAAATTTCATTCTCCGTAAGCTATAGGGTGTGATGATATATGAAGTCCTTCCAGCTAGTCCGCCATTACCCATGAACATCGACTGGACACGCGAGCTAGGCAGTCTGAACGATCAGCAGGACCGTGGTCAGTTCCTGATGGAGCATGGCTTCGCGCACGAGACGATCTATACGACCTTGCTCGGCACGGGTGTGACCATCAATCATTATCCGCTGTTCGAGATTGAGGAGGAGGAGACGTGGCTGGTGTCGCACATGCAGGAACACGTCAGCATCGCCAACGCCATCAACGTGGATATAGGTTTTGATTTGACTAATGTAGACTTGCATGACAACGAAACAACTGGTGTGTGGATGCAGCTACACGCCGCCCTGCACTCGCAGATAGACCAGTCGTTAGGACTGTAGGAGGAAAGATGGGATCACTGAGAAAGGCACTGAGAAAGCTGGACCCGTTCAAGAAGGGCATCGTGAACCCGCTTGGCGGCGTTCTCCAGAAGCAGGCACGTAAGGCAGGTGATCCGTTTTCAGAGAAGAACACGCCCGCCTCTCTGAGAAGAGCAGAACGGAAGTTCGGCTGGGCGTCACCCGGCGTTTCCACCCGCAGGGTGATGGGCACGCTATCCAGCGGGAAAGGACTGTTCCACCGCAACCTCAAAGGCAACCTTGCCAAGACACGCGAGGCGCACGCCATTCAGGAAGATCAGTCCGGGAACACGGCCAAAGCTTTCGCCGACGCCGAGGCGAAGATGAAGTCTGGTGATCCGGCGGTGAGGGCGCAGGGCATAGCGGATTACAACTTCCAATCAAAGGACGCGCACAAGCTCGCTTTGAAGCATGGGAAGCAGGCGGTCAAGGCGGGACTCATGGCTGAGTCGCTGGTATCGGGATACGGGGCAATGACTGGAGGGGAGACTGCCGCTGGAGGGGTGACAACGGCAGCCGACGAGGCCAATTTAACGAATCAGCTAGACGCTGCTCAACAAACGGCGCAAGCCGCCCAGAATGCTAAAAATGTTTCACAGACCTCAAACTGGCTGAAAACAGCAGGCGGCGCACTAAAGACAGCCGCCCCCTATGTTGGAGTAGCAGCCGGTGTCCTCGCCAAGAAAGGCGGAACGGGTGGCGCGGCCTCCGGCCAGATCGGCCAGATCAGCGCACAGGAACAGGCGGTCGGGAATCAGTTGTTGCAGGACTATCAGAACGGCAAGCTCCAGCCTGCCGATCAGGCAGCGATTGATCAGTTCAAAACGCAGTCTCGTTCGCAGATGAACCAATATCTGTCCAACGCCGGTATCTCGGACTCGACGATGGCGCAGGAAGAGATGGCGAAGATCGATCAGAATGCGATGATCATGTATGGGAAGTTCCGTTCACAGACCTTGACCGACGGACTGGCGGCACTGAACCCGGCAATGACGGGGTTTTCCATTCTCGCCAATCAGCAGATTAAGGCCAACACGGATTTGACCAATGCGTGGGCAACGGGGTCGAGCGCCTTCATGCAACTGCTGGCAGCCGCCGCCACAAGCTCAAGCACCACAACAGGGTAAGGAGGGGCCATGGCACTAGACTTCAACAACATCAGCCCGGACAACCAGATGAATCCGTCCGGCAGCAGCCCCAGCGCGGGGCTACTGCGGTCGCTGAGCATTGATTACGGTGTCGGCGCGCCACAGATGCCGAAGGCACCCGCTGCTGCCCAGCCTGCTGCTGCTGCCCAGCCCGCTGCCGCCGCTCAGCCTGCCGCTGCACCGGGCGGCGATATCAAGGCAGGGCTTAGTGACGTCAACAAGATGGCGGATGAAGCCGCGAACGTGCCGATTCCGGGGAAGGCCGATCTTCCTGAATTCCACCCGACGCCGCTGGTGAAGCCGAACGAGTTTCAGAACATCTTCGGCATGGCGCTGGCCTTCGCCGCGCTGGCCGGGGCTTCGTCCAGAACGCCCATGACCGCCGCCCTGAACGCCTTCAGCGGGGCCGTGAGCGGGCACATGCAGGGACGCCACGATCTGGCCGAGCAGGAACTGAAGACCTTCAAGGTCAAGACGGATCAGGCCCTTGAGAAGTACAGGGAGAATCTGGATCAGTACAAGATGATCCTGGACAACAAGAGGATGCGCATCGACGAGAAGTATAGAGCGATGGACATGCAGGCTCGCATCAATCACGACTACGCGATGCTGGAGAGCCTTAAAAGCAAAAGCGTGAATACGATGATGGCCCAGATCAACAGAGGGCACGAAAGCATTGTCAAGTTGAAAACCGGGGCCGATAGCGTTCTGGTTAAGGCGCTGGCCGCTGCTGGTGCCGACAAGAAGAGGCAGGCGGAAGCAAGGGCCAGTTACAAAGATACGCTAGAGCGGATACAGGAACTTGATCGGATGGAAGCTGTCGCCCAAGCAGGGCGCGGCGTAGCGGGCCCGGGTGCGGCGGCATTGGCGGCTCCGGCAGGAGCGCAGGAAGCCGCTCCGGCAGGATGGCAGAAAATTGATCTTACGAAATAATGGAAGAAAAGTGGGAGTCGCCAGACGAACTGTACCGGAATCACTCCGGGCAGTACGTCGCGACCATCGGCGGGGAGAACTGGAAGGTAGACCAGCTTGAGAAGAACGAGCAGGGGAAGTATCGGCTGATCCGTGGCGCTCGCTACTTCGATGAGCCGGAAGAACAAAAGACTTATGACGAAGCCAGTCAGCTCGCCAAGAAACTCAGTACCGGCCAGAAGATCGGGGCACGCGGATTAAGAGAAGCGTTCAGCCTGGTGCGCGGCATCCGGCAGGCGTATACCTCCGGAGAGAAGGGCGAAGAGCTGGAGAAGCGATATCGTAAGGGCCGCATCCTCGATAAGGCGCTGGAAGATGAAATGGGCTGGAAGTCTTCACTAGCGGCGAACGTGGTTGGCAGCATTGCCGATCCGGTCACAGCACCGGCCCTGTTCATGAAAACCCCGGCGACCGCTCTCAAAGCGGCCTTTCAGGGTGCTCGTGTCGGGTCCTTGCAGGGCGGTCTCGGAGAAAAGGAAGAAGGCGAAAGCCGCCTTAAGAAGGCCGGAGTGCAGGCGCTGGAGACAGGCGGGTTCTTTGGTGTTCTCAGCAAGGGCGCGAATGCGCTGACGAGGGCCGTTGGCCCGACCGTCGCCAAGGCGCTGGGCCGCGAGGAATACAAGCCGCCCAAAGCGATGCCGTGGCTGGTGGAAGACAAGATACCGCCCAACATCCGCGATACGTCGTGGGGACGGCGCATTATGGCGGAGACCATCCCCGAGGAGGGGATGGCGAGGGACGCGATAGAAAAGTCGAGAACCATCCCCGAGCAAGACACGAAGTTCGTGGGACCGCACGAGCGCGATCCGTTTGCTGTTGAGAAGCCTGGTAGATTCTTCGTGAAGCCTAAGGAATATCTGGAACGCTGGTTACCGGACGCCATGTTCCGCACCCAGAACGCGCACGAGATCAACAAGCTTCGCGGCTGGAAGATGGCGAATTACTGGAGCGGGAAAACGGAAGAACTGGGAGCCAAGCTCAACATTCCCAAAGATGAAGTTAACGATATGCTGCGCCATCGTCTGGAACAGGACGAAACGGGCGCGCTGGCCGGTCGCTACGGTGAGCACCACAACCTTCAGCCCGTGACGTTGCCGAAGGAACTGGAGGACTTCTACCAGAAGGAACACAAGCCGCTCATTCAGGACATGGCGAGGATTGTCCTGTCTCTGAAGAAGAAGGGGACCGTGCTGCCGGAAGAAATCAAGGAGTTCGCGGAAGGCTATTTCCCGCACGCGCCCATCGAGAGAACGCCCTGGTATCAAACCTTCAAGGAAGGCGGGGCCGTTCCGGAAAGCCGATTCTCTGGTTCGGAGTCCGTGCGCCAGTTTAAGACCAGCGACCCATCAATGAAGTCGCAGAAGATCAAGGCGATTGAATCAACCTCACTCGATCCGAATGTCCCTGCTGAACGGCATATCATCCACGAGGCCGGCGGGAAGATATCGGTATACAGGGAAGGCGCACTGGAACCGTTCGGAAAGCTACACGATGCAACGCCGGAAGCCTTGGAGGCAGGAGGGCTGTCTCCGCACGAACTGGACGGAAGGAAGGTGGTAGACGGGCAAGGCCGCATCTGGAAGATCGTGAACGCGACGCTGGACGAAAAGGAAGCAGCCACGAAACAGCGGTACATCAAGGACACCAGCACGCTATTGACCATGAAATGGCTGGCGCTGAAGCGCGTTGAGAACGAAACACGGTTCGTGGACCTGTTCAAGGAGACGCCGGAGTTCATGGCGCTGTCCGTTGCCAAGAGCAGGCAACCCCTCGGCGCACCGCCCGGTATGTCCGCGACGAAACTCTGGAACTTCCACGACCGATACTTCGAGACCCGCATCGCGGAGATTCTGGACAACTTCGCCGGAAGGACTGAGGGCGGGATGCTGCGCGCCGCTCAGGCGGCCAACAACTTCCTGGTACGCTCGATCTTCTGGAACCCGCAGCCGCACGACATGAACATCCTGTCGCACTGGATCAACCAGCGCGGATTAACGTCATGGATATTTCCGAAAGACTACATGGAATTGTCCCGTTCACTGCCGGAGGCCATCAAGAGCGTGATGGTGCAGGACGAAACCTACTTGACATTCATGCGCGAAGGTGGCGCTACCATGGCGAACCGCATCTTCAACAAGGAGATGCAGGATCATCTGGTGCGTATGTCGGGCGATATTCTGAAGAAAGACCCGGCGTTTAAGGAATTCGCCAAGGAAGTCGGCTACAAGAACCATGCCGAATTCATCAAGGCGTGGTATGCGAACGCCAACAAAGGACTTTGGATTCCTTCGGACGTGATGGCGTTGCAGGCCGTCATGGAATATATGAAGAAGTACAAAGTGCCGATGCGGGAAGCCATCTACCAGGTCGAAAGGCATCTGCCGAACTACCGTGTCGATGCCCGCATGTTCGGAACCACCTCAACCGGGCAGTGGGGGCGGGCAGGACGCATCGCCTCGCAGGCCATGACAACCTCGTGGCTGTCCTCGTTCGGCCGTTATCATTATGGCGTCGTGCGCTCTTACTCAGCGACCGTACAAGATACCGCCGCCATGCTGAAAGGTCTGTCCAAGTTCAAGAAGCCGACCGGGCAGCAGGCGCACAGCATGGATCAGCTTGCCATGATGATGGTGCAGCTCGGCGTCATGTACCCGCTCTATTCCAACTGGTGGAAGGAAGTCACCGGCAACGATCATGCCGACGTGGCAAGGTTCGGCGCGGAACGTCTGCCGCATTCGATCTATGAAGTGGCCAAAGGGGAGCGCCCAGCCGCATGGACAATGACGGAGATGTTCACACCGTCCCCCGTCGCGAAGTTCGGGATTGAGATGATGTCAGGCGGCAAGTCGATGATGACCGGGCAGCCGATTGCCAATCCCTCTGACATCAAGGAAGCTCCTCTCTTGTTCGGAAAGGACGTAGGAGGCTATCTGGCCTCGCAGGTCGCGCCCTTCCAATCCGCTGGCAGGCTATACGGCGAGAAGGACACGCCGGGGCAGATCTTGCTGCGCCAGATAGGCGTCAAGAGTCCGACAGAGAAGCAGGTTTCGGTTGGCGAGAAGGCAAAACACAGTGAAGAGAAGCGGGACATCAAACGGCGCGGCAAGGAATACGATAAGCTCCCGGAATGGATGCGCCCGTCCGAAAAGGAAGAAGCGGCTGGCGAGGAATGGGAAGTCCCGGAAGAGTTGGAGCGTAACGAAGCTGGCCAGTACAGGGCACTCAAGGACGGGGAATGGGTGAAGGTCAGGGAACTGGTGAAGAGCAGCGAAGGCAGATACATGTTCAAGAGATGAGGATGAATAATGGCTAGACCCAAGAAACCAGCCCCCGACGAGATCGAGCACCGCGTCTACACGCCGGAACCGGACACCAAGCCCCTCGAAAAGATCATCGAGGAGAAGCTGCGCCGTATACTTGCAACGGACTCCGAACCCGACAAGAATACCCTTACCGCCATCAATACGGCGATCAAGTTCGTGGCGGTGCAGCACAAGATCAGCGAGGCCCAGTGGGGCGAAAACTTCATGAAAGATGACCCGGAGGATGAAGAGGATGGAACAGATCGAAATGAGTCTGGCGGTAAAGCTGGTTAATGCAGGACTGAAACTTCTGCGACAGAGGATGCTGAGGCTGCTGGCCTTGTTGTTGACGTTTGTTTTGTTTGCGTGGTGCGTGTGGCAGCCGGAACCATTCAGGATCGTGTCGGCGTCGATCTTCGGGTTTATCGGCTATATGATGACGAAACAGGATGAAGAGGGAGGTGTCGAATGAGCGCGTTTTTCAAGTACAGCTATTGCTTTGACAGGCCCGGTGCGCCGGTGAAGAACCATACCAACACGGTCCCGGCCGTGAGCATGAAAAAGCCGTCTGAGGCCCCCGTCACCTTGGGGGCGCGGCAGTTCGTGCCGACCTATGAGTTCTCGCCCGGCCATAATGGGATCAAAAAGCCCTGATTATGGATGACACGCTGATGGTCAAGGCGCTAGCGGGGATCGCCAGCGCCCTTTCGGGACTGCTCTGGTGGCTGTGGCGAACAGACCGCACCGAGCAAAATGACAGGATTCATTCCATGGAGGTGCGTATGAACGACAGCGAGTCAGACAGGATATCGCGGGAGGAATTCAATTCTCTGGCGTCGTCGATCCGTAACGAGTTCAGAGGAGAGCATTCCAAGATCATTGAGGAAATGCGCAGCAGCAACGAGTCGATCCGGATGGAGTTACGGGACGGGACGCGGGCCATTACGGACCGCATCGATAGGCTGATCGAAGTGAGGGTGAATGGCCTCTCGTAAACTATCTGATTTGGATCCCGCTGTCCGTGATAAGTGCATCAGTCATTTGAGGCTGTGCCGTACCGCCGGTATTGATGTCCTGGTGACCTGCACGTGGCGCAGTAACGAGGAGCAGGCTAGCCTTTATGCCAGAGGGCGTACTGTCCTCGGGACCATCGTAACCAATGCCCGTCCCGGCGAGTCTAACCACAACGTCATGAAAGACGATCTGCCCGCCGCCCGCGCCTACGATGTGGTGCCGCTGCGGGACGGCAAGCCAGTCTGGGACGCGGATGACCCATTGTGGGAACGAATCGGGAAACTCGGCGAAGAAGTCGGGATGCGCTGGGCCGGGCGGTGGATACGGTTCAAGGAATTCCCCCACTTTGAGGTGTAGAAAATGGACAATGAAGAATTCGAGGCACGTGTTTCTTTGTCCTTGGCGCTGGTCGCCGTTGTGCTGCTGGTAATGATCTTGCTGGCGGCCTTTGGCCTGCCATCCTGAGAGAGGTGAAACATGAAATGGGTAATCGGTAGTATCAAGTCCAAGACCTTGCAGTTCTTCGCGTGGGCAGGTGCCCTTGTGCCCGTGCTCGCCGCGTGGCTGCCTGAGATTCAGGCCAGCATCCCACAGATCCGTGGCTACGTGCCGGACAACCTGTACAAGTGGGCATTTGTCGCCTGCGTCGTGGGCGGGATATTCCTGCGGCTCATCACCAGCAAGCCGATAAAACAGAAGTGAATAATGAATTACTTATACACATTCATTGCAGGAGCCTTTATAGGGGTAGCCGCCCTGTTTGTCTGGCAGAAGCCTGTCGAAAAGGCCGAACCTGCCGCCGCTGAGCAGGTGCAGAGCGATGGATCATTAGTTCTTGCCCGTGATGCCACCGCCAAGCCTGTAGCGCCACCACGGGCACCACAGGGCGGCAAGCCAATACGGTCAGATACCGTCACGGTCCGTCCTACACGGACTGATTGCCCGGCCTGTACCGTCAATTTGTTGACGGTCGAGATGAAGGACGGGAGTCATCGTGTTGTTGCCAATAGCCCGGATGGCACTGTTATATCTGGGATCGATATCCCGCTCGTACCCATTAATACTGTACGCCAACACGTCTGGGCCGCCGGCGTAAGCCGTGGGACTGGCCAGGAGGCATGGGGACTGTTCGTAGATCGGGATCTCGGCCCTCTCAGATTAGGTGGTGAAGCCAATAAAAACGGATCAGGTCAGTATGAAGCCAGGTTCCGACTTGGGTTTGTATTTCAATGAGAAATTATCCTTTCACATCATCGATTCGCCAGCTGGAGACTCCCTTCTTTCGGTACTGCTCAAGATCAAGTCCGGTCAGCTCAGGCACCTTCGCGTAATCCACAGTGCCCTTCCTGAACACGTTCTGTACCCGCAGCCCTTGGCCTTGACAGGCGCTGTGGCCATCGCACATGGCGATCAATGACTTCTTCGCCTCGTCAACAACAATCTCAGCCGCCTTGAGGTTGACGATTGCCGTCCTGTATCGGCTCGCGGCCAGAATCCAGTCGTCTCCCAGCATCGGCGTGATGTCGCCATCGGAGGCGGCGGGCGGGCTGAACTCCTCGATATGCTTCCAGAACGTCGCCCACTGGTGTACCAGTAGCGTCCGGTAATACAGATCCGGTAAAACTACGCTGGTCCAATGAGGCTCGCCCTCAACGTCCACCACGAACAGGCATTTATCCGCGCCCGACACCAACAGCAAATGCTGAATCTGAGCCATGTAGTGCGGCTCTATCTCGCCTCTGAGAGCGGCTTTCCACGTGTCCCCCTCGGCGCTCATGGGATTTTTGATTTCCAGGATCGTCTTGCCGTCCGGCGAAATGCCGTCGAAGGACCCAATCAGATGCCCCATCACGCCAATCGCTGGGCTGAAATCCATACCCATACTGGCGACCACGCTCGCCCTGGTGATCGGCTCGCGGGCCAGACCGCGAGCCATGGCCGGGTTCTGTTTCTGCGGCGCGTCCTTGCCCGCCTTGAGCCGCCAGAGTTTCAGCCATGTGTCCGGCTGATACTTGGCGCAGCCCATAATGCACGCGGCCTCGCTGGAGCCGCCATGCATGCGGCGTAACTCCAGCCATTCCGAAGACCCCTGTTTCAATTTGACAAAATTCATTCTCCACCCCCGAATTTGTTGATAATAGCGCCGACCAGCAGAGCCACGACGACCGACACCACGACCCACACCAACATTGGCATCATGGTTCTAGTCCGCCTATTTACGCATGAAAACAAGGTCTGCATAACCTTTCACCTTGTCCCGGCCCCGCGCCAGATCTCCACGCGCTTCAGCCAAGTTGGCTATCTCGCTCGCCGCAAAGTAGGCGGGCAACTCATTGGCAATCAGCAGCCCCAGCGCGACGCCATTAAAGTATGCTTGCGTACCCTTCCAGTAATCCGAGTTGTCCACGCAGGATGTATCACGCCAGTGATTGGTGGCGCTGCTTTCGAGCCGCTCCATCGTTGTCGGAAATGTTTTCATAGCTGCCCCCAGGTTGCGCTGTAGTGGTCCGGCCCGTTGTTTAACTGGCACTTGCAGTCTCGCAAGTACTTGGCGCGACAGGTCGGGCAGGCCTCCACCTCGTTAAACGTGGCCATCAGCGATTCCGGGCAGGCCTCCACCTCGTTAAACGTGGCCATCAGCGATTCCGGGCAGGCCTCCACCTCGTTAAACGTGGCCATCAGCGATTCCGACCACGCCTCGTACTCAGCGCGCTCGTTTGCTGTCATGGCCGCGAACGGGTCGCGGTCGTCGGGTTGCTGCATGTCTCGTTCGTTCATGGTGTGACCTCCAAGGTCAGGTAAGTGAGTACTACCGTTAAAAACTACTGTCAGAAAGGGATTTCGTCGTTTAGATCAGGTTCGTCCGAGCGTTCCGCAACCTGCTTTTCGGGCCTGTAGTCGCCGACCTCGGTTTTGAACGCCTGGATCGAGGTGTAGTAGACCTTGACACCATCGGCCCCGACCTTGGACGAGGTCTGGATTTTGCCCTCAACCCGCACCACGTCGCCCTTGCGGATTTTGGCGATCAGGTCAGAGGACTCGCCGAACGCGGACACGGAATGCCATTCCGTCCTTTTCTGTGCCGCGCCCTGCGCGTCGGTCCAGCTTTCTTCCGTGCAAATCGACACGTTCGCCCACTTTGCCCCGGTCTTTGTTTTGCCGGACTTGGCCTCACGGCCAGCGACGCCTTTGATGATGGCCTTATTGATGTAATCGTTCATTTTTTCACCTTGTCGGTCAGTATTTTGTGGGCGTGGATGAATTTCGATGCCGGGAAACTCTCCACGCTGGAAGCCCCGTAGAAATTCAGAAATTTTTCGTGGTCCGTTTGAGTCTCGGATAGCATAACCCCCAAAAGGATGGCTTGTTCTGGCGTGATGATGCCCGGCGCGTCCTGCCCGTCCGGATCAGGTTGATCATCTCTGTATTTCGAGCCGTCCCAGCGGCCCATGTAGATGTCGGCCCCGACCCCGAGCATCTTTAACGCGACGGATAAGGCGTCCGTCGTGGCCATTTTGTATGCCTCATCATTGGTACGTAGACCTGATTTCTCCTGCGCGATCAGCATGCTGCCTCCGATCCCAGGCACTGGCTCAGACCACATCACCTCTGCGCGCCCGTCTCCTGACACGACGATCGGCAATCTGACCGATACCGACACTTGAGCGAACGCCGCCATCTGTCCGTCTGTGCCTGGCTCCAGCCAATACCTGTCAATTGTGTACTTCCAGCCGACGCCGCACGGTCCAAGCTGCTCAGTAATGGCCTGATAGCGCCACTGCGGGTTGATGTCGGTCATGCCGACCAGACGGCCGCCACGAATCTGTTTCAGAGCGGATTCAGGCGGACGTTTTACTGCGTCCCACAAGCTCAGGTTGTCCATAAAATCCTCCAAGGTCATTGTTAGTTGTCACTATCACTAAATACACCGGCCAGTCGTCAAATCCTACTTTGTATACCTGACCGTCCTGAGCGGATACCTGCTCTCGCTCGTCAAAAATCAAAACCTCTTTACACGCCCTGACATCCATTTGTCTAGCTCGCCCCGCTCATAAAAAACCTTATTGCCAACCTTGATGTACGGCGGTCCTTTCTTGTCCGTCCGGCTCCGGTCCAGCGACCGGACAACCCTCAAAGACCTCTGGCCGAACGTGTGACCTCGCTCGGTGAGATAGTCGGACGCCTCACGCTCCGTTATCCAAAGTGAATTCATAGTTAATCTATATACTCTGATGTATAATGTTTGTCAACCAAGATCACACCCGACCCTCCCGACGGCCCAGCCGCCGGCCCAGCCGCCGACCCTCCCGACGGCCCCGCCACCGGCCCCGCCCCCGACCCTGCCGACCTTGCCGATCCAGCCGCCGACCCTGCCGACGACCCCGCCACCGACCCTGCCGACCACACCGACATCGCTATACCAGATAGCCGTAAAGCTCATGGTTGCCCCCCGATCTCGCCGACCATACCGACCCTCCCGATCTTGCCGACGACCCAGCCGCCGACCCAGCCACCGGCCCAGCCGCCGACCCCACCGGCCCCGCCGACCCAGCCGACGACCCTGCCCCCGACCCCGCCACCGACCCCGCCGACGGCCCAGCCGCCGACCCCGCCGGCCCCGCCGACCCAGCCGACGGCCCAGCCGCCGACCCAGCCGATGGCCCCGCCACCGACATCGCTATACCAGATAGCCGGAAAGCTCATTGTTGCCCCCGCGTTATTTTTTTGGCCGTGCTTTGCCGGCAATTACGGCATCTACAGCGCTCATGGGCACAATAATTATGCCGAGCGGAACGTCCTGCCACTGGTCAATATTTTTCTCAGACGGCGACAAATCGCCAGTCTGGTACGCCGCAACGGCGTCAGACAGTACGATGCACGTCTCATCTACATAGCTCACACTTCCGTGCCACTGTTGGCGCGAGCCAATGATGAAAACTTGGCGGCCCTGCGTCGCGGCCGCTACAGCTAAGCTCTGAATGTGTGTTGCAATGTTCGTGTTCATGGTCATT
>Ga0315281_10011213_pt1 | contig 12287 bp, 6 predicted proteins | sample YL17G07_0_MG_FD_204540 | JGI IMG/M metagenome (GOLD analysis project Ga0315281, IMG submission 204540) | Sediment microbial communities from Yellowstone Lake, YNP, Wyoming, USA - YL17G07_0 | ecosystem: Environmental > Aquatic > Freshwater > Lake > Sediment | place: USA: Wyoming | collected... | reverse complement strand
AGGTCGATCGCGGCCGCCATCACGCTCTCCATCCCGGCCGACGAGCGCCCGCATGCCTCGATCGACGCGGCCTCGGCACCACTGAGGTCGCGGTCGGCGACGACCACGTGCGCGCCTCGATCGGCCATGTCGATCGCGACTTCGCGTCCAATGCCGCTGCCGCCCCCGACGATGACCGCAACCCGCCGGCTCAGCTCGCGCTCGGGGGGCTGGCGCTGCAGCTTGGCGTCCTCGAGCGCCCAGTACTCGATACGGAATGCTTCCGATCGCGGCAGCGCGACGTAGTTGTGAAAGCTCGTGAACGCCCGCGCCTGCACGGCGCGCCTCGCGTGCGGGAGCGGGGCATCCCAGCCGTCCGCCTCCTCGAGCGAGGTCGCGCCGGCCATGACGTGGATCGCGTTGATGAAGAATTCGGTCGTGATGCGTGCTTCGCGCTTGTCCTTGCCGAAGCCGAAGATGCCGAGTTCCGGCATCACCACGACTGACGGGTTCGCGTCGCGCAGCGCCGGTGAATCCGGCTGGGCGAACGACCGGTAGTACGAGGCGTAGTCGTGGCGATACTGCTCGAGGCGCTCGGCGATGCGCTGGTGCAATAGCTCAACACTCTCGCTGGCCGGCTCCCAGTGCACGAACATCGGGCAGATGCGTGTGCGAAGGAAATGATCGGGACAGCTCGTGCCCATCTCGCACAACCGGGCAGCCCACACCGAGCCGGCAAACGTCAGCGCGTCCGGCGAGCTGTCCCAGTGCGCGATGACGCGCCGGGTCGACGACACCGCTCCACGCAGGCGCGGCAGGAGCTGGACTGCGACCGCCTCCCGGTCCACCACCGCCGTTGTCTCCGCGGTGCCGCCAAACAGCGGTCGTCCCGGTCGGCGCCCGTGCTCCTCGACGAACGCGCCCATCTCGTCGATCGTGCGGATGCTGTTCGCGTAGCAGTCACGCTGCGTGTCGCCCCACGTGAAGAGACCGTGGCTGGCGAGCAGGAGGCCGTCGCACCCCGGGTGCTCCTCGACCGCGCGGCGGATCATCAGGGCGAGCTCGAAGCCGGGCCGCTGCCACGGCACCCAGGCAAGGCGCCGTCCGTATCGCGAGTTGAACTCCTGGAGTTTTTGTGCCCCATTCGCGCTTGCCGCGAGCGCGATCGCCCAATCGGGATGGAGATGATCGACGTGCACAAACGGCAGCAACGCGTGCAGGGGCGTGTCGATCGACGCCGCGACGCGGTTGCCTCCCGCCGCGCACAACGGATACAGGCCGACCATCTCGTCTTCGTGCGCTTCACCCCGGTAGCGGGACACGAGACGCTCCACCTTGTCGAGGTGCAGGAGCGCAAACCCTCCGCGCGCAATCGATCGCAGGTCGCCGCCGCTGCCCTTCACCGCGAGCAGCCGCACGGACGCTCCGGTCAGCGGATCCGGCAGATCGATCTTCGAGCTCGTGTTCCCGCCGCCGAAATTCGTGATACGCAAATCGGCGCCGAGCAGGTTCGAGCGATAACGAAGCAGGTCGAGCGGATCGCCGGCGATCTGCTCGGCCTCTCTCTCGTCCCATAGATTTTGCAGTCGTTGCATGTCTCTCGCAGGCGCGTCACGCACAGGCGGCCTCCACGTACTCCCTGAACCGCCGGCTGGGCACATCCCACCGATCGTGGTCCACGGGATCGAACCGCCTGGCGGGAAACAATCGGTCGATGATATCCCGAGCGCCGCCACCTCGGCCGTTCTCGGGACGCCCGGCAGCCGGCCACCGCCTCGATCGGCTGTTTCGAGTGGACCGTACTCACAGACTCATTACCACTGTGGCGCAGGGCTTCAGCCCTGCGAAGGCGCGTCTCGCAGCGCTAAAGCGCTGCGCCCCAAGAGATCGGAGGCGGCGCGAAACGGCGTGTCGTCCAGGTTGTGACGCGCCGATCGCGGGCTTCAGATCAGAAATACAGCTTCACACCGAGCTGGATGATGCGTGGGTCGCGCGTCCCGGTGTACTCGCCGAAGAACGACCCGAGCACTGACGTGTTGCCGGCCGGACGCGTATTGTTGGTCACCGTCAGGCCGGTGTAGTTGGTGAAGATGTTGGCCCCCGTCTGACCCGCCGCGTTCGTCACGTTCGTCGTGCGGTTGACGGTCGAGAACTGGTCCGTGTTGAACACGTTGAAGGCTTCGAAACGCAGCTGCAGGTAGCGCTTGCCGCTCGAGCCGGTCGGGAAGTTCTTGAAGATCGACAGATCGTGGTTCTGGAACCCGGGGTTGCGCAGGTAGAACCGCGGATAGGGCCCGCGGTCGTTCAGCCCAGGGACGGTGAACGCCGCGGTGTTGATCGCATTCGGGTCGCTCTGCGCATCGCCATTGACGTAAAAGCGCGGCTGCTGGCCCGAGGAGTTGCCCGCTGTGTACGTCCCGAGCAGACGGTTCCCGGCGTCCTGGCCTGAGATGGTGAGCGTGAGCTCGGCCGGGTTCCCCGATGTCATCCACGAAATCCCGGACAACGTCCAGTTGTCGAGCAGCCCCCTGGCGATCGCGCTGTTCCCGAGCAGTTTGCCGCCCGCCGGCAGATTCCACACGTAGTTCACGACGAGGTAATGGGTGCGATCGAAGGTCGCCAGCCCCGAGTCGAACGCCTCCGGGTTTGCGTTGTTGGTGAACGTGCCATCGTCGGAGACGGTGGTCGTGGCCCTCGAGAGCGTGTAGGAAGCGCCGAGGCTGAACCCTTTCGAAAAACGCCGCTGCAATGACGCCTGCAGCGAGTTGAACGACGTGCGGCCGTCGAAGTAGAAGTAGGTGATGTCGCTGTAACCCTGGTACGGCCTGAGGAAGTCGATCGGCAGCGCAAACTGGCCGCTGAACGGCAATCCGGCGCTCTGGTAGGCCGCCGGGAGCCCGGGCTCGAGGGTCGGGACCGTACCTGTGGCGTAGCGCGTCGGGTCCTGCGCCGACGCCTGGAACGTCGTGCCGTAGGGCAGGACGTTCAGGTTCGCGCGGCGAGGATTGTTGCGCGACTGCGTCCCGACATAGGCAACGTCGAGGATCACGCCCCGGCCAAGATCACGTTGCACGCCCCCGCTGTAGCTGTAGACGGCGGGCCACTTCGCATTGGGGTCCACGCCGACCACGGCCTGTGGCGCCAGCGCGCCGCCGCCGCTCGTGAGGTCTTGCAGGTAGCCGTTCACCAGCGTCGGATTGAAGACGAAGGGCTGATTGGTCGCGCCGCTGCCGACTCCCGCACCGCTTTCATAGCGGTCGAAGCTCAAGCCGAAGCCGCCCCGCACGATCGTCTTGTGGTCACCTGTCGGATCCCAGGCGATACCGAGTCGTGGCTGCGGCAGGATTGCCTGTCCCTCGATGCCACCTTTCAGATAGCCGGTGCTCGTCAGCCCCATGCCGTTCGAGAGGTCGCCCGTGTTGGGTACGAGCTTACCCACGAAGAACGACCCGACCGTGTTCTGGACCGTTGGCGTACCGGTGATCGCCGGATCGATCCCGCGCAGATTGTTGCCCGTGCACGGCAGGGCCACGCACGCGCCGCGGTAGAGGCGCGGAGCCTTGGCCGCACTGTAGAGCGCGGGATTGAAGTACGCGCCGTCGCCGATGTCGTTGTGGTACGGGTCGAAATGGGAGAGACGCACGCCGAGGTCGAGCGTCGTGCGTCCGTTCGGCTTCCACGTGTCCTGCAGGTAACCTGACAGGTCGTAATAGAAGTAACTCGCCTCGGGCTTCGAGCTCGCCTGCGTGTACGAGGTGTAGACCCCCAGGAGCGCGTTGGCGAACGGGTAGCCGGTGTTCAACGGGTTGCTGGCGGTGCTGGTGAAATCGAGATTGGACTGAACGTTCGTCTGGGAGTTGCTGGCGTTCGAGGCGCGCTGGTAGTAGATGCCGGCTTTCAGCGTGTGCTTGCCCGCGAGTTTCGTGATGTTGTCGATGAAGTTGTCGATCACGAATTTCTGGTTGAAGGGGCCAAAGACCGAGGTGTTGGCCGCCGCGGTGATGCTGGCGATTCCGCCGAAGGTCAGGCTCGGGATCAAGTTCGCGGCGTTCGCCGCGGGGAAGAGCAGCGGTGTGTTGATGCCGGTTACCGAGCGCGTGGCTCGATCATCGCTGGGCGCGATGTCCACACCGCCGCGGCCCGCGGCGTAGACAAACTCGTTCACGAGCGTCGAGCTGATGCTCTGGGTCAGCGTGAACGACAGCGTCGTGCCCGGCCCGTTCTTGCGATCGGTGATGGTGAGCGGGAAGTTCCACGACGCGGTGGTGGTGCCGTACGCGAATTGCTGGTCGTCGAAATTGTGCACATAGCGGCCGCTCAACCGGCTGTTGGAAGAGATTTGCCAGTCCACGCGCGCGATGTCCTCGCGCCGGGGATACGCGCTGGGCACCTGCGACGTGTAGTTGTAGTTGGCGGCGGCGGTCGAGTTCGGGAGCGGGAACAGGCCCAGCACGGCCCGGCCCGGCGCGTACACGCGGCTCGCCGGGATCGTGTTGCCGGGGAACGCCACGCCGGTGAGGGGATCGATGATCGCGATCGCCCTGCCGGTGCCGTCCACCGATTGCGAGAAGTCCCCGCCGCGCTCGGCGGCCGTCGGGACGCGGATGTTCACGGAGGCGGCCTGCGGCACGAGCTGGTCGTAGTACTCCTGCGCGGCGAAGAAGAAGATCTTCCGGTCGGATTTGCTCTTGCTGACCGGAATCGGTCCGCCGAAGTCCCAGCCGTAGTAGTTGAACCGGTACGTCGGGCGAGGGAAGCCCGCGGCCTCCCCGCCGCGCTCGTTGTTGAAAAACGTATTCGCGTTCAGGCGGTCGTCGCGCTTGAAGTACCGGAGCCCGCCGTGATACTGGCTCGTGCCGCCGCGCGTGGTCAGCGCGACAACGCCGCCGCCCGACCGACCGTACTCGGCCTGGTAGTTCGAGGTCATCACCTTCACTTCTTCGAGCGCGTCAGGGTTCACCGACACCAGCGCGCCCGTGTTGTTGCCGAGGTTCAGGTTCGTGACGCCGTCGACCGTGTAATCGTGCTGCAGGCTGCGCGTCCCGTTGATGTTGAAGCCCCCGACCACGTTGTTGACGGTGGAAGACGTGACGGTGCCGCCTGAGATCACGCCCGGGATCGTCTTCATCAGGTCGACGACGTTGCGGCCGTTGAGCGCGATATCGCGCAGCTGCGTGTTCGTGACGATGTCGGAGCGCTCGCCCGATTCGCTCTGGAGCTGGAGGCGGCCGATGGGGGCCTCGACCGTGACCGCCTCAGAGACATTGCCGACCTCGATCACGATGTCGCCGACGCTCACGCGGGAGGCGACCGGCAGGATGACGTTGCTCCGTGCGGAGGTCTTGAAGCCCGCGAGCTCAACGGTGATCGTGTAGGTGCCCGGCGGCAACAGTGGAAAGACGAACCCGCCCTGGAGATTGGTCTGACCCGTCTGGTTCACACCTCTGTCCGGGCTCGCGACCGTCACGGTCGCCCCAGGCACCGCCCCACCAGACGTGTCCTTCACGGTTCCGGCAATCGACCCCGCTCCGGTCTGCGCAAAGGCGGAGCCCGCGATCGAGACGATCACAAGGGCTGCCTCGAGTCCCCGCTTGATGGCGTGCTTCACAGATTTCCTCCTTGGCGACGCCAACACCTTCCTCCACAAGCATGTGTGTGGCAAACGCTAAGTCACCGCGATCTCCTGTTTCGCTCTGCGAACCAGTTGAGCGCATGCGGATCGCGCGTGAGATCGCTGTGGGACCGACCCGAAACGCCGGGAACATGGACCCGGGTGCCCGTTGGCGCGACGGGCAGTATGTGTTTCGCATACCGGAACCGTGAGGGCGCCACGGCCTGCAACAACGGAGGCAGGCCAACACGTTCGAAGGGCGGGCCGTGCGGCGGTTCTAGCGGGCGGCGAATTCCGCGGGGACTTCCGTGATCGCACGGACCTCAACGTGGCGATAGAAGAGTTCGGCGCCTTCGGTCTGCAGACTGATTCTGCCCGACTGGAGGGATGCCGGCTCGGGACCGTCCAGACGCTGGGCCTTGCTGAGGCGCATCACGACTCTGCCGTTCACGATATGTATGCTGTCTCCGTTCATGCAGATCAGCTCCAGCGTGTTCCATTCGCCTCTCGGCCTCTCAGCGTCCACCAACCTCACACTGCGGTTGCCGATCGGCCTTCGTTGGGCAAACACCGTCGGTTCACCGTTCGGGTCGTAGAGCCACAGATTGTCGGCTTTACGCGCCCGTACCGTGATCTGTGTACCGAGCGCGTAGAGGTCGCCCATGTCGTGCTCCTGAATCTGGAACTCGATCGATCGGGGCCAGTTGCCGTCGACCGCACCCGCCTCGCCATGGACGAAGTAGAGCAGTCCGCTGTCGCGGGGCGCAGTCGCCTTCTTGCCCCAGCGTTTCTCACCCCACTTGATCTGGAGACGCAGATGGACATTCTCGAATGACTCCAGCGTGGTCATCACGCCGAATCCCTGGCCCGAGATGTGGATCGCCGGCTGGCCGTCCACGTTCTCGATCACGAACACGTTGAGCGGGTCTCTATGCTTGCCGACCGCTCCGATGTATTCCCCCTTCTCGTCGCGCGCCATGCCCGGCACGTCCCACGTGGGATCCGGTGTCGACATGAATGTTTCCCAGGCGCCGAGGTCCTTACCGTTGAAGAGCGGTCGCCATGGCTCCGCTTCGAGCGCAACGAGCGCCACACTTGCGAGCAGCATCAGACCGAAGACGGATGTGAGGTGGCGCATACGGGTCGCAGTATAGCGGTCTTGAGTCCGAGCGCCGGATTCTGAATAATCGCCAGCATGCACACCACACCTTTCCGCCACCGCACTCTCGTTCTCGCGTTGACGCTCGGGGGGCTCGCGGGATGGGGAGGCTGCACGACACGCGAGCCGCCCGCCGGTACTGCCCCGGTTTCCGCCGCACTCATCCTGCGGAACTTCACCTTGATCGACGGAAACGGCGGCGCCCCAATTGCCAACGCCGCGCTCGTGATGGACGGCGGCCGCATCCGGTGGGTCGGGCTGTCCACCGATCTGCAGGCGCCGCAAGGCGCGCCGGTTCACGACCTCACTGGCAAGTTCATCATGCCAGGAATCATCAACCTGCACGGGCATGTCGCAGAGTCCGACGGCATCACGCAGAACCCCAAAGCCCTCTTCACGCGCGAGAACGTCAGCGCCCACCTCACGCTGTACGCACGCTACGGCGTCACGTCCATCGCGTCGATGGGGACCGATCAGGCGCTCGTCTACCAGATTCGCGACGAGCAGCGTGCCGGGCGGCCCGCCGAAGCCCGCATCTTCACCGCCGGACGAGGCTTCACTGCGAAGGGGGGCTACCCGACGCAGCCGGGCGGCATTCCAGGTGTGCCGTACGAAGAGGACGATCCGGTGCAGGCGGCCGCCGACGTGGCGGACCTCGCCGCGCAGCACCCCGACGTCGTGAAGATCTGGGTTGACGATGGATTTGGCGCCATGCCGAAGATGCCCGTCCGTGTATCGACGGCGATCATCGACGGGGCGCACGCGCACGCGTTGAAAGCCGTGGCGCACATCTTCTATCGCCGGGATGCACAAGCGCTCGTGGACGCTGGCGTGGACGGCCTCATCCACAGCGTCCGCGACCAGCGCGTCGACGATGGCCTCGTATCGGCGATGAAGGCGCACGGAACCTGGCTGGTGTCAGCCACACTGTCACGCGAGGCGTCGATGTTCGCGTTCGCACGGCCCGATCCGATGCTGAGCGATCCGTTTTTCGCGCGCGCCGTACCCGTCAACGTGCAGGCATTGATGAAGACGCCTGAGTATCAGGGGCGTCTGACCTCGGATCCGCAATTCAGCAACTACCCGCGGTACCTCACCAACGCCCAGCAGAACCTCAAGCGCCTGGCGGACGCGGGCGTCAAGTACGCGTTCGGCTCTGACACCGGGCCGCCTGCGCGCTTCGGGGGGTACGGTGAGCATTGGGAGCTGGCGCTGATGGTCGATGCGGGATTGACACCTGGCCAGGTGATCACGGCGGCCACGCGGAGCGGGGCGGAATTTCTCGGCGTGAAGGATCTGGGGACGCTCGAGCGCGGCAAGTGGGCGGACCTCATCGTTCTGGCGGCCAATCCGCTGGACGACATCAGGAATACGCGCCGGATCGACGCGGTCTACGTGGCCGGCAACAAAGTGCGGTGAAGCTAGATCTTCACGCGGCAGACCGGCGCAAGGCCGCCGCCGACGTCGTCCACCCAGTAGATGTACCCCTTCCACACGGAGGCGCCGTGCGGAAACGGACTGCCGTCCGGCAGCACAATGGAATCGACGACCTCGCCGGTCACCATGTCGCGCTTGAAAAACGCGCCCATATTGGTGTCGGACTCCCACAAGTATTTGGCGTCGGGCGTTTCGATGCCGATGCCATGCGGGCGATAGCCGACGGTGGGGAACATGTGTTCGACCGTCCAGGTCTTGGGGTCCATTCGATAAATCATCCGGCCAGGGGGCACAGCGATCCAGAGCTTCCCGTTCTGTACCTGCTGCCCATGCGCGCCCGTGCCCGGCGCGGGAGGACCTGGGTTGCCGGCAACAGCTCCTCCGCGTCCCACACCCAGGCCGTCTGCGGTCGCTTGCCCACTGTTCTGGCCGCGCGCAGGCGCCGGGCCACCAGCACTCCGTCCCCCGGTTCCGGCCGCGCCGGTCCCTGCCGTTCCACGCGGGCCGCGAACGGACGCGCCGTAGGTGTCCGGGCGAGGCGGGGTATCGGTCGCTCTCTTGAAGATGACGCCGGCTCCCGGCGTGAAATGCTTTTCGATCGTCTCGCCGGTCCTGGCGTCGGCCCGAATGATCTCCCGACTGTATGTGGAACCGATCCAGATCGTCTTATTGTCTTCGTCGGCGCCGATGCCGCTCGGACCGGTCCCTTCCGGCGACAGATCACGCAGCCGCTTGCCTTCGTAGCTGGACAGGTACACCTTGCACCTGCCCGGCGTGTCCGTTCGGCTGCCGGCAGTATCGATAGTCCAAATGCCTTCGTCGGTGCACTGCATGCCGTTGCCCGACAGGCCGGGTGCCTTGAACAGCATCTCGACTTTTCCAGGACGGATCGGCCAGCCACGTTTCGGCGTCGATGGCGTGTCGCCCTGCTGCGCCCACGCCGGGTTCGCGGCGAACAGGGCGCCCCCCGCTGCGGCCGCGGTCAGAAAATCTCTCCGCTTCATCGTCGTCATTCGCTGACCCTTCACTTTTCTGTGCGGACCACGGTGTCCACCTGGAAATCGGCGACGCCAGCGCACTGATGCGCGCTGACGCCCTTCGCCTTCATCATGACGAAGGTCGGGACGCCGCTCGCTTTCGCGGCCTGACAATGGTCGAAGCGAACGCGTTCGACGCCGTCGAGCACGAAGGCCGGCCGTCGATCGTCCTTCATGAACGACACGTCGACCCCCTGTAGTTCGACACCCTTGGCATGGCGGATGAAGAATCCGTACGCCGGCAACAGCCCGAACATGGACGGCTCGGGATACTCCTGCTCGCGCTCGGGCGTGTCGTAGGGCTCGCGTGGAGGGACGCCCCCGCTTTCGCGAAAGAAGAATGTATTCACCACGTCCGGGGGCTGCCGTGCCACCTGATCGAGCGTCAGCCCGCCTCGGTACACGATGCGGATGTTGTTGAGCGTCACATCCTCCACGTCGTGTCCCGGAATACCGCTGATGATGGATCCATACCGCGGGTCGGCGTTGTCGGCCACGACGTTGCTGATGTTGATGCGTCTGATGGAGCCGACGGCCTTCCCCTCAGGCGCGCGCAGGCGGCGGCCGAGTCGGATGAAGATGGGCGCGTTCGACACATCACGCATCGTGATGTTGGACACCGTGACGTCCTCGATGTGCGCCCCATCCACGCTTTCGAGCGCGAGCCCCCGCGACGTGTCGAACACCACGTTGGAGATCGTGATATTCCGGAAATCGCCCTCGGATTCGGTGCCGATTTTGATCCGTCCCGTGGGGCCGTCCCGGTCCGGCGCCCGCTGCACGGTGCGCTTGTAGGTGCCGTCCAGCAAGGATCCGATCTCGAACCCGCTGACCAGACAATTGGTCACGGTCATGTTCTCGCTGGACCGCGCGGCCCCGAGCGCATGCGTTCCCTTGAACGTGATCGCATCGTCGTTCGGCGAATTGATGCTCGAGTTCGAGATCCGGACGTTGCGGCAGGAATCGATGTCGATGCCATCGCGGTTGGTGTCGATGTGCAGGTTGTCGATCGTCAGATTGTCGACGCCGGTCGCCAGGATCCCGAAATGTCCACCGTTGAGAATGGAGAAATCGCGGAGCGTCACGTTGCGGCAGAGCTTGAGGGCGATGGCCTTGTCGGCACCGCCACCGCGGTCGCCGCTGGTCAGGGCCTTTCCCGAAATCCGCCCGCCGCCGGTGATGGCAATGTCGTCGAGGCCCTCGCCCCAGATCAGACTGTTGTGAAAGTGGCTGTGCCCGAAATCCTGGAAGGCATCCCATGCGTTCGGCTCGGGCGGATCATAGGCGGAGGCCTCGGCGCTCGCCTCGATGACCGCGCCGGGCTCCAGATGCAGCGTGACGTGGCTGCGCATGTGGATGGAACCGGTGATCCAGACACCCGGCGGGACCTCAACCGTCCCACCGCCCGCCGCGGCGGCCGCCTCGATGGCTTTATTGATCGCCTCCCGGTTCTCCGTCCTGCCATCGCCCTTGGCTCCAAACGCGGTGATGTCGAAGACGGCCGCATGAACCGAGGATGCGGCGGCGAAGACCAGGACCCAACACGCGACGATGCTGTTCATTGAGGATTCCCCGACGCGGTGGCGGTGGACGCGTTCATTCACCGGGACGCTGCGTCTTCTTTTCGCCGAGATGAAAGACCTCGCGCAGATCGTGGGTGAGCGGGCTGTCGTCCTCGTGTGACGGCATCAACTCGCGCATGGATCGCCACCATCGACGGCAGACCTCCGTTCCGGCAATCGCGGCCCATCGCTCGTCGTTCTCGATCTCCGCGTACGCGAACAGATCGTTGGTGTCCGGGTCGAGAAAAATGCTGTAGCTCCGCACACCGTGGCGACGCAGCACGTCGTCCAGCTCGGCCCAGATCGGGTTGTGCCGCTGGGCGTATTCTGCCTGACAACCCGGATTCAACGACATTCTGAACGCTTTGCGGATCACGACGGCCCCCTGTGTTATGGTCTGCGGAACGGGTTTGCTGATGCCACGCATGCCGCGCGACCGCTATATCGTTCAATCCCTGGTGCACGCGTCCGAGATTCTCGGCGCGTTCGAATCGGCCGGCGGCGTCCTGCGTCTGCGCGACGTCATCCAGCGAACCGGCTTCAGCAAGGGCATGTGCTTCCGTCTGTTGCACACCCTACACCAGTGCGGGTTCATCGAAAAGGTCGACGAGCTCCACTACCGCATGACCGCCGAGATCCGCCGGCGCAAGCGCTACCGCATCGGCTACGCCGCACAGGGGCAGAACAGCTCGTTCGCGCGCGACGTGCACGCGAGCCTGCTCGCGGCCGCGCCGCGCGCCGACCTCGAGCTCATCGTCGTCGACAACCGGTACCAGCCGAAGGTCGCGCTCCGAAACGCCGATCACCTCGTCAAGGAACACGTCGATCTGGTGATCGAGTTCCAGACCGACGAGTCGGTCGCGCCCGCGATCGCGTCGCGGTATCTGGAAGCCGGCATTCCCCTGATCGCGATCGACATTCCCCATCCTGGCGCAACCTATTTCGGGGCCAACAACTATCAGGCTGGCGTGCTCGCGGGACGGTACCTCGGACGATGGGCGAAGAGCCGGTGGAACGGCGAGGTGGACGAAATCCTCCTGGTCGAGCTGGCGCGCGCCGGCTCGCTGGTGCGTGCACGGTCGAGCGGCGTGCTCGAGGGCATCACCGAGACGCTGCGCCACGCTGCGTCCCGTCCGGTGGTGCGCATCGACGGCGACGGACAATTCAAGACGTCGCTCGAGAAGGTGCGCAGGCACCTCCGCGAATCGAAGGCCAGACGCATTCTGGTCGGCGCGGCCAACGATCCCAGCGCGCTCGGTGCCGCGCGCGCCTTTCAGGAGGCGAGCCGCGACGCGCATTGCGCGATTGTCGGACAGAACGCCGAACCGGATGCGCGCGCCGAGCTGCGCGACCCGCGCTCGTTGCTCGTGGCGTCAGTGGCGTATTTCCCGGAGCGCTACGGCGACGATCTCATCCGGCTCGCGCTCGACATCCTCGCGCGCCGGCCGGTCCCGCCGGCCGTGTTCGTCCACCACCAGGTGATCACGGCCGACAACGTCGAT
>Ga0315281_10011212_pt1 | contig 12287 bp, 12 predicted proteins | sample YL17G07_0_MG_FD_204540 | JGI IMG/M metagenome (GOLD analysis project Ga0315281, IMG submission 204540) | Sediment microbial communities from Yellowstone Lake, YNP, Wyoming, USA - YL17G07_0 | ecosystem: Environmental > Aquatic > Freshwater > Lake > Sediment | place: USA: Wyoming | collected... | reverse complement strand
GTACGTGACGTCGTCGGTGCCGTCGTCGACGGCTGCGGGCGCGGCATTGGGCATCGGCATCGGCCCGACGCAGATAACGCGTGTCGTCGCCGTCTACAAGGCCTACCAGACGCGCGTCGGCAACGGCCCCATGCCGACGGAGCTCACCGGAGCGATGGGCGAAGAGCTGCGCGAGAAGGGGCAGGAGTACGGCGCCACCACGGGCCGGCCGCGTCGCTGCGGCTGGTTCGACGCGGTGGCCGCCCGCTACACGGCGCGCCTGAACGGGCTATCGGGCGCCGTCATCACGCGCCTCGACGTGCTGGACACGTTCGCCAGCGTGAAGGTGTGTACTTCGTATCAGGTCGACGGCGCGCCGGTCGACCGCTTTCCGGCGAGCCTGGGGCGGCTTGCCTGCTGCGAGCCGATCTTCGAGGAGTTGCCGGGCTGGCAGGAGCCGACGACGCACATCCGTCGCTTCGAGGACCTGCCGCGGCATGCCCGCGAGTACGTGAAGCGATTGGAGCAGCTCATCGGCGTGCCGGTGGCGCTGGTGTCGGTGGGCCCGGAGCGGGAGCAGGCCATCATCGTCAAGCCGATCCTGTAGGACAGGACTGGTCGTATTCGTTCTACAGAAGATTGCGTCTTTCTAATCAGGAGGACATGCTATGACCACTGAGCGGGAAACCGGAGACAGCCCGCCGACAGAATCACCTCCATCATCCTCGCCCTCGTCGCCCACAGAGTCGCCCGGGCGGATGCCAGATCAGGTGCCGGAGGGGGCGCCGGAGCGGGGGAGGTATACAGAAGCGACCCCGTCGGCAGAGCCGCCTGACAGCAACACCATCTTCATCAAGAACGCGTAGCCTTTTATCGCTGCAACATCAGTGCAGTTAGGAGAGCTGCGCTTTCAATGGCCAGGAATGGAAGCGCCCATCTCAGCACCTTTGCTTTCGCGTTGACAACGGACTGATTGCAGGTCCAGGCTCGCCCCATGTCGCGGATGCGATAGTAACGATACAAGTACGGCGTGAGCATTCTCCACGACTCTTCCAAGATTACAGAAGGGTTGGGGCCAAGCCGGTATTCTCGCGTGCTGTAGGCAAGCCAACAAAGAAGGCTGGTCAGCGCCCACGCGATGCCAGCGACAATCCAAGGCACCCACTCCCACCCGTGCGCCCTTACGCCGCCGATTGCAGGTATTGCGCCAATCAGGACTGAAGCAGCCCCAAAGACAGCCAGAGCCTTCGCGTCAATGGAGTCCGCCCATTGGGACACGACGGCTTGACCTTGGCGGGCCTCGTCGAACATGATCGCCATTGTCTCATCGTCGCCACACTGTGGATCGGTCATATCCTTGCCCCCTTAAGTCTTCGCTTAGAGCCTCAACATGTCGTACAAACTCCACAACTAACACCGCCCGATACCGGCAGTATCCTTCAGTGGGTTTGCTCAGTCGAGTATGTTGTTGCCCTCGGGAGTCTCAGTTAGGAGGGAAGGGGGTACCTTAGGATTTGACGGCGCCCCGCTTCAGACAATCGACGGCGAGGGGGTTTTCAGCACTGAGGGTTGAAAACCCTCAGCTTGCGCAGGAGTATTCCGGCGCCGGTTTGGGAGGGCCTCGGGCTAGGCTTTGACGGCGACGACCTGCAGCCAGTTGCGCGTCACCGAGGTCAGGTTCTGCTCGCGGAACGTGTCCGCTACGCCGCGCTTCAAGCAGTCCACCGCCATAGCCAGCGGGACGCCGGGCAGCGCCCCCTTCGCAAAAAGCTCGTACTCGCTTATGGCCTCAAGGCCCTCCAGGGACATCTCTACGGGGCAGAGCTCCATGTGCTGCACATCGAAGCCGCCTTCGGCAAGGAGCAGGCGGTACTCGTCGACGCTGAGTTGGATACGCGCCTGGGCCCGGTCCTCTTTCTCGCGTCGCATCTCCGGGTTCTCCTCGCGGAAGATGCGCAGGGCGCGGCGCACCCACATCACGTAGAAAGGCATCGTGTCCGGCGGCTGCGCGCCGTCGAAGAAGGTGCTGTTGAAGGCGAAGATGCCGCGCTCTCGCAGCGCCTCCGATACCTCGTGCAGCATCCGCCGCTTGTCTTCGACGAGGTGGATGGCGTTGCAGAAGACGACGGCGTCGGCGGTGCGCTGGACGAAGCGCGACAGGTTCTCCGCCTGCCCCGAGACGAATTTCACGACGGCGCCCCAGCGCTCCTGGAGGTCGCGGCGCGCGAGCTCAAGGGCAGAGTCCGACGGCTCGACGGCGACGACTTCGCCCCCTTCCGGGTGCATCGTCTCCAGGATGAGCGTCGTGACCGCGCCCGTGCCGGCGCCGAGGTCGACGACCGTCTGGGAGGGTCGCAGGCCGCACATCTCCACGAGGCGGCGGTTGATGGCCGTGTAGAACGGCAGGCTGGCGAACTTGCGGAAGGAGTCCCCTTCTGACATCGTCATCCGTGACACCTCCTCTTCTTCACGCCGGCACCGCGAGGTCGATGCGGTGGCGCCGCACCTCGCTCATTATCTTAGCACCGGCGGTTTCATCGGGGTCGACGAGCGGCAGGCGAAGGCCGCCGACCTTCCAGCCGAGCTGTCGCAGGGCGTACTTGATCGGAATCGGGTTGCTGGCGGCGGTCATCAGCGTGATCATCAGCGGCAGGAGGCCGCGGTGGATTTCGGCGGCGGCCGCAATCTTGCCGTCGAGGTAGCTGTCGATGATCTGCCGCATCTGCAGCCCGACCAGGTGCGACACGACGCAGATGACGCCGTAGCCGCCTATCGAGAGGATGGGCAGCGTGTCGGAGTCGTTGCCGCTCCAGACGCGGAAGGCGTCGCGGGAGAGGTTCATTATCTGGCCTATCTGCTCCAGGTTGCCGCTGGCCTCCTTGACGCCGGCAATGTTGGGAATGCGCGACAGGCGGGTGGTCGTCTCGGCGGTCATGTTGACGCCGGTGCGACCCGGGATGTTGTACATGATGCAGGGCAGGCTGGTGCCCTTCGCCAGCACCTCGAAGTGGCGGAAGAGGCCCTCCTGGGTAGGCTTGTTGTAGTAGGGCACCGTCAGGAGGAGGCCATCGACGCCCGCGGCTTCGGCTTCGCGGCCCAGCTTCTCGCTCTCGGCGGTGTTGTAGTTGCCGGTGCCGGCGATGACGACGCCCGCGTCGCCGACAGCCTGCTTCACGGCCTTGAAGAGGCCCATCTTCTCGTCGTGCGTGAGCGTTGGCACTTCGCCCGTCGTGCCGGCGACGACGACGCCGTCGCTGCCGGAGCGCAGGAGCGCGAGCGCCAGTTGCTGCGCCTGTCCGTAGTCGACGGCGCCTGAGTCGTCGAAAGGCGTGATCATCGCCGTCAGTAGGCGGCCTATCTCTGCCATGAGTCCTTCCCCTTGCGTGCTAGACGAGGTCTCGCTTGACCAGCTCTTCGGCTATCTGGATGGCGTTGAGCGCGGCGCCCTTACGGAGATTGTCCGAAGAGATCCACATGGCGAGGGAGTTGGGATGCGAAGCGTCCTGCCGGATGCGGCCGACGAATACGTCGTCCTCACCGGCGGCGAGCCAGGGCAGCGGGTAGAGGCTGATCGACGGGTCGTCCTGGACGGTGACGCCCGGCGCCTCGGCGAGGATGTCGCGCGCCTCGTCCGGGTCCATCGGATGCGTCAGCTCGACGTGGATGGCGCAGCTATGGGAGATCATGACGGGCACGCGCACGCAGGTCGCGGACATGGCGATGGTCTCGTCGTGCATGATCTTGCGCGTCTCGACGATCATCTTCCACTCTTCTTTGGTGTAACCGCTGTCCATGAAGACATCGATCTGCGGCAGGAGGTTGAACGCTATCTGGTGTGGGTAGACGTGCGGCGCGGCCTCCTTCCCTTCGAGGACGAGCTTCGACTGCGTCACGAGCTCGTCGACGGCGGCCTTGCCGGTACCGGAGACGGACTGGTAGGTGTCGGCGATGACGCGCTTGACGGGGTTGACCTTGTGGATCGGCCACAGGCACATGACGACCGGCGTCGTCGAGCAGTTGGGGATGGAGATGATCCCCTGGTGCTTCTCCACGTCGTCGGCGTTGACCTCGGGCACGACAAGCGGCACCTTGGGGTCCATGCGCCAGGCGGAGCTATCGTCGATAGCGATGGCGCCGGCCTGCGCAGCGATCGGGCAGTAGTCGCGCGACGCCTGGCCGCTGGCGGACACGAAGACGAAGTCGGCGCCGGCGAAGGAGCCGTTCGTCGTCTCCTCGACCGTGAGCTCGCGGTCGCCGACGACGACCTTGCGGCCGGCGGAACGGGACGTGGCGAGCAATCGAAGCTCCCCGACGGGGAACTTGCGATCGGTGAGGATGGCGAGGAACTCTCGGCCGACCATGCCGGTGGCCCCAACGACGGCGATGTTGTACTTCTTGTCAGACATAGGCGCTCAACATTCCTGCTAGGTTCGACTTACCAGGAAGCGGACCGGCCGCAGCGCTTCGCCTCAGTGTGGAAAAGGACAACACGCTACGCGCCGTCCGCGTCCAATCGTACGGTGAGCTATCATAATAATCCAGACTGGAGGATCGGGCAAGCCGCTCCGCCTCTGGGCGCTGCCGCGTCGGCGAACATGAACGATTTTCTTCCCACCCGCCCGCCCAGATGTGCGGAGCAACAGGGGGACGCCCCCTGTAACCCCCGCCAGAGGGGAGACCCCTCTGGACTCCCCATTGTCCTCCAGAGTGGACGGGCTAGGAGGCAACTTACTGAGGAGAACTCAGGACATCTCGTTAGAAGCCTCAGCCCCCTCCGAGGGGCGGGAAGATGCCTATTTCGTCGCCCTCGTGCAGAACGTGGGACAGCGCCTCGGCGCGGCCGTTCACGAAGGTCACCTTCACCTCCGCCGCCGGCAGACCGATCATCCGCACGACGTCGTCCAGAGTGGCGCCGTCCGGGACCTCCAGGTCGAAGGCGTGATTCGCGCGCTCCTCCGGGAGATAGCGCTTGAGCGTTGCGAAGACTCTTACGCTGACGTGCATGAGGTGGAAACGGGGGCGGGCATGCCCGCCCCCAATTAAGCTATCGCAATCAGGAAGCCGCGTCGCCGTGAACGGCGTCCAGCTCCGCATCGCTCACGTTCCAGACTTCGTTGTGCGGCGGAAGCGGCTCGTATTTCATGAACTCCGGCAGACGGTCGTCGGCGTTCGTGAAGCCTGCGGTCTTGTTGAAGGCGCGCTCGCGGGCCAGGATGTCCGCGCCGATGCGTCCGATGTCCTCCGCAGTCCAGCGCGTGCCCAGCAGGCCGTTGCACTCGTCGATCACGCCCTGGAAGCCTTCGGGGAAGTCCAGGATCGGGAAGGCGATGAACAGGCAGTGGCCGCTGCTGTCGATGAAGGCGGTAGTGGTCTGGAAGTTGCGCGAAAGCTCCGCCTTGTTCACGTCGAAGCTGTCGACCTTGCCGCTGACGCCCAGGATCTCGGGCGCTATCGTGTAGCCGGCGGTGTGGTCGGCGCCCATCGGCGTCGTCGCGTACGTGACGCCGATGCCTTTCACCACGCGCGGCTCATAGGCGGGCATGTGCTGGCCCTTGACGGTGGGCACGCGCACGACGCCGAAGACCCTGCCGGTCACCGCCGCGCCGGCGCCGATGATGTGTCCCAGGGGCGTTCCCTTTCCCACCTCTTCCATAAGCTTGACGGCGCCCTTCTTGTCGCCGAAGGGGATGACGCCACCTTCCATCGCCACGGCCAGCGTGCCGCCTGCCTCTATTGTGTCGAGCCCGATGTCGTTGCAGAGCCAGGTGAGCCGGCCGATGACGTCGAGGTCGCCGATCTCGCAGTCGGGGCCCAGCGCCCAGACGGTCTCGTACTCGATGCAGGAGACCATCTCGCTGCCGTCGGGGGCATACCAGGTGTTGGAGCACTGGATTATGCAGCCGGGGCTACAGGCGTGGTTGTACACTTCCTTGCCGAGGCGTGCTTTGTTGCCCTCGAAGATTGCCTCTCCGGCGACGTCGGCGGCTTTTTCAAACCTCCCCCGCGAGAAGTTGCGCGTGGGCAGGGCACCAGCCTCGTTCAGGATGTTGAGCAGCACCGCCGTGCCGTACGTGTTGAGTCCGCCCTTGGGCTTCGTTATGTCGTGGCTGCGTATGGCCTTAGTCAGCTTGGCGCGGCCCGCTTCGAAGAGCTCTTTGTCGACTATTGGGACGGCTGGAGCTCCCCTGCTGTTCACGACGATGGCCTTAAGCCCCTTGGCTCCCATCACGGCGCCCAGGCCGCCTCTGCCGGAGAAACGGCTGGCCCGGTCCTCGAGATCGTTGAAGCAGATGCCGGCCATCGCCATCCGCATCTCGCCCGCCGGCCCGATGCAGCACACGCCGACTTTCCCGTATTTGGCGATGAGCGCGTCCGTGGTGGCATAGGTGCCCAGCCCACGGAGACCATCCTCAGCCACGAGGCGAGCGCCGTTCTTATCGACGGCGAGCACGTACTGTTTGCTATCCTTGGGCTGTCCCTGAACGATGATGGCGGCAATCCCCAGGCGCGCCTGCATCGTCGCGAACTTGGCGCCGGCGTTGGACTCCTTTATGCCGCCGGTCAGCGGCGACTTTCCGCCGACGGAGATCCGGGCGCTTGTCGGGGCGGTCGTGCCGGTCACGATGCCCGGCGAGAAGACGAGCTTGTTGCCCGGGCCGAGCGGGTGACACGTCGGGTCGACCTCATCCGCCACGAGCGACGAGGTAAGCCACCGTCCCCTCGCAAACTTGTACTTGTCGGGCACCTCCTCGAAAGCGACCGACTCGGTACCTATGTCGACTCGCAGTATCTTTGCCATCACAACCTCCCTACGAACAGAAGACCTTCCGATTTGCGACTCCAGGGTGCGGCGACGGCTATCACCTCCCTTCACGAGTTGAAGACCGGCCATGGGAAGAGTGGAAGACACCTCCACCGCCGCCGCGTTTCATTTTCTTTTCCAGTTGCGGGCTCGTCTTCGCCAGGAAGCGGTACTGGAACGGCCACATGCTCCGAGTGTGCATCAGGCCGATCCTATCGCCGTCATGAAGGACGCGGTCCGAGTCAGCCTGCAGCCCCGGCATGTCCGTCAGGTCGCCGTTGACGAAAGTGATGCCCTTTTCCTTCTGAGGTATGCCGAGGTGGCGAATGAGGTCCTGCATGGCGCTGCCGTCGGGGAGAGAGAGGTGGAGTTGGGCGTAGCCGGGCTTGCTCGGCGCCGGTGCGTACCGGGTCAGAGGACCGTATAGCCAGACCTCCACCGTCATCACCGCACCAACCCCCTATGAGTCCGCCCCCGGGAACCCGCTGCGTGAGGGCGCCTTCCGGCTAGATCACTATATTCCTTGATGCTAAACGGGTCAATCGCAGGTGACGGCCAGGCGGCCGACAGCGGGGCTTCTTCAGGCGGCCACCGCGGGAGCGCTAAGGCGAAATAGGGGAGCGCCCCGAAAACCGGCTCCGGCTACAGGCCGATCAGCCTGTCCAGGCCGAGAATCAGCTCGCTGCGGTTCATGACTTCCTTCGTGGCGAGGAGAACGCCGGGCATGAAGGAGTCGCGGCCCGTGGAGTCGTGGCGGATGGTCAGCGTCTGGCCGGTGCCGCCGAAGAGCACCTCCTGGTGAGCGATGAGCCCGGGCAGGCGCACGCTGTGAATGGCTATCCCGCCGAGGGAGCCACCGCGCGTGCCGCCGATCATCTCTTTCTGCGTCGAGGCTTCGACGAACGGGCGGCCGCGGCCGGCAAGCATGCCCTTCGCGGTGGCGATCGCCGTGCCGGAGGGAGCGTCGAGCTTCTGATTGTGGTGCAGCTCGATGATCTCGGCGTGGTCGAGGTGCCTGGCCGCGATCTTCGCCAGGTGCATCATGAGCACGGCGCCGATAGCGAAGTTCGAGGCGGCGACGGCGCCCAGCCCTCTCTCCTTGCAGCCGCGCTCGATGTCGGACAGGAAGTCTTCGGAGAGGCCGGTTGTGCCGATGACCATGCGGACGCCGCTCTCCAGCGCCGCCCTGACGACGTGCGGCGTCCACTCCGCGTTCGTGAAGTCGATGACGACGTCCGGGCGCGCGCGCGAAAAGAGGGCGCGCGGATCCTTATCGAGGTGAACGAGGCCGGAGCCGTCGGGGAGGGAGACGTATTCTTCGGCGGAGAACTTCTCGAGGACGCCGACGGGTTCCAGGTCAGGATCGCCGCAGACGGCGGCCAGCACCTCTTTCCCCATCTTGCCGGTGCCGCTGACAACTACGCGAATCTGAGGCATCGTTCCCTCCTCTGACCGGCGCGCGTGCCCCGCCCAAGGCGCGGACTATCTGCTCCTACCAGCGTCTGCCGAACGGGGGGCGCGGCGCCGGACCGGCGCCCGATGGCCCTCCGGGCCCACCCTGTCGCGGCTCTTGCCTGCGTCCTTGCCCCTGTCCGTAGGGACGGCGTCGGGGCCGGCTTGCTCCGCCGTCGGAAGGCGGGTGCGGCTGGCCCATGCCCGAGCGCGTACTGGGTCGACGTGGCGGTCTCCCCTCGGAGCGCCCCTCAGGAACGTACCCTCCCGGCCGTCGCGGGCGACCGCCGCTCATGGGTCCGCCGACGGGCATGCGTTCGGTCGGCGGAGGCGGAGGCGGCTGTTGCGGCACCTCGCCTTCCGCGGCGCCTTCCAGCACGGCGCGTCGCGAGAGGTTGATGCGGCCGAGGTTGTCGATCTCGATAACCTGCACCATGATCTCGTCGCCCACCTTGACCACGTCCTCCACGCTGGGGACGCGGTAGTCGGCGAGCTCAGAGATGCGGACCAGCCCCTCCTTGCCGGGGATTATCTCGACGAAGGCGCCGAAGTTGGTGATGCGGGTCACCTTGCCGGTGTAGATCTGGCCGATCTCGACTTCGCGCGTCAGGCCCTGGATTATCTCCATGGCGCGGTTGGCCGCTTCCTCGCTGGTGGAGCCAATGAACACCGTGCCGTCGTCCTCGACGTCGATGGTGCACTTCGTCTCCTCGATGATGGAGCGGATGACGCGGCCGCCCGGGCCGATCACCGTGCCGATCTTGGCCTGAGGTATCTTGATCCGGTACATGCGCGGCGCGTAGCGCGAGAGCTCCTGCCTGCTTTCGGAGATCGTCTCGCGCATCTTGCCGAGGATCTCCAGCCTGGCCTCTCTCGCCTGCTCCAGGGCTTCGCCCATGATCTCGGGCGTTATGCCTTTGACCTTGATGTCCATCTGGAGGGCGGTGATGCCGCCGGCAGTGCCCGCGACCTTGAAGTCCATGTCGCCCATGGCGTCTTCGAGTCCGGCGATGTCGGTAAGGATCTTGTAGTTACCGTCGTCGCCCTTGATCAGCCCCATGGCGATCCCGGCCACCGGCCCCTTGATCGGCACGCCGGCGTCCATGAGGGCGAGGGTGCTGCCGCAGACGCTGGCCATGGAGGTGCTGCCGTTGCTGGAGAGGACCTCGGTGACCAGGCGGATGGTGTAGGGGAACTGGTCTTCTTCCGGTATGACCGGCTCGATGGCCCGCTCGGCGAGGGCGCCGTGGCCGATGTCGCGGCGGCTGGGCGAGCCCATGCGCCGCACCTCTCCTACGGAGAAGGGCGGAAAGTTGTAGTGATGCAGGAAGCGCTTCGTGTCTTCCGGCGAGAGCGTGTCGAGGCGCTGCTCCTCGCTGGCCGAGCCCAGGGTGGCGATGGTCAGGGCCTGGGTCTGGCCGCGCGTGAACAGGCCGGAGCCGTGCGTTCGCGGCAGGATGCCTACTTCGGCGGAGATGGGACGTATCTCCTTCAGGCCGCGGCCGTCGGGGCGGACGCCCTTCTCCAGGATGCTGCCGCGGACCTGCATTTTGACGCGCTCGTCGAAGGCGGCGAGTAGCTGCTCCGCTGCGTAGGTCTCGCCGAGGCGCTCCAGCAACTCCTCGCGTCGCTCGCCGAGAGCCCGGTCGCGCTCCTCGTGGTTCACAGCCGCGACGATCTCTTCGAGCTTCCCTTCGAGGAACAGCGCGACTTCCTTGCGCACGTCTTCGCCGACTTGCGGCGGCGTAACCGGCCTCTTCTCCTTGCCGATGTCGCGGATGATCTCGTTCTGGAGGGCAATTATCTCCTGGTTGGCCTCATGACCGGCGCGAATGGCGCCCAGGATGAGCTCTTCGGAGACGCCGGTTGCGCCCGCCTCGACCATCATCACGGCCTCGCCGGTGCTGGAGACCGTCAGGTCGAGCTCGCTGTCCTTGAGCTGTGAGAAGGTGGGCATGACCACGTATTCGCCGCCGACGTAGCCGACGTGGACGGCGCTGACGGGTCCGCCGAAGGGGATGCTGGAGATGCAGACGGCGGTTGAGGCGCCGATGGTGCCGAGGACGTCCGGCGAGTTCTCCTGGTCGGCGGAGAGGACCGTGACGACGATCTGGACGTCGTTGCGGAAGCCCTTCGGGAAGAGCGGGCGCAGGGGCCTATCGGTGAGACGGGCGGCGAGGACTGCTTCGGTGGTCGGGCGGCCCTCCCTGCGGAAGAAGCTGCCGGGTATCTTGCCGGCGGCGTAGAGTCGCTCCTCGTAGTCGATGGTGAGAGGGAAGAAGTCGATTCCCTCCCGTGGCTGCTCGGTCGCGCAGGCGGTGACGAGGACGACGGTATCGCCGTAGCGGACCAGCACCGACCCATCGGCCTGTCCGGCTAGCTTTCCGGTCTCCATGGTCAAGACGCGACCGTTAATCGTTCGTTCGTAGACTCGTGACATAGGGTAAACCTCCGTTAACCCACAGAATGGCGCCGTTCCTTCGGGACGGCCCTGTCAGTCACAGGCGTAAGCTTATGCGGATGGGTTAGGCGTTTCCCGACTCGTTCTGCGGGTTCGACCTGTCGCCCGAAAGCCGCTCCTCAACATGGAGCATTCGGAGGAGCTATCTGCCTGAGGATGCGCCTGCTCTCTTCTCTTCTAACAGAAAGGCCGCCGCTGTTACTTGCGAAGGCCCAATCTCGCGAGGACGGTCCGATAGCGCTGCACGTCCTTCTTGTTGAGGTATGCTAGCTGTCTCCGCCTCTGTCCCACCATCATTAGGAGGCCGCGCTGCGAGTGGAAGTCGTGCTTGTGCGTCCTGAGGTGTTCGCTGAGCTGGTTGATCTTCTCGGTCAGGAGGGCTACCTGCACTTCTGGAGAACCGGTATCGGTTTGGTGAGTGGCGTATTCCTCGACGAGGCTCTGTTTCTTCTCTTTGCTCAGCATGTGCGCTTGGCGTGGCCTTCTTCCTTTGTCCTTTCCGTGTCTAGTGTATAATTCTAGCATGCACGCTGCGGGGGCGCAACGCATGTCCTCGGCCGGTTCTCCAGCCGCGCGGCCGTTCCCCGCATAGCAGGGGGAGGGAAGGAACCCGCAACTGATGGCGAAGGTGGCAGTGGTAACCGACAGCGCGGCTTCGCTGCCGGCCTCACTGCGCGAGCAGTACGATATCGAAGTTGTGCCCCTCAACCTGGTGTTCGAGGACCGCTCCTATCCCGATGGGCTGGAGAGCAACGGCAACTTCTATCAGGCGCTGAAGGCCGCGCGCCGGCCGCCGACGACGACCAGCGCCTCGCCGGGCACGTACCTCGAAGCGCTGAAACGCGCCGCGACAAAGGCGCCGTCGGTACTCTGTATCACGGTCTCTTCGCGGTTCAGCGGTACGTACCAGGCCGCGACGCAGGGCGCGCAGATGCTGGCCGAAGAGCGCCCGGACGTGACCGTCGAGGTGCTCGACTCGCAGAGCGCGACGATGGCGGAGGGCTTCGTCGTTGTCGAGGCGGCGCGCGCGGCGGCTGCGGGCGCGGACCTGGCGGGCGTCGTCAGGCACGCTAGAGAGGTCATGCCGCGCGTCGGCATCGTCGCTGTCATCGATACTCTCGAATTCCTGGCGCGGAGTGGACGCGTGCCGCGGATCCAGGCCTGGGCATCGGCGCTGCTCAGCGTCAAGCCGGTAATCGAGCTTCGCGATCAGGACATCCATCTGGTGACACGCACCCGCACGCGACAGCGGGCCGTCGCGCAGCTCATCCCGATCCTGGAGCAACGCGGCCTTCGCGGGAGTCGCTTGCACCTGTGCGTGCAGCACACGGACGCCCTCCAGGACGCCCAGCGGCTAGCAAAGGAAGCGACCGACCGGCTGCAGCCGTCGGAGATAGCGGTCAGCGAGTTCACGCTGGTGATGGGCGCGCACACGGGCCCCGGCCTGCTGGGCCTCGCCTACTATTTGGAGCCCTGAGCCTCCCCATCGCGAATGACGACAAAGGACCGCCGGCCGACTGACGTGGACAGGGTCCTCCAGTTGCTTGGTGAGCTTCCTCCCGCCCGGCCGCTTCCGGCCCTCGTCGTCGTTGC
>Ga0315281_10011211_pt1 | contig 12288 bp, 11 predicted proteins | sample YL17G07_0_MG_FD_204540 | JGI IMG/M metagenome (GOLD analysis project Ga0315281, IMG submission 204540) | Sediment microbial communities from Yellowstone Lake, YNP, Wyoming, USA - YL17G07_0 | ecosystem: Environmental > Aquatic > Freshwater > Lake > Sediment | place: USA: Wyoming | collected... | reverse complement strand
GTTGGAGATGACGAGATCGACCGAGGCGTCCTCGATCGGCAGGGTCTCGATGAGGCCCTGGCGGAACTCGACGTTCGCCAGGCCCGTGCGCCCCTCGAACTTCATCGCGTTCCGGCGCGCCAGGCGGAGCATCTCGGGCGTCATGTCGACGCCGATCGCGCGGCCGGCCGGGCCGACCTTCTCGGCCGCCAGGAACACGTCGCGCCCCGCGCCGCTGCCGAGGTCGACGACCACGTCGCCGGGCTTGATCTCGGAGAACGCGACGGGGTTTCCGCACGAGAGGCCGAGGTCGGCCTCCGGCACCTTCTGCACGCCGCCGCCGGAGCAGCACGGCTCCAGGGCCTTGGCGTTGCAGCACGACGCCTGCTTCTTCGCCACGGCGCCGTAGGCTTTCTTGACGAGGTCGTGGGTCTTGCGGGGATCGGCCATGGGTTCCTCCCTCCAATCTTGCGCGCCGCGCGAGCGCGGAGGCTAGGTGCTCCCGTGCGCGTTCGTGCGTAGGGTGGGTGCTCTGCACCCACACGTGTCTAGCGTGACACGAGATTGCCGGGTGGCACGGCCACGCGCTTTTGCGTGGCCGTGCATGGTCACGTGGGGGAGCAAGCACGGCCACACAAAAGCGCGTGACCGTGCCACCCGCGCCAAACAGGTTCCCTGACCCACCGCGCACGAGGTCGAGTGGCGTTGTAGCCCTACGTGCGCGACAGCACCTCGGGCAATGTCTCGACGAACACTCTGATCTCATCGCGCACGCGGCGGTAGGGGGCGAGGGCCTCGTCCTCAGTCTTCGCGTCGCGGGCCAGGTGCGGCGGATCATCGAAGCCGGCGTGGATCACCTTCGTCCGGCCGGGGAAAAGCGGGCACGCCTCGCGGGCGTTGTCGCAGACGGTGATCACGCAGTCGAACGTCACGCCGGACAACTCATCGACATGCTTGGAGCGGTGGCCGGAGATGTCGACGCCCGCCTCGGCCATGACGCGCACCGCCCGCGGGTCGAGGCCGCCGGGCTTGACGCCCGCCGAGTACGCCTCGATGGCGTCGCCCTGGAGCTGCCGCGCCCACCCCTCCGCCATCTGGCTCCGGCAGGCGTTGCCCGTGCAGAGGAAAAGGACCTTCAGTTTCGCGGCCACACCTTGTCTCCCATGTGCCCCGGCGTAAGGAAAACGCCGGCCGCGCGGCGACCGGCGGTGGAAAATCAGTGGTGCGCTCGAGAGGAGTCGAACCGCCGCATGTAACTACTATACCTGGCAACGACTTACCAAACCAGCCCGAAACTGGCGGCGCAGAATGTGGCGCACTTTCCGCCGATTCCGCCATTCTGCCCCCCTCGCCCCCGCCGGACCTGCCCCCCGACGTGGCGGACTTGGCCCGCCGTCTGGCCGCCCTGCCGCAAGCCGTCCGGGCAAGCCTGTTGGCCGCTGTCAACGCGGCCGTCCCTGCAAAGGCGGCCGGGCCGCACGAGTGAGGGGGAAAGAAGGCCAAGCACGGCGCCGGCGTAGCCCTGCGGCCGTCCTGGGCCGCCTGACGGCAATCAGGGCGGGGATCGTGGCGATGGTCAAGGCCGCCGGCGGCAAGTCGGGAAACGGCCGCGGGCTTCTTTCCGGCAGGGGCTGCAAGACAGGCTCGGCCGGGCCGTTGTGGGTTGGGGGCGGCCTGGATTGTGCCGATGAGAGAGGGCGTGGAGCCGCTAACAAACGGGGTAAACGGTGAGGGCCGCGACCCACGGCGAGGCTGGCATGCACCCATTACCAAAAGGGGCAAATGGCGACGGGCGCGATCCGCAAACAGGCCGTCTCAAGAAGGGCTGACGTGGTGGACACAAAAGCACCGTCACCAAACGGGGCAAACGGTCACGGACGGGACCGGCGCGGTCGGTTCGTGGTCGGCAACCCCGGCGGGCCGGGAAACCCTCACGCCAGAACGGTAGCGGCGTGGCGCCGGGCGTTCTTGGAGGCCGTGACGCCGGCGGATATTCGGAAGGTGGCCCGCACGCTGGTACGGATGGCTATTGCCGGTGACCTCGGGGCCATCAAGGAACTGCTCGACCGCACGGTCGGCAAGGCGCCGCGCTACTCCGAGGAACCTGCGCCGCCGCCGCTGAGAGTTGACCTGTCGGTGTGGCCGAGGTCCACGAACGAACTCGGACGCAAAATCGGTAGGCGCCAGCGCCTGGCTCTCCCGCCCGGCGGTGCCGTGGAACCGACACCCGGAAGTAATCCCGCCCCCCTGCCCGGTGTGCCCGACGGGAAGGCCCAAGGTTACACGCCGACGGCAGGAAACGGCTGCTGAGCCAAGTCGGGCTGCCCGCGTTGAACCTTGACGCTGCCGCTGCACCTGGCGCCGTACCGTTGACCAACGGCGATGAACGGGACAGTCGGACACAAGAGGCGGGAGACGCGCCCGGCCTGCCCCCCGGACTGAGGGCAGCAGCGGCAGGCGGCGTTGAAGCTGCCCCGACGCGGGCGGAACTGAGGCGGGCAGGAAAGCCGCACTGAGGGCCGCGTGGAACCGTTAACAAACGGGGCAAACGGAACTGGCCGCGATCCGAAGAGCGGCCTTGGCGAGAAGAGGTAGACCGGACAATACACACACAGCGTGGACGCAAAAGGGGCGGGAGGATTAAAGCGGTGTCTTACTCAGAAAAGGCAAGGGCGCTTCGCGTGTGCCTGCACGTCTACCCGGACGGCCGCCGGTGCAGGGCATGGGCGGTATGGGGCGACCCGCGGCAACTGTGCATGGCCCACGCCGGGCGATACCACACGGGGCCGCACGCACGGGCACGCGGGGCCTCTGAACGTACGCACGCCGTGCCCTGCACCTGCCCGGCCTACGCTTGGCCGCATCGACCCGGCGGCGGGCTGTGCCGCTGGCCCGATCCCCCTCTTTGGTGTTGCACCACGCCGCCGTCAACGCACAAGCCCGGCCGCCTGCGCCCGCCCCGGTGTCTGACCCGCCTGGGAATCCACACCGTCAATCAAGCCCGACGACTTGGCCTGTTGTGATTCTGGCTCAACGCCGGTGACGGAGCAGGGCAACACCGCACAGGGCCAAGAGCGACAGCGTGGCGGGCGCGGGCTGCCGGGCAAGACGCCGTTCGTGAAAGCGCGCGCAACCGCACACCCCAAAAAAGGGCCGCAAACGGCGGTCAGCCGGGCAGGATTCCGTTCGTGAACGGGGGCAACGGCAAAGCTCCCAGGTGTCTCACCCGCGTGGTCAGCCGGATGATGAAGTCCGGCGCGTAGTCATGTATCTCGCCGTCGCGCATGTACAGGACCGCGAACCCCATGGGCGCTCAGGTCGGGCCAGTTGGCGCCCGACGGCCGCGCCTACGACTCCGAGCGCCAGAGGATCAGGTCCAGCTCCGCCCGACGAAGGCCACGATCGGTGGCGAGCTTCGTGGCATACTCCTGGAACTCTGCGCTAACGTCAGCCGTCAACCCCACGATGCCGGGCCAACGCGGGAGTCTGCCCCATCCCTCCAGGCGCCTCATGCGAGTGGTGGCCTGACTATCGAGCGGCGTTTCTAAGACATTGGCCGAGGCGGTCCAGGCCGTACTCCTCCGCGAGGAATCGGTCGAGGAACGCTTGCACCATGAACACGTTCAGCGCCTTGCGGGCCGTACCCCAGTTTTGTGCCCCGCCAGGGAACTGCTGCATCAGACGCGCGGTCCACTCCTCAAGGATTCCCGCGTAGGCGGCCGGGTCGATGCCACGCAGGACCCGGAGGTCCAGGTCGGCCAGGAAGGTCCGAGTCGCCTCGGCGACGCCGGGCGCACCTTGATTGCGCAGCGTCGAGGGGGCAATGGCAACGTTGGCGATGCGGCGTTGAACCAGCCGAAGGAACTCACCTCGCGGCATGACTCCTGGCGGCATTGCCTCACCCCCTCCCCCATGGCGCAACAGGTCGGGCACGGATCATCTTAGCACTCCTCGGTCTTGCGCTGGTGGGGCGCGGATAGTCCACCTCACCCCTTCTCCTGGGCCGCCTCGTCGAGCCGGTCCTGCGTTTCCTCCGCCTTTCGCGCCACTGCATACTGCCAGTGGCCGTGCCGCCCGTCGGCGTTCACTGCCTTGACCCATCGCATGGCCGCCGCCTCTTTGACCTCCGCCAACGTGTCATACCCCTTGGTTTCGAGGATCAGGTATTGCGGCGCTGAGCCCTTGGCGTTCAGCCGGACAATGAAGTCCGGCACGTAGTCATGCATCTCCCCGTTGTGCATGTACGGGACCGCGAACCCCAGGCCCGCGTTCTTCACAAACGCGGCCGTGGCGCCGTGGTGGTCGATGTAGTAGGCCGCCGACTGCTCCCAGCGCTGCGTGTCGGCCACCACGTAGTTGACGTGCGAGCGGACCACCTCGCGCACGTCGCGGCTCGTCCAGAAATCAACCTCATCAGTCGAACCCGGCCCCCGGTGCTCTTCGTACACGGGCAGTTCGGCGACCTCGCCGTGCGACGTATCGGGCCGGATCGCCTCGGCCACGACCTCCACAAGCCAGCCATAGTACGGCGAGAGGAACAGGTCCTTCTTGTCCGCCGGCCGGATGACCTTCACCTTCTCGTCAACATAGCGCTGGACGACGGGGACGACCTGCGGGAACAGCTTGTGCGCCGGGACCTCACACCCCGGCAGGCCCACGTAGAACCGCGTGATGGCCGCCGCAACGTCGAACACCAGTTCCTGGACCCGGCGATTCCCCCGGAACTCCGCCAGCGTCACTTCGTCAACCCGCCCTGGCCCCGACAGCGACATCCGCCCCTGGTTTGTCAGGCTGAGCGCCTTCACGTCCACTTCGGGCGGAATCTGCCCCGGCTGAAGCGTCAGCGGCGGCACTTTGGCCCAGTCCACGACGATGCGGTTGCGGATGCCCTGAGTGTAGCGCTCCATGCGCGGAAACTCGATGCGGAACGCCTCCTTACCGGGAATCGCGTGGACGTGACGCCGCTCCTTCTGCTCCTTCGGCGGCCCCTGCGGATTCGCCTTGTACGGGATCACCTCAAACGGCACGCCGAACACCTTGGCCACCTCTTCCCGGAAGTTGCCGTTGTCGTCCACGTCCTTGTAGCTGGTCCGCCTCAGCCCCCGGCCTACGACCTGCTCGCAGAGGAGCTGCGACATGAACGGCCGCAGGCCGATGATGTGGGTCACGGTGTTGCAGTCCCATCCTTCCGTCAGCATTCCCACGCTGACGATGCACCGCACGTCGCGCCCCGGCGGATGAAGGGGCCGTTCCAGCTTCTGCGCCAGTTCCTCGAACCCTTCGGGGTAGATGGAGCGTCCCTGTCTGTCGGCGGGCCAGTGGGTCTTACCGACCGTGTCCAGCATGAACCGCATCCACTGGAACTCGTCGGACTTGGCGTTGCCCGTGTCGGTCTCGTGGACGACCTTGGTATCGACGCGGATGGTGTTCTGCCGCCCCGCGCCGTTCAGGAACCCCTCGATCTTCGACGGCGCCACGCCCGTCGGCTGCTTCCCCTCGGCCAGCCACTCGTAGACGACCTTCGCTATCGCCGTGTTCTTGCAGACGATGATGAACACCGGCGGCCGGAGGTCCTCGGTGTTTCCCGCCCGCCGCGCCAGTTCCTCTTCCCACAGGCCCCCCAACATGGCAATCGGATGGTTGGCTCACTTGAGGACTGCCGCTGGCTTGACGGCCCCGCGGCCGCCGCCGCGCTCCGCCGGCGTCAGCTTCTCCATCACCCATTCCCAGACGTTGAAGTAACCGGGAATTTCCGCCCCCGTCGTGTCGCGGACCGCCAGTTGCGGAATCTTCACGAGGCCCGACTCGATGGCCTCAATCAGCCCGAAGTCGCTCACCACCCACGGGAACGGCTTGTTGGTGTCCTGCCCCACGCGGCCCAGGAAGAGCGGCGTCGCCGAAAGGTCCGCCGCGAAGTTGATCCCCCGCAGCCGGTGAATCCGGTCCAGGCCGTCCACCCAGACCGTTGCCTCCTTGAAGAACTCCTCGGCCTCCTCGGTCTCGCCGAACTCCTCTTCCTCTTCGGTCTCGTCGGCCTCCCGGCGAATCCGGTAGGCATGGTGAGCCTCGTCATTCAGGACCAAGATGTTCTGCTTCCCGCCGACCTCGCGCCCCAGGACCCTTTCGATCCAGTGCGCGTCGCTCTCCACGTACCGCACGGACTCGACCTGCACGTGCGTGAGATTCCCGGCCTCGTCGCGCTCCTCCTTCTTGACCGTCAGCATTCCCGCCGCCACCTGCCGGGCCAGGTCCTCCGGCGTCAGATACCGGCTGCCCCGCGCCGTCGTCGTTTTGCTGCCGATGGTGATCTTCGTCACTCAGTCACTCAGTCACTGCCGCAAAAACGGAGAGGCGGAGCGGCCCCTAAGGCGCCCCGCCTCCGTGATGCGGCCGGGAAACCCCTCGCCCGTACCGCAATCGTGACACGGTGGTGTGGCACAGCCGCCCCCGGCTGTGCCCTTCCTATCGAATGCTCACGCCCGAGGGCGGGCGAGGCACACCGCTCAATGCCTGTGCGGCACAACGTGCCCCGTCAGCGGATCGTATTCGTACCGCTGCCCGTACGGACAGCGAGGCATCGTGCCGGACGGCAACTGTTTGTCGGCCGCCACCATTTTCTCGAACCCGCGCCGGTCCTTGGGGCCCCAGCCGTTGTGCGTTTCGGCGTAACGGTCGATCATCGAGTTCAGGAGCGCCACGTTGGCCTGGCACTCGGCGTCGCGCTTGTCGCTGGAATACACCATGGGCGGTATCGCGACGGCCGCCAGGAGCCCCAAGATGAGAAGCCCGAAGAGCACCTCTGCCAACGGCACGCTGCCATTCTTGAGTTGCGACATCTCTCACCCCCCTACGCGGTGCGACGAATGCCCAGCGGCGCCGAGACGCGGAACCGCTCCCCATGGGCCATGGGCAAGTCGGTTGCGCATTTGTCCGCGCAGGATCATGTCTGTCGATTGGCGGCCGGCCGCCTTCGCGCACCTTAGGGGAGGTGCTGCCGGCCTCAGAGGGACGGTGACGCGGGGACTCGCAAGGAGGGTTCGCGGGTGCGCCTTGCCGGCCCGTTGCCAACCCCGTCCACCAGAAACATCGTCACAAGGTGGCAGGGAACTTTAGCCGTGTAGGGTGGGTGCCACCCTACGCGGGCGGCCCTACGGTAGGCGGGTGCCGCCCGAGGAAGTCCGCGGCTCGGCCGTCTCGTACACCGAGCGGCCGTCGACTGCCAGGAACTTGCCGTCGAAGGCCACGAAGGGCCGGTCCTTCTCCGGCGCAAGCGCCACGTAGGCGGCGCGGGCGTCGGTCCGGACCTGCCGGCCCGCCTTGGTCTTGAGGTCGACCGACCGGCCCTCCGGATTGAGGATCGCGACCTCCGTGCAATCGCCGCTCGTGACGGCCACGGCGGCGAGGCCCGGCTCGTCGGCCAGCATCGCGATTCCGTCGGCCAGCGGCGCAGCGTCCTTCGTCGGCGCGTGCGGCAGGAGCACCTCGGCGAACTGGAGCCGCGTGCCCGGCTCGACGTCGCCTTCCCACGCGTAGCGCGTCGAATAAAGGACGGCCGCGGCCCCGCCCGTCGGCTCGGCGAGCGTGCCCTTCGCGTCCGGCGCCAGGATCTCCAGCTTCCGCCCCGCCTGGGGGCTGTGATACACCAGGAGGTCCCACGGCGGATTATCGTAGAGACGGGCCTGCTGGAACCAGTGGGCGGAGAACCACGTGTTGAGCCAGTGCTCGCCGCGCGGCTGCCCGATGTGCTGGGTGTTCCACACCGGCCCCACGCGGCCGCGGAAACGGTCGTCGAAGGTCGTGTCGTCGCGCACCAGGACGAAGCGGTTCTTGACGAACAGCACGTCGCGCGTGTGCGTGGCCCGGTAGCCCATGTAGTTCGTCACCCGGATGACGGCGTGCGTGGCCAGCGGCTGGTCGTGGAACGCCTCGACGCTCGCGACCATGCCGTCCCAGCCGGTGGGCAGGCGCTTCTCGCCCTTGAAATCCTTGCGGCCCAGGTAGACGGCCGCGCCGGAGAGGTCGTCGATGCGGACGGCGTTCTCGCGGCTGACGAACTTCTCGGAGGCCATTTCCGCGAAGGCCGACGACCACCGCTCCAGGCCCACGACGGCCGTCGGGTTCAGCGGGTCGTGGCGCGGGAAGCACTCCATAAGCAAGTACATGTCGCCCGGGTCCCAGCCGGCCCGGAAGACCAGCTTGTGGGGCATGACGCGCGGGGTCATGATCATGTTGCAGTCGACGCCGCCGGCCCCGGGGAACAGCTCCTTGGCCCGCTTGTCGGTCAGCCGCTCGACCTCGCGGCGCTCCAGGAGCCTGGAGCCGGCGTCGGGCGCGACGGGCAACACGGAATCGTCGCAGACCAGCGCAGCCAGGGCCACCGCCTCCATCGACATGGCCTGGACGTGGTGATGGTTGTTCGAGAAGCCGCGGGCCTGGCCGAAGTTCATCAGCCGCTCGGCGCCCCAGCGGTACCGGCCGTCGCGGGTGTGGCGGGCCGCCAGCTCCAGGGCGAAGATCGCGGCCCCGGCGTGGCCGTCGTACCCGCCGTGGCACCCGTACGGCACGGCCGCGCCGTCGGGGGTGATCTCGGCCAGGATGCGGTCGAAGAGGAACTCGCGCGCCTTGGGGTCGGCGAAGACCTCCTTGCGGTTCAGGATCTCGGCCGTCCGCAGGATGATGCCGAGGCTGCTATAGAAGTATCCCGTATCATTGATGCCTACGTCGCGGAAGCTCCACCAGTCGGACCACACCTTGTCGGCGTAGCCGAGCCAGCGCAGGGCGTCGTGCTCCTCGGGACAGAACGCCGCCGCCAGGGCGTGGTCCGAGCCCTGGGCCTGGCTGCGATGGTGCGGCCCGCGCCACAGGCCGTCTTTCGGCCGCCACGCGTACTGGTTGGCGCGGAGCGTCAGGAGGAGCTGGCGGGCCCACGCCTCGTCGTCGGCCGTCATCTGGCCGCACCGGCGGAGTTCCCGGAAGGCGAAGCACGACAGCGTGGCGCCCTCGAGCGAGAAGACGCCTCCCTCCTCGCGCACGCTCTTCTCGACCCAGTCGCCGAAGTGGCGCAGCGTCTTCTTGATGCCCTCGCCGAGCTTCGCATCGCCCTCCAGCGCGTACACCGCCAGGGCCGGCAGGACGTGCCGCGGCCCGTACGGACCGCGGTCGGGGCCGGCCTCGAAGCCCTTGGCCAGCGGGCGGACAAAGTCCACGTAGTCCTTCCGCAGGACGGGCTTTCGCGGCACGGTGAGGGAGCGCGGATCGCGCTGGACGTAGCGGCTCTCGTCGACTTCGGTGGCCGTCGCGGGAGCGCGGCGGGCCTCTTGACCTGCCGTCCCGGACTGTGCCGTGGCGCGAGGAGTCGGGAGACCCACCGCGCAAGCAGCGGCGCACAACAGAAGGATGTGCCGGAAGGCGTGTCGCATCGCCCCCCTCCTGAAACAACTTGCGGCCGGAGTCCCGCGCGGTGCGGCGGCCGCTGATGACAAGTCCTGGAACGCCACTTAACCTCGTGCGCGGTGGGTCTCCCGACCCACCGCGCGGCAGTTGCCCCCGGGCGGCGAGATAAGCCCGGTGCGCGGCGGGTCAGGAGACCCGCCGCGCGATGTGGTCTTATAGTGCAAGCAACCCGTGGCACGTGAGAAACAACGCGGGCTCACTCGCCCGGCGTCATGGCATCCATCAGGGCGCGGTTCGACGGGTACTTGACCATCACGCCCAGGAGCGACTCCATCGCCTCCACGGGCTTGCCGCCGGCCAGGCGGCGGCGGATGGCGTAGCGCCTCTTGAGGTCGGCCGGCGAGACGAGCAGCTCTTCCTTCCGCGTGCCGGAGGCCAGGATATCGATGGCCGGCCAGATCCGCCGCTCGGCCAGCTCTTTCGACAGCACGCACTCCATGTTGCCGGTGCCCTTGAACTCCTGGAAGATAAGCTCGTCCATGCGGCTGCCGGTGTCGACGAGGCAGGTGGCGATGACCGTGAGGCTGCCGCCGCCCTCGATCTTTCGGGCCGCGCCGAACATGCGTTTCGGCTCCTCCAGGGCGCGGATGTCGACGCCGCCGGACATCGTGCGGCCGCTCGAGGGCACCGCCTTGTTGAACGCCCGCCCCAGCCGCGTCAGGCTGTCCATGAACAGGACGACGTCCTTGCCGAACTCGACCTCGGCCTTGGCCTTGGCGAACGTCATGCGCGTCAGCCGCACGTGCTGCTCCACGTCCAGGTCGTTCGACGAGGCGAGGACCTCGGCCCCGGTCGAGCGCCGGAAATGCGTGACCTCCTCCGGCCGCTCGTCCACCAGCAGCATCATGACGGTCACGTCGGGATAGTTCTTGCAGACCGCCGTCGCCATGTGCTCCAGCAGGATGGTCTTGCCGGCCCGCGGCGGCGACACGATCAGGCCGCGCTGGCCTTTGCCGATGGGCGTCAGCAGGTCCATCACGCGCATGGTCATCGGCTCCGGCCCGGTCTCGAGCCACAGGACCTCCTTGGGGTCGATGACGGTGAGCCTCTCAAACGGCACGAGGCCGACGTAGTCGGACGTGGGGTGCCCGCAGATGCGGGCGATGTCGGCGAGCTGGAGCCCGCGGCCGCGCTTGTCGGGCTGCGTGGGGCCCTCGAGCACCAGGCCTGCCTTGAGGCGGTACCGGGCAACGAGGTTCGGCGGGACGAACACGTCGCTGCCGGTCGGCCGGAAATCGCGCTCGACCTGGCGGAGGAACCCGTACCCTTTTTCCTGTAGTTCCAGAACGCCGTGCGCCTGCTGCTGGACCTCGGTCATCCTGCCTCCAACGGTGGCCGCATAAAACTCTGCGGGAGATGAATGGGGATCGACAACGAAGACCTACGACACGCTCGATGCCATAAGGATACACCATTCTCGCCGGAAGTCCACGCGAAAAATTGTCGGAAATCGCGCGAGCGGCGCCGGCCTACGGCTCTGCCGCCTTCCCCCCGCCGAAATCGGGCAAGAGCTTGACGAACCTGGCGCCGAAGGATTGCGCCGCATCGATGGCTCTCTTGAGCTCCTGGCCCTGCTTTGAGGTTCGGGCGGCCTACCAGATATAGTGGACGGACAAGTCGCAGATGAACTTGTTGTTGTAGAACAGAGGCTCGGCGTCGCCCTTCTTGTCGCGGATCTCGCGGGCCCGTTTCTGGACCTTCTCGATAAGCCACGGGTCGCTTTCGCCCGCCGGCCCACGGCCGAGGTCCTCGAGCGACACCGCCGCCTTCTCGTACTTGCCCTCGGCCACCATGACCTCCCCCGTCAGAAGGACGCCGATGGGGTTGTTCGGGCAGATCTTCATGGCCCGCATCACCTCCAGGTCGGCCCGCGCCCAGTCCTGTTCGTCAAAGGCGAAGGCCCCCAGGCAAAGATGGATGCCGGCCTCGAACTCCGGCCCGATGGCGGCGCTCTCCGGACTGCCCGGCGCCGCCATGGCCTCGAACTCGGCCCTACCCAGCTCCAGCAGGCCGTTCAACTGGTAGACGATGCCGCGCAAGGCCCGGTAGGCGGCCTTCTCCCTGGCATCGGCGACCTCATCGAGATTCAGGAGCTCGACCTCGATCAGGGCCAACTCATCCCGGGCCGTAACCGCGTAGGCAATCGCCAGCAGCGCGTCCACCCGCGATGGCGGCCGATCGGCCCAGGCGGCCATCCTGGCGGCGATGGCCGTCCAGTCTGGCCCGCCGTCTGGCCGCTTCAGATCGTCGGCCAGCATCGCCGCCAGGCCCACGACGTCCTTCTGTTCGGGGGTCAAGGAATCGTGGTGCTGGCCGGCGCGCTCCGCGCCAAGGGCCATCAGCGTGAAGAGGACCTTGAGCGCCGGGCCCCGCGCGGCCCGGTAGCCCCTGGCCTTCCAGGAGGTCAACTTCTTCGCGAGGGTCTGCCGATCTTCCGCAAGCTGGGCGAACCGGGCCGCCTCGCGGGCCACCGGCCGCACCTGCGTAGCGAGTTCGTCGGCCGCCGCCTTCTCGGCCTCTGCAGCAGACTCCGCGCCCTTCGCCGCCTTCTCCTCGGCGGCCTTTGCCCGGTCCGCCGCACGCCGAGCGCCCTTGACATCCCGGGCCTCGCAGGCGGCGCGGGCCTCGTCGCGCGCCTTCTCGGCGTAGACCTTCAACTCCGGCCCTTCCGGCAGTCTGGTCGAGCACCCGCCCAGGCACAGGAGCACCACAAGAGCAAGGGCGACAAAGAGGGAAGTCCGGTCCATGTGTCCTACCCCGGAGAGACCAGGAGCTTAGGCAAATCTCATCATATGCCCCGCGGCGCGCATGTCCACCGAAAAGCGAGACTCTACCCCCGTGGACATCCCCCCGCCC
>Ga0315281_10011210_pt1 | contig 12288 bp, 8 predicted proteins | sample YL17G07_0_MG_FD_204540 | JGI IMG/M metagenome (GOLD analysis project Ga0315281, IMG submission 204540) | Sediment microbial communities from Yellowstone Lake, YNP, Wyoming, USA - YL17G07_0 | ecosystem: Environmental > Aquatic > Freshwater > Lake > Sediment | place: USA: Wyoming | collected... | reverse complement strand
GCAGAATATTCTTTACAGTCGGCTTTTCGCTGAGCTCTTTGATTCTTGAAACATGATCTGGGTAAAACTCATGTAAACCTTTCACAAGCTCACTAATGTTCAAAGGTATATACTCGCTAAGACCTTTTATCTCAGCAAACCTATCAAAACCAAGCAACGTATTCCCAGAGATAATGTTGTACTCAATGTTTGGGAGCAAATCAACCTCTTCGAGTTTCTCGACAGAACTGACAAGCTCAAGCCACAATCTTAGCTTAGCTATCTCCACTGCCGGAAGATTGAGATCAACCCCATAGATGTTATTTTCGATTATTTGCTTCTTTATTCGATACGGGTTAAATGTCAAATCGAGTTCAGCTGTCAAAAGCTTATGAACATGCATCAGAAAACTGATAACGGGCATAAAGAAAGCGCCAGAACCGCAACCTGGGTCCAAGATTTTCAGATTTTGTATCCCATCGTATATTCTTCTTAACTCATCATTGCCCAATGTTCCGTCAACAAGTGCATTTTCAATCCTTTTGGCAGGCGGAGCATTGTGCTCCTTGAGCTTGGAGTTAAACATATCCAAAACAAAAGCCTGCAGTGTGCCACTTGTAATGAACTTCGTAACATTATCAGGCGTATAATAAGCTCCTTTCTCATGATTCGCAGTTCTCTCGAAAATATATCCAAGAATCTCTGGACTCATGACCTCTTTTGGTGATTCAAGACTTGTTCTTGCATCGCTGAAATTCTCGTCACCAAAACGATAACTCTCCAAGAACGTAATCAGCTTAGTGATTATGTCATCATCAATCGAATATTCAGGAAAAGCTTCCTCATCCGCTGTTTTTCGGAAAAGTCCACCATTCAAATACCTAATACCCGCAAACGGGCCTTCCTTCTGTTCGTCATGAGGATTGTTCAGAATATTGAAGAACAATCTCTTTAGATAGGAATCATAAAAAGACCCAGTAGTCGCTTTCTTGTACGTTTTCCATAGGTTTGACAGAAAGGATTTGTCACCGTGCATCCAGCCTTTGGCTTCGATGAATTTGATAAAGATCAAACGGTCGACGATTGTTTGGGCAATCCTCTTTCTTGCTTCTATATCTTCAACTCCAATTACAGAATTCACAAGGCAAACGTTGCTCTTTTTATCCCCAAAAATAAGCTGCATGTAACGGTCATAAAACTTCTTGCTTATTTGCTCTTGGTAGTTTTCGAGAACAAGTTCCTGTGCCTGCAGAGTTCTATCGATTCGATCTTTGGAAAAGAAATTCACAAAATGCGTAAATTGCCTGCTTTTTTCTTTGTCATGCGCTAGAGTCCTAAAGCCAAGTTTCTCCTTGAAAAACGGCGAGAGATCAACTTCCTTTATTATGTGATGTCTTCCATACTCAGGCGAGAACTCGATAAGTATCCAACGAAAGCCATCAGTTGCTATGCCGTGATCAGTTGCACACGCCTTATTCTGAATCCAGTTGACCACTTGCTGAATCCCATGCCCTTCCAAACGAAGATCAGTGTTCAAAGGCTCGGCTTCTGCCAAAAGGTAAAACTCTTGACTTACAAGCAATTTATAGTCTGGCCATCGTCTCCCGTAAATCTTGAGCTCTGTCTCTCCAGCACGTGAAGACTTGTCGAAACCAAGAAAATCCAGCAACTCATCAATGACATTTTCCTTCGTAAAATGTTCTGGCTTCGACTTGTACTCGTCTGAAAGATACTTCTGAACAGGCTCTCCCTTTACAATAACTGCTTCCAAATCAACTCTGTTGCCTATCTTCGTTCTTAGCAAGTCAAATATCTTCTGAACAACTTTGGAGAACTCTACGTATTCTGCTTCATCAGGCTGAAGAAAGGCTCTGTTGGGAGTCACCATAAAGTTCCCACGCTACAATATACAATTCGTGGATTAAAAAAAGCATCTATTTGCTGCCTCTATTAGGTTCCTCTTCGAGATGAACACGCAAAACCAAATCAGGCATCAAACGCCTCCCATCAACACTCCTAAAACTCACCTGAGAAGCGACACTCACACCTCTACGCTCAAGCTCCTCACGAAGCGAATCCTGCAAATTCATCTCAGTAGGTTTGCCCAGACTCATCCGCTAACCACACCAGGTTAACTCTATGTTTAAACCAGATACAAAAGAGACCCTCCAAAACACCTCAAGCAATTCACAACCTTACAAGAAAGCCTACAACGAGGCCAACCTAAGACAGGCTCCACGATCTTAAACCTTACAATAGAAAAAGGATGGGGGTGAATGACGTTGGCCGATGCTGCTACTGGTCTGTGTACAGCGTTATTCCTGATCCGCCGACGCTGATGTCGATGAAGTAGCTGCCTGAGCCGCTGTACGAAGTCACTTTCAGCTGGTATATGCCTGTCACGGTGATGGATTTCGCAATCGTTTCTTGCCGTGTTGTTCCTGTTGATGAGCCGATCTGTGTTCCGCTGGGGTTGTAGAGGTAGATGTCGAAGTCAGGGTTGCTCGACGATGCCCAGTTGGGCATTATCATGACGACAGCCAATGGATAGGTCGTGCTTGTCACAGTTATCTTCCAGATGTCATATTTTCCGCTGCTTGGCAGGTCCTCAGCACCGTAGAAGTGGCTCGGCACAGATGGTCCAGTTCCTGAAAAGCCACCAGCAGACTTGATAGCCGCGTAGCCGTCCATTCGTCCCCAGCCATAATCTACGTCCTTTCCAGAAGGCCCAAAGTCGATTGAAGTCGTGGAGAAGATGCTCTTGACCTGCGCAGGCGTCAATGACGGGTTCGCGTCCAGCATCAGAGCGACTGTGCCAGCCGTGAAAGGTGTAGCCATACTCGTTCCGCTGTACTCAACATACTGGTTCGTGGTTCCCGCTCTGGCAGCCATGATCTTGTAACCAGGAGCGCACACGTCAGGCTTTATGCGACCATCCGCTGTCGGTCCTCGACTCGAGAATGATGCTATGTAGAAGCCGCTGTGGCCAACGTCAGCAAACGCGCCAACCGTTATTACTTTTTCAGCTGCGCCTGGCGAGCCTACTGTGTATTTCTTGGGTCCGCTGTTGCCAGCCGCCACACAAACGACCAAGCCTTGGTCAACGGCGTTGTTGCATGCCTGCGAAACCGAATCCGTGCCGTCAGAGCTTCCCGTCGTGCCGAGGCTGAGCGACAGTATCTCTATTCCGTACGTAGCCTTGTTGGTTACTGCCCAGTTTATCCCATTGGCCACCGTGGAAAGTGAGCCAGAACCTGCAGAGTCCAGTACCTTTATTCCCACGAGCGCTGCGCTAGGAGCCACTCCCTTGTAGGCGGAGTTGGCATCGCCTGTCCCTGTGGCGATCGAGGCACAGTGGGTGCCGTGTCCGTTGTCGTCGTAGGGTGTTGTGCGGCTGTTGACGAAGTCTTTCCAGCCTATGATTTTTCCGCCGTCCAAGTCCATGTGGTTAGGGTCAATACCCGTATCGATGATAGCCACGACGATGTCGTCCTTCGTGTAGGTCGTGGGCGAACCACTACGGTCGCCGTCCACTCCGAAGTCGGTTCTTGCTTTCTGTATCCCAAACCAGCTCGTTGCCGTATTCAAGAACGCGTGAACCGGAGCATCGTACTCCACCTGAACCACGTTGTCCATCCACGACAAAGCCCAGATCTGACTCGGTGTAAGCGAAGCAGCCACGCTCGGAATTACGGTCCAGCGAGACCTGACGGCAAACCAGCCTAGTTCATCACACAGAGCTGAGATCGCAAGGTCTGAGGGTGAGGTCTTGAACGTGATTATTACGTTGATCGGAGCGTTGCTCGGGGTTTTCTGCACCACGCTTTCTAGCTCATCGAACACTTTGTCCCTGTTGGCATCCATGAACTTGCTAGTGAATGCCGTAGGAGGTTTTGCGAAAACTGTTGGTGCTACTGAAACCACTAAGGAGAGAATGATGGAGAACACTAGTACGCATTTTGCTGTTTTACTTTCCGGCAATTTTTTCACCAGAAGTCGTGTTGTTGCTACTCATATATTAAACTTTTTGTATTACCCCACAGATCATCATTAGACTAATGAATTCAAGTACTATGATTGCAACAATCCATGTAACGGAAACCCATATGCCTCATCAAAAACAAAAAACATCATCATGCAAGAAGCTGCTCAATTCTTGCCACGCTCTCTTCAACACGCTCCACTGATTCCACAATAATGATCTCGCCGTACGGCATTTTCTTTATTGAACCTAAGACTCTATCCCAATCGATTGTGCCGTGGCCTATGCCCAAGTGTTGATCATGTTTTCCATCGTTGTCGCTCAGATGCATGTGCACGATTCTGTTCGAGAAAGTTTCCAAGAAACTTTCGATTTGCCTATTGAGGTTAGCGTGGCCAACGTCCAAGACCATGCCCATGTTCTCACCGAGTCCAGCGTAGAACCTTGCGAAGTCTTCTACGCTTTTCATCAGGAACGGGAAAGGTTCTGGTACGTTTTCTATGGCTATTTTCAAGTCGTTTTCCCTGGCAATCTGCAGTAGAGTCTTTACAGTTTCCATGTTTTGAAGCCAGTCCATGTTGGGATAGAAGGAGCTGATGCCAGTTTTCATTCCCGGATGAAAAACCCACACGTGCGAATCTAGTGCGCTTGCGTGGACGATGGATTGTTCTAATCGCTTGAGCATGGCTCGCAACATCGGTTTGGACAGTGACGCGATGTTTATGTCCGCAAAAGGAGCGTGTACCGTGTATTCCAAACCATGAGAATTCGCGATGTCCTTCAGGACAGCAACTCTTCGCTTGTTCAGCGTGTGAAAACCGTCATCAACGATTTCAACGTATTTCGTCTTGACTGCTAGAAGCTGCTCAGTCATTTTCTTGAACGGCTTGCCTAAGCAGTAGAGCATAGACAAGCCGACTTTAGGATTGACCATAGACTGCCTCCAGAGAGCTTAACCGAGAACCTAGTCTCTGGCTTTCGTGCTTATAATCTAGTTTGCTGAGAAAGCTGAAAAATCCGAGCTGAAGCAGCGTTTCGGAATCAGATTCCGAATATGTACCATTGCTTATAATTCAGACTACGCTTTCATACAAGTTAAATGTAGTAGTAGTCCAAGGTATTTTGCCTCAATCAGTCACTATAACACGGAAGCTCTTGAAATGGCACCCATAGAACCAATCAGCATTATCACGGCATTTGCTTCGGCTGTAACATATTTCACGTTTGCTTGGCATATTCACAGCCAGAAATTGGTCAACTCATACATTCCTATGTTTCTTCTCCTATGGAGCTGTGCTTCCTTATTGGATGGATTCTACCATTTTCTCCATCAGCCTCTGATTGCTGCTGCCTTTTATTCAACGGTTTTCTTTGCCTTCACGTTTCTCGCCAAATCTGTTTCTAATCCATTGAAAGTGAGTGAAGAATCTGGTATTGTCACTGAAAGAAGGACGAAGTTGAACCCTGTTTCCTACATGATAATCTATGCGGCGGCAATGGGTGTTGCAGCGTTGTTTCCTGGTGCTATAGTAAGTGAAAAATCAACGGCCACATGGTATTTCATAGGTGAACTCGGATTCTTTGTTGGTTTTTATATTGCGTTTTCGTGGTTGTTTTGGAGCTATTGGCGCCATAGAACGAAGGTTCTGCACACATCAATAATAACAACTCACAAAGCAGCAATAGCGCTTTTTCTTGTTAGTTTCTTCAGTATGCCACTTGTGCTTTCCCTTGAATATGGTGCCCCGCTCCTGCCAGAAGGAATTCTTGACATTATAGTTTTAGCTTTAACATTAACAATAGTCACTCCAGGATATTTGTTTGCTGCGAGAAAATCCTCTTTCGACCAGTTTTTCTGGACATTTTCAAACAAGGATCAGCTTGAGCTTCTGAAGATTGCTATTCAACAAAGCACGGAGAGTATAGCAATCGCAGATAGGGCTAGTCGCATTGTGTTCGCGAATACAAACTGGGCAGAAATGCACGGCTATGAACAAGATGAGTTAGCAGGAAAGAAGCTGGACAGTATCTATTGCGCAGACCACGTGGAAGAAATCGAGGCAATGGCTGAATCATTGCTTTGGAAAGGTTCGTGGAGCGGGGAAATATGTCATCAAAGAAAAGATGGGTCAACCTATCCAACCTTAACCACTGCTAGTATTCTGAGAGATTCAAAAGGACGATCTATCGCGACTCTAGCGATAAGCAGGGACATCACAGAACGCAAGAAAATGGAAAACAGACTCGAAGAAACAAACAAGAGACTACAGATGCTGCTGGAGACAGCTAGAGAAGGGATTATCACTGCAGATCCAGATGAGAACATCACTTTTGTGAACCAAACATTTGCTGATAATCTGGCATACACGCAAGAAGAGCTTTTGGGTTTGAATTTGCGGAAGCTTGTTGATGAACAAGGGTTGAAGCAGATTATAGAAGGAACGGAGTCTAGGAAAGCGGGGGAGATAGGTCGTTACGAATTCGTCCTCTATCGTAAAGATGGAGAGCCACGTACTGTTCAAGTGACAGCTTCGCCTCTATTGAGTGAAGACGGAGGTTTTGCAGGCTCTCTAGGTATTATGATGGATGTCACTGAACGCAAGAAGATGGAAGAGCAGTTACGAGAATCACAACAGAAGTTTGAGAGACTGTTCAAAAGCAATCCTGAAGCATCTGTTTTCGTAGACATGAACGATCGCGTTCTGGATGTCAATCCTCGGTTCAGCGAACTCTTTGGGTTTTCGTTAGAAGGGGTCAAGGGAAAAGCGCTTGATGACCTGATTGTGCCAGAAGATAGGAAGGAAGAAGCGAAAGTATTAACCGAGGAAAGCTTGTCTGGATACATCTTCCGCGAGACAATAAGAAGAACCAAGAATGGACTGCTAGTCCCAGTGCTGATATCTGCAGCCCCAATAACCATCGAAGGCCGTCTTACAGGTTGTGTGGTTTCGTATAGAGACATTACAGATCGCAAAGACATGGAGGAACGGCTCAGAGAATCTGAAGAAAGATTCAGAAGCATAGCTGAAAGAAGCTTTGATGCAATAGCCACGGTTGACATGAAAGGAACAATCACTTACGCTTCTCCATCAGTGGGAAAAGTCCTAGGCTACCCACAAAGCGAAGTCATGGGCAAGTCCTTCCTAGAGTATTTCTCACCAGCTAAGCTTTCTGATGCAACGCAGTTGTTTACAGATCTAATGCAGGGCAAAAACCTTGAAGGACTACAGCTGGGACTCTCCAAGACAGATGGAACAATGGCTACTGTCGAAATCAACGCCTCTCCAATAATCATGAATGGTGAGGTGACAGGCATTCAAGCAGTATTCAGAGACATCACACAACGCAAGAAGATAGAAGAAGCCTTGCGCGCGTCAGAAGAGAGATTCAGAGGCATCACGGAGAGAAGCTTTGATATTATCGCTACGATTGACTCTAATGGATTAATCACTTATATTTCTCCTTCAGTGGAAAGAATAATCGGCTACGCGGCTGAAGAGGTTACAGGAAAGCCCTTTCAGGACTTTTTTACAACGTCTAACGTGTCTGACGTGATCAAAGTGTTCACAGAGGCTCTGCAAGGCAAAAGCGGTGAAGGCTTGGTTTTCGGAGTCACCCGAAAGGATGGAACACAAGCTCTCGTTGAGGTCAATGTTTCACCGATAACGAAGAACGGAGAGATTGTTGGGATTCAGGGAGTTGCCAGGGACATTACCGAAAGAAAGAAAATGGAAGATGCCCTGCGGGAATCAGAAGAGAAGCTTCGGCACACCCTCGAGTCCTCTCCGGACGCCATCATACTCACAGACTTGGCGGGAAACGTTATCGACTGTAACCAAGCAGCTTTGGACATGTACGGATTTTCGACAAAGGAAGAAGCGGTCGGCAAGGCTGGTTTCCAATTCATCTCAGCAAAAGATTATGAAAAAGCAATAGAGTCAATGAAGACGATCTTAGAAAAGGGTTCTGCAAGAAACATTGAATATACTCTGTTGACCAAAGATGGAAAAGAATTCTTAGTAGATGTCTCCGCAAGCGTCATTAGAGATGCCTCAGGCGAACCCAAATACATCGTAGCAATAACGCGAGACATCACACAACGCAAGAAAATGGAAGAAGCCTTACGGGAAAGCGAAGAGAAACACCGTCTCCTTTTCGAAAACGTGAACGATGTCGTATTTGCCTATGATCACGAGTTCACGATTCTTAGTGTATCCCCATCTGTGGAGAAAACTCTAGGATACAAACCTGAAGAACTCGTGGGAAGGAAGTTTCAAGAACTGAGTCTCCTTGCACCAGAGAGTCTGGAAACCGCGATGGACAATGCCTTGCATGTTCTTGAAGGTGAATCAATTAGTCCATCAGTCTACGAGTTCGTCAAAAAAGACGGAACCAAGGGTTTCGGAGAAATCACCAGCTCTCCTTTGATGCGTGAAGGCAAAGTCGTAGGAGTCATCGCTGTTGCTAGAGACATCACAGAAAGAAAGCAGATGGAGGAGAAAATTAGGGAATCTGAGGAGCGGCTCAGACAGCTTATAGAATTCGCTCCAGACGCCATCTACATGAATGACTCCAACGGCCTCTTCCTAGGCGGAAACAAGCAAGCCGAGATCATGCTAGGCTACAAGAAAGAGGAATTGATCGGAAAGAACATGCTGGAGGCAGGTATTCTTCCAGAAGAATACGCGCCGAAAGCTGTGGAACTAGTTCAGAAGACCATGGACGGGCAGAAAACTGGACCAGACGAGATGGAACTGATCAGAAAAGACGGCACCAGAATATGGGTTGAAATATCCTCTATGCCGGTCAAGAGAGGAGACAGAATCGAAGTCCTTGGCATCGCAAGAGACATAACCAACCGCAAAAGAATCGAGAATGCTCTTCGTGAGTCAGAGGAGAAGATAAGGAACATACTCCAATCATCTCCAGATGCAATCGCAGTCACAGATCTGGATGGAACGATGGTTGACTGCAACCAAGAAGCCTTGAGATTAGCTGGTGTCTCGACAAAAGAGGAACTCCTTGGAAAGAACACTTTCGACCTCATCTCACCAAAAGAATACGAAAAATCAATGAAAAACATGGAAATACTCCTTGAACAAGGAACTGTCAGAGACTTTGAGTTCACTTTAATCGCGAAAGATGGACGCGAATTTCCAGCCGAGGTTTCTATGAGTCTAATGCGGGACTCCACAGGAGAGCCCAAGTACTTTGTCGCAACGATCAGAAATATCACCGAACGAAAGGAAATGCTGAGAAAACTAGAGGAATACTCCCAGCAGCTTGAAGAAATGGTTGAGAAAAGAACCAAACAGCTCAAAGAGGCACAGGAACAGCTCGTCAAAGCCGAAAGACTCGCAGCCATCGGACAGGTAGCAGCAATGGTAGGACACGACCTGCGAAACCCATTGACGGGAATAAAAGGTGCTGCCTACTATCTGAAAACGAGGCCAGCATTGAAGACGGACAAGAAAACCATGGAAATGCTGGAACTCATCGAGAAAGACATAGAATACTCGAATAAAATCATCACAGACCTTTTGGAATACTCACGAGATGTACACCTGGAACTGACCGAAGCTGCCCCAAGATCAGTTGTCTCAGAAACGCTTTCTCTCCTTGAAGTTCCGAAGAACGTTGAAATCATAAACTTAACCCAAGATGAGCCTAGAATAAAAGTTGACATCGAGAAACTGAACAGAGTTTTCATCAATCTGATCAAGAACGCAATCGATGCCATGCCCTACGGTGGAAAAATGACAATAAAAAGCACGAGAACGAACGACGACGTCGAATTTGCCTTCACTGACACGGGAATGGGCATGACAAAAGAACAGATGGGAAAACTGTGGACACCTTTCTTCACGACCAAAGCGAAAGGAATGGGACTAGGCTTGCCCATCTGCAAACGCATCGTAGAAGCACATCGTGGAAGCATCAAAGTGGAAAGCATGGCGGGCTTGGGCACCACATTTACAGTAACTGTTCCGATAGAATCGAAACAAGCAGAAGGAGGTGAGAAAATATGGGTGAAAACCCAAGAATCCTCGTTGTTGACGACGACGAAAGCATCAGAAAAGTCCTAGCAGCCGTGCTGGAAGAAAACGGCTACACGGTTGATACCGCGGAAAACGGAAAAGAAGCAATAGAGAAAACCAACACACGATTCTACAACCTAGTCCTATGTGACATACGACTCCCCGACTATGAAGGAACAACGCTCATCACGAAAATGAGGGAAACAGTGCCCAAGATGCGGAAAATAATCATCACGGGCTTTCCATCGCTACAGAATGCTGTCGAAGCCCTCAACAAAGGTGCAGACGCCTACATAATGAAACCCTTCGACATGGACAAAGTCCTGCAAACAATCAAGGAACAAATAAAGAAACAGCAAGAAGAGAAAAAGTACGGACAAGAAAAAGTCACAGAATTCATCGAAACACGAGTCAAAGAACTGGAAGAGGAAAGAACAGCGACCCAAAAGGAAAACTGCTAGCGCTGATCTGCTACGAACCCAATTACCCAAAGGATTCTTCTTGTAAGATAGTCTATTACGGAAGTTGTTGAAATGAACGAAGAGTTTCCGATTATTGAAGCTTCGTCTGTGACGATTGCGCCACAAGAAAGCAGAGAAGGCGCTGAACAGAAAAACTTTGACCAGTTGGTGCTGGACTCGATAGACGAAGCACTGAAACACCTTTTCAATGAGACTGCAGCAGAATCGATTTACGCTTACATGGAGAACATGTGCAACCTGAAACGTGAAGACACCGTCAAGAAGATCGATGTATTCTCAACAAGCTTGGAAAGACTGCTCGGTTCAGGGGCACTCGTAATAGAGAATCTGATACTCAAGATCCTGTTCTCGAAGGTTAGATTGGAATTCGTAGAGAGGGAGAACTACCGTTTCCCAGACTATATAGCGAAACTAAAGAAGGCATATGAATCCTGCTGAGTCCTACTATTGCCATTCTGTTAATGACAAATTCAGAATCTGAACTGCGACTATTAACAATCCATACCGTTATTTCATAATCATTATAGTACCCAACATTAAACATTCTTACAATCTACCCACAACATGAAAACAGAACGGCGCAAGCAATGGAAGAAAAGACGTTATCGTGGGAAAAGCTGTACAGACGCATAGGATTATCCGACTACGAAGCCAAAGTCTATATTTCACTTGCCATGGAAGGCCCATCTGAAGCCAGAAAGCTAAGCATGACTACGAATGTGCCCAGAACCAAAATCTATGGAACCCTGAAGAAACTGATCGAAAGAGGATTGATCGTCGAAACACCTGAAGAGCCGCGAAGATTCGCAGTCACTTCTCCCGCGGAAGCCTTCAAAACATTCCTCCAAAGCTTGAAGAATGAACTAGGTGAAGGAGTCACATCACTTGTGGAGTCCGAAACTGCAATATCACTCTTAGAAGAAATCCACAAGAAAAGGCAACTATTGAAAACCACTGGACTGCAGATGGGAGACGTTTGGTTCACTCAAGGACGTCGCGAAACACTACGAAAAACTGGCGAGATGCTGTCCAAAGCCAAGAACACTGTCAACGTCGTGACTACGGAAAACGGTTTAATCCTATTCTACAAAGCGTTCAACAGGTTGCTCGATAGACTAGTAGAAAACAACGTAAAGATCAGGATTAGAGCCCCCGTTGAGACATTGAGCAAAAACTTGATTCACGAACTCCGATACGCCTACGAAATCAAACACGAAAGAATAACCATCCCGATGCTTTTTGTGTGCATCGACAAAAGCGAGCTCTTCCTCGCTGAATTGAATCCCAATGACTTCAATCCAGAATCAGGCCAAGATTGCGGATTTTTTTCCCAAAACAGAACCCTATGCACTCTCTTTTCATCATTATTCGGCTCCGACCGAAAAATAGAAAACCAAAATGTAGCTTAAGCGTTGCTTGTTCAGAAAACGTCTTGTCACCATTCCTTTCTGCAGAAGAGTTACACTATGCTTAGGTAAGCGGCAGTGCCAGTATTATGATTGGAGCTCCAGACAATGGAAGCGAAGCCACAAGCGGTACCGAAAGCAGGAACGGCGGTGACTATCTGACACTGGACGAGTCAAGCTCTGGAAGAATGAATAATGCCTCATCTCCGTTTGCACGAGGAAAGATTGAAATGTCCATACAAGGGCTGTGGGAAATCGTTTGACAAGCCTACAGTCTTGATCGATTCATCCTCAATACCGAGACAAACATGTTACGCTTGTCCCTATTGCATGTCAAAATTGGACATATTAACAGAAAACATGAAAATAACCAGTGTCAAAGCCATTGATTATCCTAAAGT
>Ga0315281_10011209_pt1 | contig 12289 bp, 10 predicted proteins | sample YL17G07_0_MG_FD_204540 | JGI IMG/M metagenome (GOLD analysis project Ga0315281, IMG submission 204540) | Sediment microbial communities from Yellowstone Lake, YNP, Wyoming, USA - YL17G07_0 | ecosystem: Environmental > Aquatic > Freshwater > Lake > Sediment | place: USA: Wyoming | collected... | reverse complement strand
GGCGTAGCGCAGCCTGGTAGCGTACTTGACTGGGGGTCAAGTGGTCGGAGGTTCGAATCCTCTCGCCCCGACCAGATAAAAATCATTTGCCGAGTCCTTCGGCATGTTGTTCAAAATCACCTAAGCTTCATTACTTCCTTGCACTTGTTTCTTCCGGCATATCTGCTGCTTGAAGTACGAATGCAACTATCTGTATTGCAAAAAAATTATGTTATGATTGTTGGCAATTTTACGTCTTGACTTTTTTCAGCGCCGCACACGCGTATACATTGTAATAGTCTGATTAAATAAGATAATAATTTGTTTCGGTAAATTATTAACACCTTCACAATCTTTATACTGCTCAGGCTAATGCGTATTTTACTTAGTAATGACGATGGTTATTTTTCTCCTGGGCTTGCATGTTTGTCAGCGCAACTTTCAGCTATCGCAGAAGTTGTGGTTGTCGCTCCAGAGCGGGATCGCAGCGGTGCCAGCAATTCATTGACTTTGGATCGCCCGTTAAATTTGCGCCGGGCCGCAAGTGGATTTTATTATGTCAATGGCACACCAACCGATTGTGTGCATCTGGCAGTAACCGGTATGCTGGATACAATGCCGGATATGGTGATTTCCGGCATCAATGCCGGCGCCAATATGGGGGACGATACAATTTATTCAGGTACGGTTGCTGCAGCTACTGAGGGATTCTTGCTCGGTATCCCGGCAATTGCCGTCTCACTTGCGGGCAAGTCGCTGACAAACTATGAGACTGCTGCGCGTGTTGCGGTTGAACTTGCACAGCAATTCAGTCAAAGCAGACACAATCGTCCCTGGCTGCTTAATGTCAATGTACCCGATGTCGCATATGATCAGCTACAACGCAGGCTGGTAACCAGGCTGGGTAAGCGGCACAAGGCTGAACCTGTTGTTAAAAGCACCAATCCTCGGGGTGAGACCGTGTATTGGGTTGGTGCTGCGGGGAAAGCACAGGATGCGGGTGCAGGAACGGATTTTCATGCAGTTGCAAACAATAGCGTTTCAATTACGCCTCTGCAAGTTGACCTGACACAATTTGACCAGTTAAGCGCGGTTCAGGAATGGCTGGGGGATGGTCAGGCATGAATTCCTTGCGCCACAATGGGATAGGAATGACATCACAGCGTACCCGCTCACGAATGATCGAGAGACTTCGTGAGCAGGGAATACGTGATGAAGTCGTGCTGGCGGCAATGAATTCAGTGCCACGCCATCTGTTTGTAGAGGAGGCCATAGCGCATTTTTCATACGACGATAAGTCCCTGCCTATCGGTTATGAACAGACAATTTCACAACCTTATATCGTTGCCCGAATGCTGGAAGTATTGCGCGGGGGCAAGCAGCTTGGCCGCGTACTGGAAATTGGTACAGGATGTGGCTATCAGGCAGCTGTGCTGGCGCATGTCGCACGCGAGGTGTACACACTGGAGCGTATTATGCCCTTGCACGAGCGCGCAATGAATGTCCTTAAGGAGTTACAGGTAAGCAATGTGATGTGCCGTTATGCTGATGGCAATATGGGTTGGCCGGATTCGGCTCCGTTTGACGGCATCATCATGGCTGCCGCTGCTACGCATATTCCATCTGCATTGAAGGATCAGCTAGCACTAGGCGGGCGTATGGTTTATCCATTGGGGGCACAGGAACAGACACTGCATTTACTCGAGCGTGACACACAGGGATGCCGGGAGAGTAAACTTGAAGTGGTAAAATTTGTTCCATTATTGATGGGAAAAGCATGACAACCAAAATTTTAACCGTGAACATGTTGGCTGTGGTACTGACGATGGTTTTACTGGCAGGCTGCAAAGCAAGCGGTAACAGAAAAGCACCGGTTGAAGAACGGGACGGCTCGCCAAAGAAATCTCAGGTTGTGGGGAAAAAACAGTCCCAGGGTGATGCGGATTCGCGTCCCCAGTTTTATGTTGTACAGAAGGGTGATACCTTGTACAGCATATCATTTGAACATGGTTTGGATTACCGTGATGTTGCCGTGCAAAATAACATCGATAATCCATCAGCCATCCAGATTGGTCAGAAAATAAAATTGGTGGCTACGGATGTAGAGTCGGGTGAGAAGGCGCGTAATGACATCAAGCCCGTATCACCCGTGACAGTTGTGACTATCCCAAAAAAAGACCAGCCCAAAGTAGTTAAATTGCCTTATTCAGACCAGGCCGCGGCACAAATTGAGAAAATGCAATATGAAACCACAAAACCTGTGGCGGCGGCCGTTGTTACAGTTCCAGTGGTAAAGCCTCAACAGGATGAGCCAGCAGTTTCAGATGATGGCATAGAGTGGATGATGCCCACCAAAGGAAAGGTTATTGCTGAATACTCTGAAAGCGCAAACCGTAAAGGTGTAGATATTGCCGGCAATAAGGGGCAGGCGGTAAATGCAAGCGCTGCTGGTAAAGTGGTCTATAGCGGGAGTGGCTTGCGCGGTTATGGAAAACTGGTGATTATCAAACATAACAAGACGTTCCTGAGTGCCTATGCGCACAACGAGCAGATATTGGTTAAGGAAGGCGAAAATGTGGGCAAGGGTCAGAAAATTGCCGAGATGGGCAGTACAGATTCCGATCAGGTTAAATTACATTTTGAAATTCGCAAGTTTGGCAAGCCGGTTGATCCAGCCAAATTCTTGAATCTCGCCAAGTTTTGAACATGAATGCAACACTGAATGCTGTTGATCACAGTCGCAAAAGTGCAGGACTCCAATATGTTTATCCGGTTGTATCACGCCGTGCTGGCGGTGTTTCTGTTGGCATAAATCTGAATACGAATAATGCCTGTAACTGGCGGTGTATTTACTGCCAGGTGCACAACCTGACCCTGGGTTCCGCTCCTTCGGTTGATCTTGGTTTGCTTGAATCTGAATTGCGTAATTTTTTGCACGAGCTTCTACATGGAAGCTTTATGGTGCAACGCGTACCTGAAAATTCGCGTCGAATAAATGACATCGCTTTGTCGGGTAATGGTGAACCTACTAGTGCAAAGGAGTTTGCGCAGGTTATCGCGCTTGTAGGCAATGTAATGAAAGAAATGTCGCTTCCCCAGCATATCAAGCCAATACTGATAACCAATGGAAGCTTGATGCATAGACCCTATGTGCAGGAAGGTTTGCAGCGATTGTCGGAGGATAGGGGAGAGGTATGGTTCAAGTTTGACAGGGCCAGTGAACAAGGCATGCAACTGGTAAATAATACCCGCTCTACAATTGCCCATGTTCGCGAAAGCCTGACAACTGCCATATCGTTATGCCCTACCTGGCTTCAAACCTGCTGGTTTACTATCGATGGCATGGCACCGGGAAAACAAGATGAGGACGACTATCTTGATTTTGTTTCAGGGCTGTTGAATGACAATATTCGTCCGCGCGGAATAATGTTGTATAGTCTTGCCCGTGTCTCACAACAACCTGAGGCCGCGAGACTTGGGGCGCTTGACCAGGCGAACATTGAAGCCTTTGCATCGCGTATCAGATTATTGAATATAGAAGTAAAAGTGGCTGTTTAACCAGCGCTTAAAAAAATTTTTAATATTTGAAACAACAACGGGATTTGTATGTCGTTAATGCGTCAATTGTGGTTGGCAGTTTTTTTCTCGGCATTGGTTGCATTTGTAGGTAGCCTGTTTATCAGCGTGTGGACTGCTCAATCATATTTGTCTCAGCAACTTGAGCGAAAAAATATTGATATCGCAAACTCCCTGGCATTGTCCATTACCCAACTGGACAAGGAACAGGTCATGATAGATCTGCAAGTGGCCGCAATATTTGATACCGGTCATTATTTATCCATATCTGTCAGCGATTCACTCGGACGAGTCATTTCAGTCAGGAAACAGGAAAAACTTGAAATTGATGTTCCTGCCTGGTTTTTGAAATTATTTCCGATTCATTCAATCCCGGGGATTGCGGAAATCAGCACCAGTCGGGATAAATACGGTGCAGTACAAGTCATTAGCCATAATCAGTTTGCATATCACGCCCTATGGCGCCAGGCCAGGAATTTGTTATTTTGGTTCGGCCTCGTTGGCGTCGTAGTTGGATTGCTTGCCATGCTGGTTTTACGCTCCATAGGACGTTCACTCGACATGGTGGTTACCCAGGCTGAAGCCATAGGGGAACGGCGCCTGATGACAGTCAGCGAGCCCAAAATCACCGAATTAAGAGCCTTGGCCAGAGCAATGAATGGCATGGTGGAGAGGGTATGGAAACTGTTTAATGAGGAAGCTGGCCGAATCGATGATTTAAGGCGCAGGGTCAATCATGACCAACTTACCGGATTACCCAATCGTGACTATTTCATGTCACATTTCAAATCGGAGCTTACCGCTACTGAAACCTCCCAGTGTGGAGTTCTGGTGTTAATACGGCTGTCAGACTTGAACAATTTCAACGAAGTTCTGGGTCGCCAGACAACGGATGACCTGCTATGTGAACTTGGGAATATTTGCACGAATTTTTCTGCTCAATATGAGGATTCACTGGCGGGCCGTATCAAATCGGGTGAATTTGCCATCGTAATTCCTGGCGAGTCTGATGCCACAAGCTTGTGCCAGAAGCTGGCGCAGGTACTGGGCGAAAAATTACCGGGTAAGTGGGGCAGCCTTTCCGACATATATCACCTGGGAGTTGTCAGTTACGAGCGATCAGGCAATCTGGTCGATATATTGTCCAAGGCAGATCATGCGGTAACGATGGCAGAAGGAATGGGGCTCAACGCAAGCCATGCCCTGGTTGGTAACGATGTGCTGAATATTATGCCTGGCGAACAATGGCATACCTTGCTGTCGAATGCACTTGAAGCAGGTGATATGAAATTGGCTTTTTACCCTGTTCGGCGTAAAAATGGTTCCATGCTTCATCAGGAAGCAATGGTTCGGTTGCGCACAGATACTGACAAGCCGCTGATAGTAGCCGGTGAATTTATGCCGATCGTTTCCCATTTCAATTTGTCCGCACAGGTTGATCTTGATGTGGTGCGTAAAGCGATTCAACATTTGGCTATTTGTGAATATGACGTTGCAGTTAATATTTCCGCAGCCTCAATTGCAAACTGGACTTTCCGTAACGAGCTCTCCAAATTGCTAAGAAGTGCAGCTAATATTCGCTCCCGTTTGTGGCTGGAGGTGTCTGAATATGGAGCATTCAAGCACTTTGATGCCTTTAAGGATATTTGCTTCTCCTTAAAAGCACTGGGTTGCCATATCGGTGTGGAGCAATTCGGACAGCGCATGTCCGAGATCAAGAAAATTACTGAACTGGGGCTTGATTACGTCAAGCTACACGCGAGTCTGGTGGATGGTATTGAGTCCAATGTCGATAATCAGGAATTCATACGACGTTTTTGCGAAGTTGTGCATACTGTAGGCGTTGATGTAATCGCTGTAGGCGTGCAAAGTGACACGGAGTGGAAAATGTTGAAATCTCTGGGTGTAAATGCAGCAACCGGGCCCGCGATTGTTAATTAACCTCAGTTATGCCGGATAGGCATATTACTGAGCCTGATTCCTCATGTGGTCAGCAACGCCCATCAACGCTTTGCTCAGTTCGTTTCGCAAATTCTCATCATTCACAATTTCCAGCAATGCCTGGTTCATGCATAACATCCACTGGTCACGCTCTGCGGTACCGATGGAAAAGGGAAGATGACGCCGACGTAACATGGGATGGCCAAATTCCTGAATATACAATTGAGGACCACCCATCCAGCCGGATAAGAACTTGAATAACTTGTCCTCGGAATTTTTCAGGTCTGCAGGATGCATTTTTCTGATGCCATAGGTCTCAGGCAGTTCGTCCATAATTTGATAAAAGCGGTGTACCAGGGCACGAACTTTTTCAGCGCCCCCCAGGCGGTCATAATGCGACATTGTTGTTTCTGCTTGCATGTTTTTCCTAATTGCGATTTACACTACAGCGGAGTTTTTTGCCAATAAAGCACTGCCATATGCGGCTTCTGTATGGCGCGCCATGTTGACGGGCACGCCCAGCAAACGTTGGCGAATCTGTTTCCAGCATGAATTTTTTGCGCCGCCGCCAACAGTAAATACTTCTCGTAGTGGTGTCGCATTCTGCTGCGCGAGCAACGCATAGCCATCATGTTCTATTCTACTTAAACCTTGCAAGATGCCATGCAGGAATTGCGCGTCATCCTCCGGACGTGGAGAAAGTCTGGGCAATAAATCCGGATCATAGTGCGGGAATCGTTCCCCTTTTCGTGGAAGCGGATAGTAGTCAAGCTCACTATCGGCCGCACAATCAATCAGCTTGCTGAGTTCAAGCAGCCGGGCATCAGTAAAGTGCTGGCGCAATACCCCTCCACCTGCGTTTGAAGCGCCCCCCGTCAACCATAAATCTCCATAGCGATGGCTATAGATACCGAATTTTGACGCCTCCACCCTTGTTTCGGATAGCAGCTTCAATACTATCGTTGTGCCCAACGATGTAACGGCTGTACCAGGGTGGTGAACATCGGCTGCGATAAAGGCGGCAATACTGTCGGTGGTACCAGCATGTACTGTGCAGCTCGGGCTGATTCCGAAGTGAGTGGCATTCGTTTCGCTGATTTCGGCTATCGCCTCTCCTGGGGCCAGTACGTGGGGTAGCAAGTGGCTGTGTGGTAGTTGCAATATCCAGCCTGGCCAGCAGAGATGTTCCACGTCATATCCACTTTTCAGCGCATTGTGATAATCGGACACACCGCCTCGATTGGTTAGCAATGCGCATAGCCAGTCAGCCTGATGCATGAAATGGGCGACATTTTCAAGCCTGATATGCTGGGTAAGCCACAAAAATTTGGATAAGCCGGAATTGGCGCTCAGTACGACATGGCCATCGGGTGCCAAACTAGCCAGTTGGCTGGCTTGAGCAAGCGCTCGGGCGTCACTGTAGAGCAGGGCGGGTGAGACAGGTTCCAGATCCGCGTCACATAATAAAACGCTGGAAGAGGTGGCATCAATGGCTATTCGGCTTATTCCGCTTGCGATGCCGGTTGGCAGGGATTTAAGCAGAAAATGCAGTGCTTCGCGCCAGTCTGCAGGCGTTTGCTGCTCGCTGTTTATATAATCGTATCGATTCTCAAAGGTGATGCTTCCAGAATCGTCAATAACACAGGCCCGTGCTCCGCCTGTGCCAAAATCAAGGCCTAAATACATCAATTTCGGGTGTTGGACTGGGGTTCAAAATTTGCCAGTTCGACATGGGGAAGCGGTTCCCAGCCTGGTTTTCGGTGCTCGGAGATTACATTGGTGAAGATGCCGCCGCGAACATAGAATTTGGCGGTCAGGCGCATAAATCTTGGCTGGGTTACCTTGACCAGGTCGTCCAGGATACGGTTGGTCATGTCTTCGTGGAAGTGGCCCTCGTTGCGGAACGACCACATGTACAACTTCAGGCTTTTTAGCTCTACACAAGCGGTATCAGGTATGTAATCAAGTATTAATGTCGCAAAATCCGGTTGCCCGGTTTTTGGGCATAGGCAGGTAAATTCCGGTATTTCCATATGTATATGGTAATCGCGGTCAGGACTGGGATTGGGGAAAGTTTCCAGATTCTTGCTGGGTTGAGAGGTCATTTTGAAATGTGCAGGGTGTCAGTTAGAATACTGGGTATTATATCGCTGCAATCAATTAAATCGCCATACAGGTCAAATTGCGCTTATCCCATATTAATCTTGCCGGATTTAAATCCTTCGTCGATCCTACTCATATCGCCCTGCCTGGTCAGATAGTGGGTATTGTCGGGCCGAATGGATGCGGCAAATCCAATGTAATTGATGCCTTGCGCTGGGTGCTGGGTGAGTCCAAGGCATCGGCCTTGCGCGGCGAATCCATGCAGGACGTCATCTTCAATGGATCAGGCAACCGCAAACCGGTAGCCCGTGCCAGCGTGGAACTCTCCTTTGACAACAGCCTCGGCAAGGCCATGGGGCAGTGGTCAAGCTATGCTGAAATTGGCATTAAACGTGTGATCAAGCGTGATGGCGAATCCAGTTATTACATCAACAATCAGCATGTCAGACGCAAGGACGTAACCGACATCTTCCTCGGTACCGGCTTGGGTGCGCGTGCCTATGCGATTATTGAACAGGGCATGATTTCACGAATTATTGAAGCCAAGCCGGAAGAACTGCGCGTGTTTCTGGAGGAAGCGGCGGGCGTATCAAAATATCGGGATCGTCGCCGTGAAACGGAGTTGCGTATCGGTGACACGCGAGAGAACTTGCTGCGTGTGGCAGATATACTCCATGAGCTGGACAAACAACTGACGCACCTCACCGAACAGGCTGAAGTAGCCAAGCGCTACCGGGAGCTGCAAGTGCGCCATGACACCACTCAGCGGCTGTTATGGTTATTGAACAAGCAGGAGGCTGCAGCACGCAGGGTACGTTTTGCCCAGGCGGTTGAGAAAACCAAAAATGAACTGGAAGCGGAAACAGCGCACCTGCGTGAGGTGGAGAGCCAGCTTGAAAGTGCACGCGGCGAACATTACAAATTGTCCGATACCTTGCACGGCAAGCAGGGCGAACTCTATGAAGTCAACGCAGAAGTTTCAAGACTTGAACAGCAAATAGCCTTTATGGTTGATCAGCGCAATCGGCTGGAACAGCAGATCGGCAGCGCTGAGCGTCAGATCGAAATGCAGCGAACACAGCTACAGGGTACACGAGGATTGCTGACTCACTGGCAGGAGGAACAGCAGAAAGCGGGTTTGCGTTTGACCGAGCGTGAGAGTCTGGCAAATGCCGAAACTCAGAATCTTCCCCAGGCTGAAGCGTTTGCGCGTTCTGCCCAGGAAGGATTTAACGAAATGCAGCGCGAATATTTGCACCTGCAACAGCAGTTGCAACTGGAAGAAACGAAAAATGCGCATATTCTGCGTAACCTGCAGCAGATGGAAGCCAGAAGGAATAAATTGCAGCAGGAGCTGGATAACCTGCCACGGGCGGATATGGAGTCCCTGCAACAGGCTCAGCAGCAACTGGAAGGATTCGACGCTGAACGCAGGACTCAAGAACTCAAATTGACCGAGTTGCAGGAGCAGTTGCCGGCAGCAGCCGAGCTTAGACGAACCTCTCAAATTACAGCGCAGGAATCAGAGCGACACATGTCGCAAGTTGAAGCACGATTAAATGCGCTTGAGCAATTACAGCGCCAGATCGACCAGGATAAAAATCTCAAAATCTGGTTGGCTAAATACCAACTCGATACGGTCCCCAGGTTATGGCAGGCTGTGCGCATCGAAGCAGGCTGGGAAGATGCACTTGAAGCGGTGCTGCGTGAACGCTTGAATGCGATTGCAGTAAATCGCTTGGAAGATGCTGCAAAGTGGAATGATGCGCCGCCTGCCAAGCTGGCGGTGTATGCCGCAGACGGTGCTGCAGCCAGCAAGGAAGCGTCTCATCATGGCTTATCTCCGCTTGCTCAGTATGTGCAGTGCCAGGACACACAGGCAGCGCCCGTTCTGCATGACTGGCTTTCAGGTGTCTATGCAGTAAAGGATCTGGCGACGGCCTTAAGCCAGCGTGAAAATTTACCCGCAGGCGCATGGCTGGTGACCCCGCAAGGGCATTTGGTCGGTGAGCACAGTGTGATGTTCCATGCGCCCGACAGCCAGGTTCACGGCATTTTGGCGCGACAGCGCGAAATCGAGCTACTTAAACAAGAGCTGGGTAATCTGAAGATAAAACTGGAAAAAGACAAGCTGTTGGCGCAACAGGCTGACCAATCGCACTCGAGCATAGAAAACCAGATTACACCGCTGCGTTCTGCTGTTGCTGCATTACAACAGCAACAGCACGGCGTTCAGATGCAAATATTAAAACTCACCCAAACCAGGGAACGCAGCCAGGAGCGTGGTACACAGATTGCACATGAGTTGCAGGAGCTGGCAGACTTGACGGGAGGTGAACAACGGCAGCAAAAGGAAATTATTGAGCGCATGGAAATTCAGCGTGAAAAAATGACTGAGCAACAGGGCCAGGTTGAAAAAGTGCGCCAGCAGGCGGCTGAGCAGGAAAGCAACTTGCGCCAACAGCGTGAGCGAGTACAAAAGACACAGCAGGAATTCCAGGAAGCGCGCTTCTATGCCAAGACCTGTGCTGAAAAAATCAGTGATCTTGAACGTAACCTTCAGCAAAGCAGTGAAACGCTCACCCAGCAGGAAGAAACTTTGACCAAGGCACGGGCAGAGTTGGCAGAGATGAGCGACATTCTTGCCCGTGAACAATTGCAGGTATCTTTGCAAAGCAAACAAAAATGTGAGCAGGTTTTGGCTGAGGCTCGTAATGTTCTGGAGCAAGCAACGCAGGCATTGAGCAAGCTGGAACAGACGAGAATGTCATCGGAACAAAAATTGCATCCATTGCGCGAAAAAGTGGGCGATATTACCCTGAAGGAACAAGAGGCGCGTTTGCAGTTTGAACAGTGGGCCGATCAACTACAGGGCGTGGATGAAGAAGCATTGCTGCCTTTCCTGGAAGGGGCCAAGCAGAGCGGCTTGCAAACCGAACTCAACCGGATTAATGATGATATTACAGTACTGGGTGCCGTAAACCTGGCTGCACTGGAGGAGCTGCAAGGCGCACAGGAGCGCAAGGTTTATCTTGATGCGCAGGCTAAAGATTTGAATGATGCAATGGCCACCCTTGAAGAGGCTATACGCCGCATAGATAAAGAATCACGTGATTTGCTGCTGGCAACTTACGATGCGGTAAACAGAAACCTTTCCGAACTGTTCCCGATACTATTTGGTGGTGGCGATGCACGGCTGGTATTGACGGGCGAAGAGATACTGGACAGTGGTTTACAGGTGATGGCACACCCTCCCGGCAAGAAAAACGCATCGATTCATTTACTCTCTGGCGGTGAAAAAGCGTTGACTGCGATTGCGCTGGTTTTCTCCCTGTTTCAACTAAACCCGGCGCCTTTTTGCCTGCTTGATGAAGTGGATGCGCCTCTAGATGACACCAATACCGAACGCCTGTGCAAGTTAATCAAAAAAATGGCGATGAATACTCAATTTGTATTTATTAGCCACAATAAAATCACGATGGAACTTGCGGAACAATTAATTGGTGTAACCATGCAGGAACGTGGCGTATCCAAAGTGGTATCAGTGGATATTGAGGAAGCATTGCGTATGAATGACAATACCCCAATAGCAGCCTGATTGGGCAATGCTGGCGCCGTTTAGCTGCAATGAGCTGCGACAGCCTTGCGAGCTTCCTCTATCCTTTGCTGGCGGCTCGCTTCGTCCATGATGGTGCGCTCACCTTGAGAATTATATTGGGCTACCTTAGGACTGTTTTCAATTTTCTCCAGATAGCTACGTGACGTTTCGCAATTTTTTTTCTTTGTTAAAATGGCTTCCTGTTCCTGTATCGCTTTTTGATTGGCCTCTTCCTTGGCTTTTTGGGATTTTTTCCACTCTGCCTCTTGTTCAGCGAGCGTTTTTTGAGGACGAACGCCGCTTGTATCGGTAGCAGGCTCAGTGACATTGGAGCTTCTTAGCCTTTTGGCCTTTACATCTGGAGGAGGTGTATCGGAATAATGCACTTTGCCATCCGCATCAACCCACTTGTTAAGTGCGGCATGTGTATTAAAGTTCAATAGAATCAGGCATAGGGCCAAATAGGATTTCATTGTTCATTCCTTCACAGTATTGTTATGAAAACTGCTGCAGTTTCAAATACAATACCACCGTTTTAGAGAAAATATATAGGGTATTAGTATATTAACGGCCAGCAATGTAGAATAACAAAATTATGATTGCCTGGTTTGTAACTTTGCCATGTTTGTTATCAATCCGATTCGACATAATTTATAACAAATATATCAATCGAACTGAGTAATAGCGAAATAATATGTCACAAAAAAACGTAGCCTCTGCCTCTCCAGATTATTTAAATCCTGATAAAAATCAGGAAATCGTGCTTAAGCTGTTCAGCTCTTATTACCGTTCGCATAATCATACCGGCAAAATTTATGAGGATTTGCCGGACATGTTCCTGGTTAAACCCGAGGCTTTAATGGCTAAGGACCTGGCGACACGCAATTCAGACAAGCTAATTCTGGAAGATTGCATACAACGTGCCCGTGAACGCAATGGGTATATCAATGTAACGAAATTTCATAATCCCAAGCTAAATTATTACTGGCTCGAATTAAACGTCAGTCCATTTATGCTGGGTGATGCAGTCAATGAAAACAACAAAGGTGAGTTCTTTTACCTGCTTACCCAGTTTGTCGAATATGTCAAAGC